>Ga0335081_10011880_pt1 | contig 14096 bp, 10 predicted proteins | sample Lox_Sample_35_FD_206713 | JGI IMG/M metagenome (GOLD analysis project Ga0335081, IMG submission 206713) | Soil microbial communities from Loxahatchee National Wildlife Refuge, Florida, United States - Lox_Sample_3.5 | ecosystem: Environmental > Terrestrial > Soil > Wetlands | place: USA... | reverse complement strand
CAATCACCAGCGTTTGCAAGCGCGCGCCTTTACGCTGCGCCAGCACTTCCGATAGCGCCAAACGAATCGCAAAGTTGACGCGGAACGCCTCACCGCCCGAATACATTTCGTAATCGCGCATGCCCGCCGCATCGCTGATTTGAATGTCGAGCGTCTCCTTCAAATCTTTGCGCTTCTCATCTTTATATGGAGATTGTGTCTCAAAGTGAACTTGCATCTGCCCATCGCTCAGCCGGTCGAGCAATTCATTCGCTTTCGATTCGATTTCGGGCAAGGCTTGTTCGATCAACAACGCCGGGACTCCGTCTTTGCCGAAAGCGCGTTCGAGAGTCTTATGATGCGCGATCTGCAAAGCCAGCGTCTCACGCGCGGACGAAAAGTCGGCTTTGCGTTTTCGCAGTTCATCCAACACCGACACCTTTTGCCGCGCCGCGCCGACTTCTTGATTCAAACGATTTTCTTGTTCCTGTAAATCGCGTAAAGCGCGTTCGGCTTCATCGAGATTAACCGACGGCTTTTGTTCTTCAATGGAATATTTTTTACTTGCCAGAATCTTTTCAACTTCCTTCAAGCGCTTTGCGCCAGCCGTTTCCCAATTTTTGATTGAATCTTTCATCGATGCGATTCGTTCCGTCAATTGAGTCACCGAATTAGAAAGTCTCAGTCGTTCCCGTTCAACGCTTTCGATTTTTGCGATCTGCGATTCAACATCTGCGATTTGCTTGGCAAGATCATCAATGCTAGTTTTGTTTGTGCGGAAACGATTCCCTTTTTCTTTGCCTTCATCTTGCAATTGCTTCAACGTGGATTGGCGATGTTCTTCGCTCAAGGCTTGTCCGCATAACGGACACGTCGCGCCCTCCGCCGCCTCAAGTTGATCAATATGCTCTTTGAGTTCATCCATCTCAACTTTGAGTAATTCATTACCGGCTTTGAGCTTGGCATGTTCTTCGCGCGCTTTATTTCGATTCTCTTCAAGTTCAGTTTTCTGTTTGAGCTTCTCTTCCGCTTCTGCTAGCGATTTCTGTGCGCTTTCAATTTGAGCAGTCAGCTCACTGACCATTGATAACTGGTTACTGGTTACTTTCTCTTGCTCCCTCAACCCTCGCCGTTCTTCCTCCAGCTTTGCTTTCTCTGTGGCAAGTTGTTGATCAAGTGAAGCGGCAACTTTTCTGAGATTCTCCAGGGCAGTCTCTTGTGTTTTTCGCGCTTCGCTTAGCCGCTTTAAATCATCTTCAAGCTCTTTGAGCCGCTGTTTGCGCGGCTCTTCTTCATCGAGTTCAGAATCAATATCGGAGATGCTTCGGTCAATGCCGATCGCTTCTTCTTCGAGTCCACGGCGTTTTTCAACCGTGCGCGCTTTATAGGTTTCCCACACTTCGAGTCCAAGGATGTTGCTCAACACATCTTTGCGTTTGCCGGCATTTTGCTGTGTGAATTGATCCGCTTTACCTTGCAAAAAGAATGCCGCGTTGACAAAGGTCTCGTAATCAAGCCGCAATGTCTGTTCGATGCGCGCCTGTGTTTCGCGCGAGGTCCGCTCCGTCAACGGGCGCCAGCGCCCCTCTGCCGACACTTGACTCCCAATTTCCAATTCCCGATTTCCGATTCCCGAATCCCAAATTTGAAATTCAAGGATCGTGGTCTTGCCGCGCGGCAATGTCCGTTGGACTCGATAAATATTATTTTCATAGCTAAAGGTCAGTGCCACTTCCGCGGCTTTCGATTGCAGATTGACCAGCGAATCATCTCTTTTGCGCGCCTGCCCGAAGAGCGCCCACGTCATCGCGTCCAGCAGAGACGATTTACCCGCGCCGTTTTGCCCGGAGATGCAAGCTAAATCGAAGGTCGTGAAGTCCACTTCGACGGGATCACGATAGGAAAGAAAACCAGCAATACGCAAATGAACGGGAATCATCGCTGAAATTATACCTTGTGGTTCAGCTTTCTTCGCGCTTCTTTCTTTTATGTTATCATCGTGCCGATGCGCGACCCTGACGACCCGCGAGCACGGCTTCGCCTCATTCTGATTTCCATCATCCTTGCCACATTGCCGTGCTATTGTCTCGGAACGGTTGCGTTAATGATCAAGCCCGCTCCCACAACGCCGACTGCCACTGCCTCTCTGACTACGACTCCCAATCTGACGCTTACGCCTCCATCGCCGACTTTGAGCGTGACACCATTAATTCTGACCGGCACGCCAACTTCTACATTGACCGCCACTCCAACTTTGACTGCTACAGAGATATTTACTGCCACAGATTCTCTTACACCCTATATGCCGCCGACTTACACATTTACTCCTACTCCAACTCGAACTAATACGCCAACGCTTACGCCGACTCAGACTCCGACCTTGACACCCACCAAGACCGCGACTCCTTTTCCTCCACCAACGCTGACCTTCACGGCGACCTTTACTTCCACGTCAACGAATACGCCAACTTTTACTCCAACCCTTATGCCAACTGCGTCTTCTACGGCTACTCCTTTTCCAACGAATACTGCAACGAGCACACCCTAAATGGTGTTGTTGCTACATTGAATCTATATTGGACGAAAAATATTTTGATAATTAATGGTTGAGGTGCTTATGAATGGCTTGATTGCTTTAGTGGGAGCGGGCGAATACCTGCCTGTGATGAATGATGTGGATCGTTATCTGCTGAACTCGGTCGGAGGTGACGGACGCGCACCGCGCGTTGTTTGTCTGCCGACCGCTGCGGGTCAAGAGGGAGACGAAAGCGTGAGACGCTGGTCAAGCATGGGCGTGGAACATTTCACAAAGCTGGGCGCGAAAGTAGATGCGCTTCCCATCGTTGACCGCGCATCGGCCGATGATCCGCAATATGAATCGATTCTTGAATCCGCAGACTTGATTTATTTTTCCGGAGGCAATCCGGTTTATCTTTTTGAAACCATGAATGGAAGCCGCGCCTGGAATGCGGCGCAAAAAGCCTGGTCACGCGGCGCGATCTATGCAGGCTGTTCGGCGGGCGCAATGATTTTGGCAAACCGTTTGCCCAATTTTCGCAACTTAGGTATCGGCGCGATTAATGGCTTTGGCATTGTGCCTGCGGATTATGTGATGCCGCACTTCGATCATGCGGGACCTTTCAAAGCGTTCGTCAATGTCCTTCGAACGCAGATGAAGGATGGTCAGCGCATGATCGGCATTGACGAGAATACCGCACTGGTCGGGAAGCTTGGCGGCGAGTGGAAAGCGATGGGCGCCAGCAAAGTCCATGTGATGACGCGCAAACAAACCAAGCTTTACGCGGCGGGTGAGATTGTTCTATTAATGTAAATCCTTAATCGTTGAACAAAACTTCAGGCTCCCGGTTTTGGGAGCCTGTTTTATTATTTACTTTCGCCTGCGGGTTTGGCTGGCATCATGGACATGAAATATGCGCCTCCCGCGCCGAGCGCGAACGCGCCGGCCGAGCCGGGAGATGCGAAGTCTGTCAGGCCGATCAGCAATCCGAAGAAGCCGAGAGTCAAGGCAATCTTCACCTGCCATTCGCTGTTCTTGAAATTGTCAAAGGCAAAGTGACCTGCAGCAAATCCGACAACCAGAAAACCCAGAGCTCTCAAAAGATATCCTAAAAGCACGATATAAGGCATTACTTGGTCCATCTTTTTCTCCTTTGCGAAATGAATTGATCAGCCTATCGAATTATAGACTGAGGTTGCCAACGATTATACCAAGACTGAAATTTTACAACCATGCCCAAATCATCCATAAACCTGTCATTGCGATACCAATGATAAGTCTAACGACAAACGACCATCCCCAACCTACCAGCATGGCGCGGACTGTCTTTAGTGCGGGCCGCCAATCTCTGCGATGAATCAACTCCGAGACAAATAATCCAGCCGGTGCGGCAGCCAGACCAATAAGCGGCGTGAAAATCAAACTGAAAATAATCCCCGCCGCGTAACTAACCCAAATCGAAATCCAAGCCGCACCGCTTTGGCGCGCCTTCGTTCCCATGAAAATATTATCTACAATATTTCCAGCCAGCGCCAAAATGCTGATCAGGATAAAGATGATCCATCCTTTGGTATCAAAGCCACCCGCCGCGATTCCATAAATCAACGCGGCTAGCCAGATCACAACCAAGCCGGGAAATATCGGGACGATCAATCCGACCAACCCGATCAGCATGAAGGTCAGCGTTAACCATTGAATCAAAAACTCGCCGAGCAACGGCCAGTTGAGCATTAGCGGATCACATCCACGCCGCCCATCCACGGACGAAGCGCATCCGGCACAACGATGGAGCCGTCAGCCTGCTGATAGTTTTCCATAACGGCGATCAAGGTGCGAGGCAGTCCGAGACCCGAACCGTTCAATGTGTGGACGAAGCGCGTCTTGCCTTTTTCATCGCGATATTTGATGTTGGCGCGCCGTCCTTGAAAATCTGTATCGTTGGAAACCGAAGAAACTTCCAGCCACTCGTTGCATCCCGGTGCCCACACTTCAATATCATATGTCATCGTCGCACCGAAGCCAATATCGCCGGTGCAAAGTTGTTTGACGCGGTGAGTCAATCCAAGATTCTTGCAGGTCTCTTCGGCATGCTCGCGCATCTTCTCCAGCCATGCATCCGATTCTTCCGGCTTGGAATAAATATACATTTCAACCTTGTCGAATTGATGTCCGCGTTTGATGCCGCGCACATCGCGGCCCGCGCTCATCTTCTCGCGTCGAAAGCAGGGAGTATAAGCCGTATACAAACGCGGCAAACTGGCTTCATCGAAAATCTCGCCCATATGCAAACCGGTCAGCGGAACTTCAGCGGTTGGCACGAAATAAAAATCTTCTTCGTGATCTTTGTAAAGATTATCAGCGAACTTTGGTAATTGTCCCGCGCCGAACACCGTATCGGTCTTGACCATGAACGGCAAATATTTTTCAGTATATCCTTGCTTGATATGAAGGTCGAGCATATACGCAATCAAGGCGCGTTGAAGCCGCGCGCCCGCGCCGCTCAACACATAAAAGCGCGAACCGGTGATCTTGGTACCGCGTTCAAAATCAATGATGTCGAGCGCAGGACCCAAGTCCCAATGCGGCTTGGGTTGGAAATCAAATTCTTTGGGTTCACCAATCGTCCGCAGGACCACGTTCTCGCTATCGTCTTTTCCATAGGGTGTGCGCACATCGGGAATGTTTGGAATCGTCGCAGTCAATGCGTTGAGTTGTGATTCAACTTCGGCGACTTCTTTATCGAGTGCGTTGATTCTGTCACCGACGAGTCGCATCGCTTCGATCTTGGACTGTTTAGCGGACGCGTCTTTCAGTTGGCTGATCTCTTTCGAGACGGCGTTTCGCTCCGCCTTCAGTTTCTCGACTTCGGTCAGAAGCGAGCGGCGCTCTTCATCGAATCGAAGAATCGCGTCAACGGGCGACTCGTCTAGTTGTCGATCCTTCATCGCCTTGCGGACAACATCCGGTTGTTCGCGAATCAAATTGATGTCTAACATAACTGCACCTCCGTTGTTTATATTCACTACAAAGGCACAAAGCGCACAAAGTTTTTTTCTTCGTGGACACAGAGAAAATCTTTGTGAATCTTCGTGTCTCAGTGGTGAGAGAAAAGAATACGCCCCCAGTCCGTTTGCAGGACGAAGGGGCGTCTCGTGGTGCCACCTGCATTACTTCTCTATTTGCGATAACGGGCAATCCCGTCCCTCTTACAACAACGTACGTTCCTGCGAGGGCAATAGCGAAGTGGATTTCATCATAAGGCTGGCCGTCTCACATCACCGGCGGCTCTCTGAACAGTTTTCTGATTACTTGTCTTCGCGCGTTCTTATGAGCGTGATTATACGCGCAAGCACATAAAAGTCAATCTCTGTTTCCTTTGAAATATTCCGTTGTGGCTTGCCCCGGCTGGCTGATGCCTTCGCGTTGAATCGCTTTCCAAAGACTCATGAAGATTATTTTTATATCCAGCCAAAACGACCAATGATCCACATACCAAACGTCGAGTTTAAATTTATCTTGCCATGTGATCGCATTGCGTCCATTGATTTGTGCCCAGCCAGTAAGTCCCGGATAAACATCATGACGACGCATTTGTTCCGGCGAATAAAGCGGAAGATATTCCATCAACAACGGCCGCGGGCCAACGAAGCTCATCTCGCCGCGCAAAATGTTGAAGAGTTCGGGGAGTTCATCGAGGCTTGATCTGCGCAGAAATTTTCCAAAGCGCGTCAGGCGAATATCATCGGATAAAAGATTGCCTTGGGTGTCGCGGGCATCCGTCATCGTGCGGAATTTGTAAACGGTGAAAGGCTTGCCTTTGTAGCCGGGCCGCATTTGACGGAACAAGACCGGTGTCCCGAGAAAGATGCGGACAAGAATCGCAGTTAATATAATGAAGGGTGAAAGGATAACAAGTCCCAAGGAGGCGGCGATCAAATCAAAAATCCGCTTGCGAAAAGGCATGCGGACATTCTACCAAATGTGGTATTATTTTGTTGGAGAATGAGCCATGAACGAAAGAATATTGATCATTGAAGACGATCAGGCAATTTTGAAATTGCTGCAGCGCGGACTGGCTTATGAAGGCTACGTGGTGGATACCGCCACCGATGGCCGCACCGGTTTGATCTTGGCGCGCGATCATACTCCCGATATCGTTATCTTGGACTGGATGCTTCCGGGCATTGACGGCTTGGAAGTCTGCAATCGTTTGCGGAGCGGCGGTTCGATTCCGATCCTGATGTTGACCGCCAAAGACACCGTGCAGGATCGCATTCAAGGATTGGACGCCGGCGCCGATGATTATATGGTCAAGCCGTTCAACCTCGACGAGTTGCTGGCGCGCGTGCGCGCGCTTCTGCGCCGCACTCAACCCGAACGCGTGCCCGTCTTAAAGTTTGCTGATCTGACTCTCGATACCGGTTCGCGTCAGGCATCACGCGGCAACCGCCTCGTGGCCTTGACCGCCAAGGAATACGAATTGCTCGAATTGTTCCTGCGCCATCCCAAGCAAGTATTGACGCGCGAAGTGATCTTCGACCGCGTCTGGGGTTATGACTTCGGCGGCGAGAGCAATGTGCTTGAAGTTTATATCCGTTATCTCCGGCAGAAACTCGAAGCGGAGGATGAGCCGCGCTTGCTCCACACTGTGCGCGGCGTCGGTTATGTCCTGCGTGAAAATCCGTAAAGCAAACTTCGAACCTCTTAATTCCTTGTGGCACTCCGTCTTCGCCTGACTCTCCTTTACTCCACACTCATGGGAGGAATTCTTTTAACATTCGGCGCGGCGGTCTATATTATTATCGGTGTTCTGCTTATCAATCAAGCGGATAATACATTAGCCACTACAGCGCGCGATATCCTACAAGTGACGCGCGTTAACTCTGTGGCGGAGATCGATGTCATCACTCTGCCGCCGCTCGACATGACTTCGAACGTCTATGTTCAATTATGGGGCGAAGATAACCAGATCAAATCCGCCTCGCCAAGCATTGAGAACCTGACCACTTCCCTCGATCCAATCGGACTAAAAGCCGGTGAACCGATCTATCGAGAAAATACGATACAAAATGTTCATCTGCGCGTCTTAAGCATTCCCTTGCGCGCCGGCAATCATAGCGTCGGCATTTTGCAAGTAGCGACCAATCTCAATGTGGCGGATACAGCGCGTCGAGACTTGCTCAATATCCTTTTGATCTCGACCATCGTCTCCACGCTGTTTGCCGGGATCGGTTCATGGCTTGTGCTTGGACGCGTCCTCGCTCCGCTGGGTGCGGCTACCGAAACGGCATTAGCCATCAACCGCGCCGACGATCTTTCGCGCCGCATTCCTTATGACGTCGCATCCGACGATGAGATCGGTAATCTGATCGAAGCGTTCAATCAAACCCTCGAACGACTCGAAAATCTTTTTACTTCACAGCAACGCTTCCTGGCGGACGTCAGCCATGAACTGCGCACGCCGCTAACCGTCATTAAAGGCAACGCCGACTTGATGCGGCGCATGAAAAAGTTCGATGAAGAATCGCTCGCCAGCATCGATCAGGAAGCGGGGCGATTGACTCGTCTGGTCGGCGGTTTGCTGCTCCTCACGCAAGCCGACTCCGGCAAACTGACACTGAACAAGCAACCTATCGAACTTGACACGCTTTTGCTGGAGGTCTTTCAGGAGATGCGTATTCTGGCGGGCAATAAAGTCCATCTCAAGATTGCCAATATTGACCAAATTCAGTTTAATGGCGACCGCGACCGATTGAAGCAAGTCTTGTTGAATCTGGTGGGGAATGCGATTCAATATACGCCGCAGGATGGCGACGTTTTAATGGGGCTGGCGCGAATTGGCGATCAAACACGCATCATTGTCCGCGACACGGGACCGGGGATTCCTAGCGAAGACCTGCCTTATATCTTTGATCGATTCTATCGCGCCGAAAAATCGAGGACGCGTTCCACCTCACCGGGCTTTGGCTTGGGACTTTCCATCGCGAAATGGATCGTGGAAAATCACGGAGGAACGATCAACGTGGAATCCAGAGAAGGAAAAGGTACAACGTTTGCGATTTGGCTGCCGCTCGGCAAAGATCCAACTTCAGCGGCTGATCATAAATAATCAAGGTAAGCCCAATTGTTGGTGCGCCTTTTGGCAGAGACTTGACCCACCGGCTTCGAGCCACTCGTTGAGACGCTGACTCGTTGATCTGCTCCGCGCGGCATCCGCATAAATGCCGCCGCCCCAGTACACATAACGGACCGTCTCAGCGGGCCACATCGATTCATTCATCCCGATTAGGCTCGGTCCGCCGTTATAAGCGGCTAAAGACCATGAAATGTTATGGTCTGCATTATCGAATACGCGGCGCAAATATGTCAAGCCGCGCAAAGCATTGGTGTCGGGATCAAATGGATCCTCGTTGGAAGTAAAGTGATACGGCATAACCTGAAAGAGTCCCAGCGCTCCGGCAGAGGATCGCGCAAACGCATTGCCACAGGATTCGATTTGCATGATCGTGGCGATTATGTTCGGATCCAGACCGGACATGCCGGCCCAGCGGCTGATGGCCGAACTCCAATATTGCACCTCCGGTGTAAATAAAGGAGCGAGTGAGGTAGAAGGATTGTTTGTCTTCAGGGTCGCGGCATGAGTTGCATAATGGCTTGCAAGGATTGCAAACAACCCACCAAAGAATAGGACGGACAAAGGAGCCAGCATGTAAAAAGACAAACAGCCGCCGCCTTCTTCCTTGTAGGCCGCGGCTGTTCGCCGGTCGATTTGACTATGACGAACGCGGGACATGGTATTCCTTTCGTGTCGGGTCGAAGAACCCGCGTCGAGCTAAATTGTTAGGGAGCTACAAAAACTTACATCTGGTTATCGTTCTGCATCGCAGAACCATTATTGTTTGCGCGGTTCCGTGACATCATAGGGTGATTGTGAGTCAAAAGACATATTGTGGTAGGTCGGCTCGGGGCGATCAAAAGTTGTCGGCGGCGCGGCGGGTTTGGGCGCAGGACGATAACTTTGCACAGGCCGCGTCAAGGAAGATGCGGGGCGCAGAGTCGTTCCGATTAGGCTGGCCGTTACGGGTCGAGATTGCTGCGGATATGATTTCTGAGTTTGATAGCCGCGCCCATCCGCGGTGGAAAATAAATTATCACCCGCAAGTGAAAACGTTCCAATAATGAGCACACGGATCAACCAAACCATCACGGCAACAAAGATCGGCACTGCTTTGATCAATGTAGCATTGCTGATCACCGCGCCTGCGGCGGCGCTGGTGTGATTGACAATCGCGACCGAGACGCCCCACCAGGTGAGTGTGGCATTGAAGCCTGCGGCTAACAGCCAGGCGCCGAAGAGATACCAGACCTCAGCCGGTTCATCGCGGCCTTGCTGCGGCGTGAAGATGCGGGCAATCCCGGCGAAGTCAATGCCGCAAAATGCAAATGCTAAAATGGTCGCCCACCGCAGGCCGGCAAATTTGAGATCGCCAAGCACATCGGCCAGCGCGAACTGCGTGGTGCTGTAATTGAAAATCTCAAACGCCAACAGGGCGGTAACGATCATCAAGCCCCAAGCCGCGCCGCGGTTGAGACGTCGGCCGCGTGTAAGATCGCGGAACATGGCAGCCAAGCCATCCCCTACAGTGTGTGAGTTACGGACGGTGTTCATGTCTACCTCCTTATAGGATAGATAATGGCATTATAGAACTAATGTTCTAATTCTGTCAAGAGGTACCTAATCCAACTCTGGCCGCCGCGCTTATCGATTCCTATAAATTACAGCCTTTACAGAATTGAGAGGGATAAGGATTTGCCATCCCTCTATGGTTTAATTAAAATGAAGCCATTAATTGGTTATTTTGAACGCGCCGAGGCTTTGCGAGTCTGCAAGGCGCGAATTACCCCGTTCTGTTTATAATTAGAAAGTGATTCGTTGATCGCAAAAGGAGTTCAGCATGAATAAAAATCCTTCCCTCGCCATGCTTTCACTGACGATATTGTTTGCGCTTCTCGTCAGCGCGGCATTGACCACACCGGTCCTCGCCGATAGCGGAACCACACCGCCCGCACCGCCCCCTTCGGGCGGCTCGACGCGCGCTTCACACTCCTCATCGAATAATTTATCGAACGTTCCAAGCGGAACCAAAGTCGTGATTGTGGATTCGAATGGGGCTAAATTACCGCTCGGCTCGCAAGCCGCGCAAGATATTCTAAATAGCGGTGACCCGGTCTGGTGTCCCACCTCAGTGGTGACCCCAACCAATGGAGGCAGTTGTTCACCCGAAGGCTCGAGCTTGGCAACCCTCATCACATGGCTCAATACCAACGATCCGAACGTCAGCGGCACGATCTGGATCGAGAATTTTTATGATCGTCCTACCGCTGATTCTGGGAGCACTTCCTTCTCGTTGGATGCTTCAACGTCACCGAATGCCGCGGCGAACGACCTAACGATCAAAGGCGGCTGGAATGGACCCGGGACGAATACCATCACCGGGGTAACGACCATTTCAGGCGCGTCCCTATCTATCACGAATTGGACGGGGAATGTGTTCGTGAATAACATCGTCATTCAAACCCCCACAGCCGACGGTTTGACCGTCAAAACCTCCAAGAACATCACGCTGAACAGTGTTCAATCGAATGGCAGTACGGGAGGAATGGGCGCCAACCTCGATAACACTTCCGGAACCGGAACCGTGACGATCAACAACAGCGAGTTCGATGCAAATAAAGGCATCGGATTGAATGTGGTCAGCCACGGCGCGATCACGGTCAGCAATCTGATCGCAGATAACGGCCTCGGTCGTGCTGTTATTCTGGACAATTGTGTGGAAGCTGCTCCTCCAACCCCGCCCTGCACTACAAGCACAGCCCAGGCAGTTACACTATCCGGAACTAACCAAATCAACGGAAACGCCCTCTACGGTTTGGAAATCGATTCGACCGGCGCGATAACGGTCAACAGCATTACCGCCAATACGAACGGCAATGGCTATGGCTTATATTTGGATAACCATCTTGCCCCCAGCGCGCAGAAAGTAACCCTGACCGGCACGAACGTATTCGATAATGACTTTGCCGGATTAGTGATTCACTCGATCGGCGCGATTGCGGTGAACAGCGTCACGGCAGATTCAAGTATACATGGAAATGGCGCTTACATAGAAAACTGCGCTTACAGTGGTACGTGCACCGCACCCGGCGCCCAGACCGTGACACTGACCGGCACCAATGCTTTTAACGGCAATGCAGGCGGGGGCCTGTATATCTACTCAAACGGTCAGATCACAGACAGCGGTTTAAGCCTGACTGCGGATGGCAATATCGGACCTGGAGCGGTTTTGAGGAACGATTATCCTCCGGCGACGGCCGGAGTGACCGTGTCCGGAACCGGTGAATTCAACGGTAATGGCATCGGCTTTGGCGATTCCGGATTAAGCATTGACAGCAGAGGCGCAATCCTGCTCAGTACCAAGACGATCCATGCCAATGGCAATGGCGGAAGCGGGCTTTATCTCAATAACGGCGCATCTTCCAGCAAAACGGTAACCTTGAGCGGCGTTAATCAATTTAATGGCAACTTCCTTAATGGATTGGAAGTCTTATCGAGCGGTAATATCACGGTAAACGACCTGAATGCCAGTGGAAACGGTACTGGTTACGACGGCATCACTTATAATTACCCGACGAGCGGCGGCGTGTTTCTCAACAACGATTCGAACACCGGCACCCCGACGGTCGCGATCACCGGCAATAATACATTCACCGACAATTACGAGTCTGGATTGGTCGTATATAGCCACGGCAATATCACGACTAACAACTTGAATGCCAGCGGGAACGGATTAAAAGGTGCTGTACCCTATATGGATTGGTCGGGGGCAACGCTGACGACAGCTTATCCTCTTTCTACGCCCAAAGTGGTCAGCATGAACGGCATCAATATTTTCGATAATAACCTGGATGACGGCTTGTTCATCCAAACGCCAAGCGCCATAACGACCAACAATTTAACAGCGAACGGCAATAATGTCGGCGCGTACATTGATAATTGTTTCTATAACGGTCCTTCTTCGTGTCCGATAATCACCGCGGAAGCCGTGACGCTGAATGGCTCAAACACCTTCAATAATAGCAGCTTGGATGGATTGGATGTATATAGCTACGGCAGCATAAAAGCTGCCAGTCTCAACGTCAGTGGAAATAGTGTGAATGGCGCCTGGCTGCAAAACAACTTCAGCAACAGCGCGACCATTCCTGTGGCATCCAAAGGCACCGTGACACTGACCGGCACCAGCACCTTCAGCGATAACTCCAACGATGGATTGGATGTTACCAGTTACGGCGCGATCAAAGCCAGCAGTCTATCTGCGCTCAACAACCCTAACCACGGCGCATTCCTGGATAACCATTTTGCCGCAGCCGCGCAAGCCGTCTCACTGACCGGCACCAATGCCTTCAGCTACAACGGCTTGGACGGATTGGATGTCTACGCCAAGGGTGCGATCAGCGTGAGCACGTTGACCACCAATTCCAATGGCGGCATGGGAGCGTATCTCTTCAACTTCTACACAGGCTTCAAATCCGCTGTGACGCTGACGGGCAGTAATACCTTTAGTCACAACGCTTCCGGCGGTCTGCAGGTGGATAGCAACGGCGCCATCACGCTGAGCAGTATCGTCGCCGATGCCAACATGGGCAGCGATGGAGTTCTCCTGGATAACTGTAACGAACTTGTCCTTGGAACGCCGCCCTGTACCACAGTCACTCAGAATGTGACCTTGACCGGCAATGACGTGTTTACCAACAACTATGACGCCGGTCTCGAAATATACAGTTCAGGCGCGATCGGCATCAACACCACCACCCTGAATTCCAGCACGAATGGCAGCGGCGGAATCGCTTTGGATAACAGCGGTGCCAGCCTTGCAAAGTCGGTCACTTTGAAAGGCACATCCATGTTTGTCAAGAACGGCAGTGTTCAGCTTTCGGTCATTTCGAAAGGCGCCATCAGCGCGGGCAATATCACGGCCCTCAACAATACATTTGGGAACGGCGTATCTTTGATCAATGATACGACCGATGTCCCGGGTGCGGTCGGCGGCGTGACGTTATCGGGCACCAATGTATTCAAAAATAATAGCTACGCCGGCCTCAGCATTCAATCCTCCGGTGCGATCACCGTGAATAACCTGACCGCAAATGGGAACGGCCGCCAAGGCATCCTGCTAGATAACTCCACCGGCAGCGCGCAAACCGTCTCGCTGACCGGCGCCATCTTTGCAGACAATAATGGGACTTCCGGTTCCTATGACGGCCTGGATGTGATGAGCAAGGGCATCATCAAAGCCAATAGTATCACCGCCCTCAATAATGGAGTATCAGCCTCCTATGGCGCGAGCTTCGATAATCATCAAGGCGCATCCACGGCTACCGTGACATTGACCGGTACGAACTTCTTCGAAAATAATAGCGGCGGCGGCTTGCTCATCAACTCGAACGCCGGAGTGACGCTCAGCGGCGCGAACTTCTTCAACAACAATACCGGCGGCGATGGTTTGCTGATCACTACGAATGGCGCCGTCACGCTGACCAA
>Ga0335081_10011879_pt1 | contig 14098 bp, 15 predicted proteins | sample Lox_Sample_35_FD_206713 | JGI IMG/M metagenome (GOLD analysis project Ga0335081, IMG submission 206713) | Soil microbial communities from Loxahatchee National Wildlife Refuge, Florida, United States - Lox_Sample_3.5 | ecosystem: Environmental > Terrestrial > Soil > Wetlands | place: USA... | reverse complement strand
ATGAACTCGGACAGCCGTGAAATTTTGAGGTCGACGCCGCGCGCGGAATGCTGGATGCGGCACGGGCAAAGCCGTGGCCGGCGTCGGTCCGGTTTGTCCATGCTCGTGTCGAAGAACTGGGCGAGCGCGGCATCACCGGACCGTTCGACGGCATCCTGGCCGCCTATCTGCTGCGCAACCTGGCCGACCCGGACGGTCAACTTCGGGCCTTCCGGGACCTGCTGCGGCCCGCCGGCAGCCTGGCGGTGCACGAGTACTCGGTGCGCGACTCGCGTGCCGCGACCCTGGCCTGGCACGGGGTGTGCTGGGGCATCATCATCCCCGTCGGCTGGTGGCACACCCGTGACACCACGCTGTATCGGCATCTGTGGCGCAGCGTGCTGACGTTCGACGGCGCGGCGCGGTTTCAGCGCCGGATGCGCGATGCCGGATTCACCGGGGTGCACAGCGAAACCATGCCGGGCTGGGAACGCAACGTTGTCCATACCTTTCTAGGAGACGCGCCGCAATGACCGACCGCCGCCGCCACATTCATCCGTCATCGCCCGGGTTGCCCAGCGCGAGTGCGCTGTCATCGCGGCCCCGAGCCGTGGTCGTCGGCGCCGGGATTGCCGGTCTGGCAGCCGCTACCGGGCTCGCCGAACGCGGAATCGCCGTCGACGTCGTGGAACGCCAGGACTACCTCGGTGGTCGAGTGGGCGGCTGGACCGAACACCACAGAAGCAGCGAGCTGGCGATGAACCGCGGGTTTCACGCCATCTTCCGCCAGTACTACAACCTGCGGGCGTTGCTTCGCCGGGTCGATCCGCAGCTTCGGATGCTCGCCCCAGTCAAGGACTATCCACTGATCGACGGCGATGGCCGGCGGGACAGCTTTCGCGGATTGCCCCGCACGCCACCGTGGAACGCACTCGCGTTCGCCTTGCGCAGCCCGACGTTTCGGCTTGGTGATCTGGCGCGCATCGGTGGCCGGGCCGCCGCACCGCTGGCAGCGGTGTCGGTGCCGCAGATCTACCAACAACTCGACCACATCGATGCCGACACCTTCCTCAAGAGCATCAATTTCCCGGAGTCGGCGCGTCACCTCGCGTTCGAAGTGTTCTCGCGCAGCTTCTTCGCCGAGCCGGCCCAATTGTCCGCCGCCGAGCTGGCCACGATGTTCCATATCTACTTCCTGGGCTCCAGCGAGGGTCTGATCTTCGACGTTGCCACTGCGAACTTCGACGTGAGCCTGTGGAATCCGCTCCGCGAGTACTTGAGCGACCGGGGTGTTCGGGTTCACCTGGGCGCTCAGGTGCTGCGTGTCACCCCCGGTGCTACGAAAACGCTTTGCGTCCACACCGATTCGGGAGAACAGTTCGACGCGGACGCCGTGGTACTGACGCTCGACGTGAGCGGTCTGCAACAGGTAGTGGCCGCATCACCCTCTCTAGGAGATGATCTATGGCGCAGCCGGATACGGCAGTTGCGCACCGCACCGTCCTTCGTGGTCCGTCGGCTGTGGCTCGACCGGCCGGTCGACTCCGCGCGTCCTGCTTTTCTGGGCACCGCCGGTCATCAGCCGCTTGACAACATCAGCGTGCTGGAACGCTATGAACGTGAAGCTGCCACATGGGCGCGCAAAGAACGCGGCTCCGTGGTCGAATTGCATTCGTATGCTGCAGGTTCCGATGTATCCAGCGAAGCGGCGATCAGACAGCTGCATAAACTTTACCCCGAAACCGCCACGGCACGTGTAGTGTACGAACGCGTGCTGCGCCGCAGCGATTGTCCACTGTTTGCACCAGGAACGTACCCGCAGCGACCCACCGTGTCCACGCCACAGCCTGGGCTGGTGCTGGCCGGCGACGGGATCCGCATCGACTTGCCGGTAGCGTTGATGGAACGCGCGGCTACTACGGGCTGGTCGGCCGCCAACCACTTGCTGGGGTCGTGGGGGCTTGCCGGGCATGAGCTGTGCACGGTTCCCACTCGTGGGCGGTCGGCGCTGCTGCGATCGTTGGCGGACCGCCAAGGGCGGCGCCGGCAATGAGTGTCGGCGAACGCTTACGCCGACGGTGGCCGAAGGACTGGCCCGTGGGCGTAATTCCGCGCGTCTCATGGACGCAGCAGCACCCGACCTACCGCGACGCACAGCCGGAGATCATCAACGCCGCATTGGATCGATCCCAGCGCAGACCGACCGGAAACTGGTACGTGTTCGCGGCGAGCCGGGACGTAGGCATTGGTCGCCCGTTCGGCGCACGCGTCGCCGGCATTGACCTGGTCGCTTGGCGCGACAAGCACCACCGCTTGCGGGTCGGTCCCGCAAGCTGCCCTCATCTGGGTGCCGATCTAGCTACCGGAGTCGTGCGCGGTGGCGTTCTGTTCTGTCGATGGCATGGGCTGGCTTTCGACGGCGAGGGGTGCGAATTGCGATGGAAGCCGTTCCCCGGCCACGACGACGGTGTGCTTGCGTGGGTGCGCCTCGACTCCGTGGGCGGGGAGGCGCCGCTGGATGAGCCGATGCTTCCAGCCAGACCCACCGGCGATACCCTGACGGCGGTGACCCGCTTGGTCGGCACGTGTGAGCCCGCCGACATCATCGCCAACCGGCTCGACCCGTGGCACGGCGCATGGTTTCATCCCTATTCCTTTACCCGCCTCGAGGTGCTGACCACCCCGACCGAGAACGACGACCGCTTTCTCGTCTCGGTCACCTTCCGGATGGGCCGCTTCGGTGTGCCCGTGATCGCGGAATTCACCGCCCCGGACGCGCGCACCATCGTGATGCGCATCATCGAGGGGGAGGGAACCGGCAGCGTCGTCGAAACCCATGCCACCCCAACGGGTCCCGGGCTCGACGGCCGACCGGGCGTCGCCGTGATCGAAGCCATCATCGCGGCCTCGCAACGTCCGGGATTTAAAACCGCGCGTCACGTGGGCACACTGATCACTTTACTGATGCGCTATGCCGCTAGCCGGCTGTGGCGTGAGGACCTGACCTATGCCGAACGCCGGTATCGACTCCGCATGGGTGGCTAGCATGGACATACCGCAGCACAGGCCATTATCAAAAGTTCGAGCCAACGATAAAGAAAGCGCGTTTCGCGGGTGTGGTCCTCACCGTAGGAGTGCACTTCGCCCACCTCATCTACGTGCCCACCGGTGGCTTTCTGGCGTTGCGCTGGCCGCGCACCATTTGGCTGCACCTGGCATCCGTGTGCTGGGGCGGGGCGGTCGTGGCACTAAATTTGCCGTGTCCTCTGACCTCACTGGAAGATTGGGCGCGTGCCCGAGCGGAAATGAGTCCCCTGCCGACAACCGGATTCATCGACCGCCACGTCGCGGGTGCCCTATATCCGTCGGGCCGTACCGGTACCGCTCAGGCCCTCGGCTTCACCTCAGCCGCTCTGTCGTGGATCGCTCTGGCGAGAAAGCAACGCCGCAACTATTAGCGCGTCGGCCGGTTATCCAGCTTTTCGGGCCAGGACCCCGTGCCAGAACCGTCGCGGCTAATAGGGAAGCGAGTGACTTGAACCACAAAAGGTTCCGCAAGGGCGACGCGGTCGAATGGTGCAGCCACGGGCCAACCGTCACAAGAATCACGGGAGCGGTTGCAACGCCGGGTCAGCTCGGAGGCAGCCGGTCGCACAGTGCCGGCGTCTGAGGCCGGGCCGCAGGTGGGACAGTCCGAATGCCCTGCGACACCATGACTGAACCAGACCGTCAACTCCGACAGCCCGCGAGCTCGAGAAGTGACTCGGCTCGCACCCATGAGCGGCTACCCGAGCACTGCGGTAGGGTCTGCCCTGACGCGCGGCCAAGGGTATTAGGTCTTTCGACAAGGGCGCGGATACGCTGGTGTATCTGATGAAGGATGCGGGTAAGTGACCAAGCACCGCGCACGGGACTCAACGCCCAGCCGGACTGAGCTGGAAAAGCAGTTGTCGGCCGACATGCGGGCGATCACAGCGCAATCTGATCGCATCGGCCGCCACTTTGCGCGCATAAACGACGTGAGCAGCAGCGACTTCCACGCCCTCCTGCACATCATGGTCGGCGAAACCGCGGGAACACCGTTGACCCTGGCTCAGCTGCGGCAGCGTATGGATGTGTCGCCGGCAGCGGTCACGTATCTCGTCGATCGGATGATCGAAGCCGGCCACATTCGACGCGAACCCGACCCCGAGGACCGTCGAAAGTGGCAGCTGCGCTACGAGGATAGTGGTATGACGTTGGCGCACGCCTTCTTCAGACCCCTCGGTGTTCATCTCAGCTCGGCCATGGCCGACCTGAGCGATAAGGACCTAGCTGCCGCACACCGGGTCTTCACGGCAATGATCGGCGCGATGTCAACGTTTGAAGATGAGCTTGTCAACCATTCCCCCAAACCGTCAGCCGACCTCGGGCGAGGACCTGCAACGCCCCGGCGCCAAGAAACCGCGCGGTAGAACGCCTTGCAGCAAGCGCTGCTCGATCAGGTCCGCGCCGCGCGGCCAACACCGAAGCCGGCCCGGCCGCGGCGAAACCCGCGGCCACCCTCCGCGCGCCCGCAGCCATCGTCGTCGTCTCGCGCACGGCGACCCGTAGCAGCGCCACGGTCAGCCTCTTCGCCGGCAGCCGGGTGCCACAGCGGGCCACCTGTACGCGGCGCGCAACTTCGGCTTGATCACGGGCAAACGGCACCACGCAGACCGGCACCCCGCGGTCCAGGGCCTTCACGGTGGTGCCCATTCCCCCGTGGGTGATGGCACACATCGCACGGTCAAGCAGCGCACCGTGGTTCAAGAATCGGCACACCGTGGCGTTGAGCGTCTGCGGCAGCCCGCGGGGCAGGCCCGCCGAAAAGGTCGCGATGACGTGCACCGGCTCATCGGCCAACGCACGCAATGCGATATTGGCCAGTTTGGCGTCGGCCTGCGCAACAGAGGAAGTGCTGACCAGCACGATAGGTCCGTCGATGGCGGTCATCCAGGCCGGTACGGCTACCGGGGCCGGCTCGAACACGCACGCACCGATGAAGTGCACCGCGTCGCCCCAACCCGGATGCGGATACTCGAACGGCTCACCGCCGACCGCCAACAGCAGCGGGGCCCGGCGCAACAGCGCATCAACCGAGTTGACCGTCGGCACACCGAGTCCCCTGCGGAGTGCGTTGACCCGCGGCACTATCCGCCGATCGAACAGATAGCTCACAAACGGGCGCATCGACGCATCGCGGATACCTTCGACAAGACCGGGCAGGGGCCGCAGACCAGGGCCAAACGGCGGCGCTAGCGAGACCGCAAGTAGGGCGTAAAGGGCGAAAACACCAGCCAGGGAACGTTACTGGCCTCAGCCATCGACATAGCTCCCCAACAGTTGGCATCGACGATGACCGCGTCGGGCTTTACTCGTGCGATCGCGCACCGCAGATCGTCGACCTCGATCACCGCGCGCCGGCACAGCACGTCGATCGATCTTTTGAGAACGCCTAAAGCGTTGTGCGCCAGCCAATCCTGACCGGTGATTGCCTCGATCCGTGGGTCAACGGCCTCGGTGTGTATGCCGATTCCACGCATGGTGGCAACCTCGGTGGCCGTGGTGCGCCAGTGAATCCGGTGGCCGCGGCGCGCCAGTTCCCGCAGCAGTGCGCCCAGCGGATACAGGTGACCAAGCGTGGGCGACCCGTACGCCAGAATTACCGCCATGTGCCCTCGCCCCTACGCAAGAGGAGTCGCGCCCACGTCGCGCAGCGCAGGCAGATCGGCCGCACCACACCCGTGCAGACAGATGCGGAGCTCGTCGATAAATCGCTGCAGCCAAGCCGTTGCCGCAGCTGCCGAGTCGATCGCGGCGGACAGCAGCGGGCGGGCAACCGCCACCACGTCGGCGCCCAGGGCGAGCGCTTTGGCCGCGTCCGTACCGGTTCGGATGCCACCGGAAGCGACTAACGGGATGTCCGGCAGCGCCGCCCGGACCTCCCGTATCGCTTGTGCGGTCGGTATCCCCCAGTCGGCCAGGTCCGGGTAGCGCAGTTCGCCGTAGCGGACCAATTGCTCGACACGCGACCACGACGTGCCGCCGGCGCCGGCCACATCGATAGCGGCAACCGGCGGCTCACCGGACAACCGCAGCAATTCGGCGACCGCCGTGGCGCCGATCCCGTGGCCGACCTCCTTCAGCAGCACCGGGTAGCCCAGCATGTCGGTCAGGTCCTGTAGTCGGTCGAGCGATCCGGCGAAATCGGTGTCACCATTATGCTGGATGGCCTCTTGGAGTGGATTCGTGTGCACCGCTAGCGCATTCGCGCCTACCCGGTCGAGTGCTTGGACAATCTCGGGCACCGCGTCCTTGGTCAACTGGGACAAGCCGATGTTGCCGAACAACAGCACGTCAGGCGCCACGTCGCGCACGCTGAAGCTGGGCGCGGCCTGCTCTCCCAACACGCTGTCGAGCATTACCCGCTGTGAGCCAAGCATCATTCCGATGCCGAGCTGTTGGGCGGCGGCGGCCAGATTCCGGTTAATGATGCCCGACAGCTGCGCGCCGCCGGTCATGGCACCGACCAGAATCGGCGCCCGCAACCGTGCGCCGAGGAATTCGGTGGATAGGTCGATGTCGTCGAGGTTGGTCTGGCTCAGCGCGTTGTAGGGCAGGCGGTAGCGTTCCAACCCTGTTGTCACGCTGTGATAGCCCACGTCCCCGTCAAGACACACGTCGATATGTCGGCGTTTGCGGGCGGTCATTTCGGCGCGGTCAGCCGTCATGGGACATCCATCCGGCGTCGACGGCTCCCCTGCCCCGGGTATCACGGAGCCCGTCGATCGTGGATGCCGCAACGACCGCAATGTCGGCATGCAGCACCGGCCAGACCACCGGGAACACCCCCCGCGGCGGTTGGTAGGACGGTTTGCGCAGCTGCGTATACCAAATCGACTGAAGGGCCGGTCGGGTGGCCAGCCCGCCAACGGTGGATGTCGCGATGACCGCCGCGGTGTTAGCAATCAAAGTCATTTGGCGCATGCTCAGCCTGTGGGATTTGGCATGACCGGGACGGCGATTTCATTGCGGCGCAGCGCCGGAACGGTCCAGGGCGGATCGTAGAACCAGGCCGCCGGCGTGTCGACTGCCTCGAATCCATTTTCGCGCAACGTGTCCATCAGCCTTGCGGTCTGCGCGGCGACGGCTCGGCGACCGCGGCTACCGGTGAAGCGGCGCACCGCAATCGTCTGCGGCGGCACAGTGACCAATTTGACCTCGGCATCATTGGGCCCGGGCAAGGATTCGAGCGTCTTATCGGCGGGCATGAAGAACCGGATCACCCATTGGTCATCGCCGGCCGCTTCTTGTGCCACCGGGGCCGTCATGGCGATCTTCTCGCCGCGCCGGCCACTGGGCTGTTGTGTCACCGGACCCGTCATCGCGACCTTCCCGTAGATGTGGTTCGCGCCGAAAATGTAGCGGGCCAGCCTCCGGAACCCGGTGTTGCGCGCAGACACCTCGTCGGCGGTGACCGTCGTCTCGGCAGCGATGCGGGCGCCATAGCGGCGTATCTCGACATCACGGGTCAGCTTCTCGCCCCTATGGCCAGGTTCCTCGGTGCCGTGACGGCAGCCGACGATCGAGCCCGCCGCGACGATGACCTGGCCGATCATGGCTCCCATCGGTCCCAGCATAGCTACCTCATTCCTGGCCGATCCACCCGTTAAGTGGACCCACATCGACACCGAGCAACCCAGGCAGTTCAACTCGTTGTGGGCGGCCCATCGCGAGCGAGCATACCGCAAATTCAGAAGTTTAGTTAAGAAATTGAATGTTTAAGATTGTTAATGTAATCTTGTGGTCAACGTCGGGCTCGACTAGCGCCTGTCCGCCGGAACGGATAACTGCAACTACAGGTAGACACAACGTCAGGAACCATGAGCTTGACGTCAAGTCAGCCTACCCATCGCGGCAAGCTGCCGGTTAAGCACTGCTGGACAACACGATTGGCAATCTGCTCTGCGGCGGGGCGTCAAGGCCAGCCGCAGATCGCTGTAAGGACGGCGCATGTTAGTGCGAATGGCCCGACTGTCCCTCGCCGCGCCGCGACAAGTAATAGCCATCGCGTTGCTATTGATGATTGGCGCTGCCATTTTTGGCATCCCCGCTGCGACGAGTCTGTCCGGCGGCGGATTCCTGGATCCGACATCCGAATCGGCCCGCGCCTCGGCGATGCTCGCCCAGAAGTTCCATCAGGGCGACCTGGAATTAGTGCTGCTGGTGAGTCCGGCAAGCGGCGCCAATGAGGGTCCCGCACGAACCGTCGGCACCGACATTGTCCAACAACTTGCCCAATCTCCGTTCGTGTCGCAGCTGGCATCACCGTGGAACCCGCAAGCGGCCCCGCGCCTGCTCAGCGCCGACGGAAAGACCGCCATGATTCTCGTCGCGCTCAAAGGTGATGAAAACAGCGCACCCAAGCATGCCGAGGCACTGGCGGAGCGGCTTGCGCGGGACCGCGACGGGGTCACCGTGCAAGCGGGCGGGTCGGCGTTGATCTATGAACAGATCAGCCAACAGACCGAAAAAGACCTCCTGCGAATGGAAATCGTTGCGATACCGTTGAGCTTCATCGCGCTGGTGTGGGTCTTCGGCGGGCTGCTGGCAGCGGCGGTGCCAGTGGCCGTCGGCGGATTGGCCATCCTGGGTTCACTCGCGGTGTTGCGTGCGATCGCGTTGGTCACCAACGTGTCGATCTTTGCTCTAAATGTGACGGTGGCATTGGGGTTCGCCCTGGCAATCGACTACACGTTGCTGATCGTCAGTCGGTACCGCGACGAACTGGCCGACGGGGCGAGTCGCGACGAAGCTCTGGTGCAAACCATGACCACCGCCGGCCGCACCGTGTTGTTCTCGGCGGTTACAGTGGCCCTGGCGCTGGTCGCGACGGCGCTATTCCCGATGTACTTCCTGAAGTCCTTCGCCTACGCCGGCACCGCAGTTGTGGCATTCGCCGCCTTGGCATCGGTGATGGTGGCACCGGCCGCGATTGTGTTAGCAGGAGGACGGCTCGACGCACTAAACGTTTGGCAACTAAGCCGTCTCCTCTTCGGCCGCCCCGAACCACCACAGCGGCCCGTCGAACAAAGTTTCTTCTACCGGACAGCGAAACTGACTATGCGCCTGGCGATCCCGGTTGGCTTGGCGCCCATAGCTTTTCTGCTTGCGTTGGGTGCACCGTTTCTTGGCGTCAGATGGGGCTATCCCGACGACCGGGTGCTGCCGACGTCATCGTCGGCTCGGGTGGTCAGCGATCGAATCCGCAGCGAATTCCGCACGACTTCTGAGACCCGAGTGAAGGTCGTCCTTCCCGAAACCGCGGACCTGACAACCACCGACCTGGACAACTACGCCAAGCAGCTGTCTCTGGTCCCCAATGTCTCGGCGGTGTCCTCGCCGACCGGCACCTTCATCGACGGTGAGCCCAAAGGGCCGCCATCTGCTCCAGCGGGAATGGCAAATGGCAGCGCTTACCTGACCGTTGACAGCACCGCGCCCCTTTACACACAAGCGTCGGAGCTTCAGTTGGCCCGCTTGCACGCGATCGCGCTGCCGCGACATCAAGCGGTGCAGATTACCGGGATGGCACAAACGCAACGGGATTGCGTGGACGGCATTACGTCGCGGTTGCCCTTGGCGCTGGGTTTCATCGCGATCGTCATGCTGGTGCTGCTCTTCCTCCTCACCGGCAGTCTGGTGCTGCCGGTCAAGGCAGTGCTGCTCAATATGCTGTCGCTGACCGCGACGTTCGGCGCTCTGGTATGGATCTTTCAGGACGGGCATTTGGGCGCGGCGGGCACCACATCAACCGGTACCCTGGCCGTGAATATCCCGGTGCTGATGTTTTGCATCGCGTTCGGATTGTCGATGGACTATGAAGTCTTTTTGCTCTCCCGTATCCGCGAACACTGGCTCGACTCGCCCCGAAAACCTGCCGACAACGACGAAAGCATCGCACTGGGTCTTGCCCACACGGGTCGGGTAATCACCGCCGCAGCGCTGCTGATGTCGATCTCGTTCGCCGCCCTGATTTCCGCCGGGGTGTCGTTTATGCGCATGTTCGGATTAGGACTGACCCTTGCCGTCTTAGTAGACGCGACACTGGTGCGGATGCTGCTGGTGCCAGCTTTCATGCACGTGCTTGGCGGACTGAACTGGTGGGCACCTAAGCCGCTGGCAAGATGGCACCACCGAACCTTCGGTGACGCGCCGAGCCACGTGGGCGACGCCATAACCCCGGCGTATTAGGGCTGGGGTGAGCCCAATTCGCCCCGAAAGTGGCGCATTGCTGCAATGAGCGCGGTAAAGACCCGATGCGCCGCAGCCAAGTCCGCGTCGGGTAGATCAGTCAGCGCCGTGCGAGTGTGCATCCCCAGCGGGGTGAAGAACGAGCGGGCAGTGGCCAGATCGGAATCTGAGTAGCGCAGGATGACCTTTCGCCGGTCGTCTGGGTGGAAGTCACGCCGAATGTGGCCGGAATCGATCAACCGGTCCACCAAGTAGGTAATCGCCGCGCCCGACAGCCCCATCCGCAGTCTCAGGTCACCCGACATCATCGGTCGTCCAGCGGCTTCGGCGACCATAATGTGTAACAGGGCGCGAAAATCATTGGGCCGTGCCTCATGCAACATGGCGAAAAGCCGGCCGATCTGATCGGATTCGGTCGACAACTCCCGCAGATTGGCCGAGATCAGCGACTCCAGCGCATCTCGGCTCGAGGCCTGCCCATCAGGGTCCATTGCGGTGTGCAGCATATCCCCATTCTGACGTCATTTCAGTTGCTTAACGTTTAAACCAATGAAATAATTGGCGATCGTGGTGTGGGAGAGGCTGGCCACTACCGTGACAGGCCGACGTTCGTGGCTGCTCGGATTGAGTCTTGTGCTGGTGGGTATCGGCTTCATGGTGCTCATCGGCGGGAACACGGCGGCAGGTCAGGCGCCGCAGTCAGTGCCCGGCGGCTCGGATTCCGCGAAAATCGGTGCGCTGGCCCGCCAGTTCCCCGCTGGTGACCAGACTCCGCTGATCGTGGTGGTCAGCCGCCCCGACGGCGCGGTCCTGGACTCCGCCGATATCATGGCCGCCCAAAGAGCCCGCGACCGGATGCAGGCGGTCACCCATCCCTCGGGGACCGCCAACCCGGCACCGGCGATCGTCTCGGCCGACGGCAAAGCGGCCATCGGGGTGGTTCCCGTCAGCGCCGACCTGTCGGGTCTGACCCTCAACCAGGCGGTCGCCGCTCTGCGCACCGCCGCCGGCAACGGCTTGCCCGCGGGCCTGCAGGCCCATGTCACCGGAGGCCCGGCATTCGGTGCCGACATCGCGAACGCGTTCACCAACGCCAACGTCACCTTGCTGGCGGTCACCGCGTCGGTGGTGGCGCTGCTGCTGATCGCCACCTACCGCTCGCCGGTGCTGTGGCTGGTGCCGCTACTGGTCATCGGATTCGCCGAGCGGGTCGCAACGGCCGTGGGAACCGCGGTGGCATCGCTGACCGGGCTGAGCTTCGACGGCGCCACCTCCGGGATCACCAGCGTGCTGGTGTTCGGCGCGGGCACCAATTACGCGCTGCTGCTGATTTCGCGCTACCGGCAAGAACTTTGGCGCCGTCCCGAACATCGCGACGCCCTGCGCCGGGCGGTGCGCATGGCCGGGCCGGCCATCGTCGCCAGCAACGCCACCGTGGTGCTGGCGTTGCTCACCCTGCTGTTCGCCTCGACGCCGAGCACCCGCAGCCTGGGCGCCCTGGCGGCGTGCGGACTCCTCGTCGCCGCGGTGTCGGTTCTGGTGGTGCTGCCGCCGCTACTGGCGCTGTGCGGACGGCGATTGTTTTGGCCTTTCATCCCACTCATCCCACAGCCCGACTCACGTCAGGCCGGCGACGCTGTTGATTCCGGGCCCTGGCATCGGGTCGCCGAATGGGTCAACCGGCGTCCCGCAGTGGTCGCGGCCGTCGCGATCGCGGTCCTGGCCGCCCTTGGCACGGGCCTGGTGGGAACTCGAATCGGCCTGTCCCAGACCGAGCAGTTCCGGGTCCAGGCAGATTCGGCGTCGGGCTACGACATTGTGGCCGCACACTTTCCGGCCGGCCTGGCCAATCCCACTCTGATTGTCGCCCCCACCGCCCAAGCGTCGCAAGTGCAGCAGGCCATCGGCTCAACCCCCGGCGTGGTCTCAGTGTCCGAATCCGGCCGGTCGGCATCCGGGTTGACACAGTGGTCGGTCGTGACCGACGCCCCGCCGTCATCCGATCGAGCGTTCACAAGAGTCGCATCGCTGCGTACTTCGACCAAGGCCGCAGCCCCCGGCGCGCTGGTTGGCGGGGCCGACGCACAGGCGCTTGACGTCCGCGACGCCGCCACGCATGATCGGCTGGTGCTGGTCCCGGCGATCCTGGCCGTGATCCTGGCCGTCCTGTATGTGCTGCTGCGATCGGTGCTTGCGCCGCCGACCCTGCTGGTTGCAACAATTCTCGGTGCGCTCGCCGCACTGGGCATCGGCGGCTGGGCCAGTATGCAAGTCTTCGGATTTCCAGCGCTGGACAACAGCACCCCGTTGTTGGCCTTCCTGTTTTTGGCCGCCCTCGGTGTGGACTACACCATTTTCTTGGTCACCCGCGCTCGCGAGGAGGCCGCACACCACGGCGCCCGCGATGGCATGGTCCGCGCAGTGTCGGCAACCGGCGGTGTAATCACCAGCGCGGGAATCGTTTTGGCGGCGGTCTTCTGCGTATTGGGGGTGTTGCCCCTGATCGTGCTGACCCAACTGGGCATCATCGTCGGCCTGGGAATCCTGCTCGACACCTTCGTCGTGCGCACCCTGGTCATTCCCGCGCTGTTTGCCCTCATCGGCGACCGCATCTGGTGCCCCACCAACCCCGCCCATGCCAAAACTAATTTGGCCCAACAAGAACGGAGCACAGCGTGAACAGGTCAATACTGGCCGCGACATCGGTCGCCGTCGCTGCGGCCGCCGTCACCGGAAGCATCGCCAGCGCGCCAAGTGTCCCTGCCTGGTACTCGCGGCTTCGCAAGCCGCCCTACCAGCCGCCCGGCGCCGCCTTTCCGATGGCGTGGACCACGCTGTACACAGACATCGCAGCCACGTCCGCGGTGGCCATCGACCGGTTTCGGGCAGCGGGACAGCACGACAAGGCGCGCCGTTACGCCGCGGCGCTGAGCGTGAACCTGCTGCTCAACGCGGGATGGAGTTGGCTCTTCTTCCGGTATCACCAACTCGGTGCATCGGCGCTGGGCGCCGCGGTATTGACGGCCAGCAGCGCCGATCTTGCCCGTCGGGCCGCCCAAGCCGACCGGCGAGCCGGACTGGCACTGTCGCCCTACCCGTTGTGGTGCGCCTTCGCCACCGCCCTGGCCACCGGAGTCTGGCGGCTCAACCGCTGAGGGAAGCACCGAATTATGCCAGCACTGTTATGGTTTCGTCGCGACTTGCGGTTGGGCGATCACCCGGCGCTGATCGCTGCGGCTGACAACGAGGAAGTGCTCGCCTGCTTTGTGCTCGATCCGCGACTGGAGGCCTCGTCGGGCCGGCGCCGGCTGCAATTCCTGGGTGACGCCCTGCGGCAACTACGAGACGACCTGGACGGTCGGCTACTCGTGACCCGCGGGCAGCCCGAGAAGCAGATCCCCCGCATTGCCAGGGAAATCGGCGCCTCGTCGGTGCACATCTCGGAGGATTTCGCGCCGTACGGGAAGCGCCGCGACGAAAGGGTGTGCGCGGCGCTGGATTCCGCGCCGTTGGCGGCGACGGGGTCGCCGTACCTGGTTTCACCCGGCCGCGTCACCAAGAAGGACGGCTTCCCCTACCAAGTGTTCACACCGTTTCTGTGCTAGCTAGCCGTCTACCTAATCCGGGGCCTGAGCCCCCCGAGGTCGTTCGTGTTGCGGTGTTGCTTCCCACGCCCGAGCCTTCCCTGCGGGCTCCTAACCGACGTGCCGACACATCGGCTAATATATTTACATAGCAGCTATGAAATGGCTGCGCGGGTTTGTCGAACCGCGCGCACGCGAAGCCGCACAAGACAAGGACGAAGCCGACGCCGCCGCGCAGGCCGAGATCGAACGCATTCAGG
>Ga0335081_10011878_pt1 | contig 14099 bp, 7 predicted proteins | sample Lox_Sample_35_FD_206713 | JGI IMG/M metagenome (GOLD analysis project Ga0335081, IMG submission 206713) | Soil microbial communities from Loxahatchee National Wildlife Refuge, Florida, United States - Lox_Sample_3.5 | ecosystem: Environmental > Terrestrial > Soil > Wetlands | place: USA: Florida... | reverse complement strand
TGTCCGAACCGCTCAGGGCCAGATTAAAAACGCTGCCGTTGGTCCATCCGCTGAGACTGAACAGCCCTCCATAAAGCAAGCCGGCGTTCTGCCCGTGCTGAGGATTATAGATCACCGTGCCGACCACTGGCTGGCGGCTGTCGCCTGGCACTACCGCGTCGGGCACATGCCCGTTGATCATTGGCGTAATTGCGCCTCGAAGGGTTCTGCCGATGAGATTTGAAGAGCGGATACTGCCGGTCTCGAGATAATTGCCGGTCGGCACGCACACGTTCCCAGCCGCCAGCGCGCTTCCGATGATCGGCGCATTGTTGGTCCCCACTGCCCAGCGCGCGTTGCTCACGCTATGGGCGCAGGTGGCGTCGCCGCTGCCCCCGCTGGTCTGCGCAAGCGAGCCGAACGTGATCTGGGTCGAACTCGCAACCGCCGAGATCGTCGCGACCACGTCCCCGCAAGGAGCCACGTTGAGCGAGCTCGGACCCTGGGCCCCGCCATCGGGACAGCTGATCATCAGGATCTTCCCGACGTCCGCGCTGGTAAAATTCCCGCTGGCGGACGTGAAACTGTTTGAACCCGAGGAACAAGCGCCATCCGCCGTCAGAGTGGTCCCGTTCCAGCTAAGCCCGTCATGCAGCCGCGCGTCGGCGACGCCCGCCGTCGACATCCCCGCTGGACACGATCCGCTCCCTCCACCGCCTCCGCCTCCGCCCGATGCGCTGACGATTACCCAGTGGCTGGCGTTCCACACCGCTCGACAGGTGTTGCTGGTCGCGACGCCGCCGTATGCGGGCTGATTTCCCGGCGAACAGGCCGTCGAATTGTTGAAAAACGTCATCTGACAGTTGTGGCCCGACGGACACACGTACTGCGAGATGAACTGGGTTGAATCGGGCGGATAGATGTCACCGGCCGATTGCGCCGAGAGGGCCGCCAGCCCCGCGCGCGGAAACAGTAAAAGCATCAGCCCGATCACGCTGGCGAAGCGCAGCGAAGCGATCACGCCAGTCGCGCGAAGCGAAACCAGCGGGCGAGTCCGCGAGCTGCGTTCGCAATAGGCACTCTGCGACGTGCCCATGAAAATTAGTATTCCACGTAGGCGCTGCCGTTCCATATCACTCCACAAGGGTTGCTCCCGCCGCCGCTGGGTGCGCTCCCCGGCGAACAGGCCGCGTTTGCATCCGTCACGATCGAGGTGCAGAAGGTTCCGCTCGGACAGACCTGGAAGGAAAGTCCCGCGACCGTCGTCGGCGGGTACCCGCAAACCCCGCTCACTCCGCGTCCCTGCGGGCACAGCGCCTGCTGTGAGACCGTTGCGTTCATCGGCAGGAATGCCGCTATCGCCCCTGCCGTCGAAGAGCTGGTTACGGTCCATTGAAACCCGAACGGGCCGGCGCTCGAGACCGACTGAAACGCTCCCATCAAAGTCTCGCCGCCGCTGCTCGAGGTCTGTCCCTGGTTGGTGAATGCCGTAGGCGTGCCGCCGCCCGCGCCATAATCCACCACTCCGCCGGGCGTCTGCACACTATCGGTGAAGCCGCAGCCCAACACAAGTTCAGGATTTGCCCCGTCGGTCCCGATGGTATTGGTTTGAATCGTGCCCGCCGTTCCGTAGGCCGACTCGACCCACACGCCGTCCTGGGCCGGAGCGTTTCCCATCCCGGAGAACTCCGCCACCGTAAACCCGCAAAACGCGCTGGCCGACGAACATGTCAGATTGACCGTCGTCGCTCCTCCCTTGGCTGCCTGCACCCAGTAAAACGCCATCCCTCCGCTCACGGCGGGGTTCGCCGCGTTCCACGTGTTCCCCTGGCTGTCGCCTACCGAGAATATCCCCGATCCGGTGTGGATACAGGCCGCCAGCATGTCACCCGCCGCAACATTCGTCCCCAGCGTCACGGAGGGATTGGTTCCCAGCACCATTGCGGCGCCGTCCTGAACCTTGCTGATCACCGCCCACGCGGGCGTTACCGCCAGCATCGTCCAAACCATCAGCGCGCTGGCCGATCCGAACGCAAAGCGAGCCAACCAGCAGGCGAGCCTGCGGGCCAGGTCCCGGGAAGATGTTTGCGAGGCGCGCATGCGAATCATAAAGGACCGTCTCATGGCTAGTACCCTTCCACCTTGACCCAGCCCGTTTCGCTTGCGGTCATGTTGACCGGCAGCGACAGCGTTGTGGTCGAGACCGCGGCGGGCGGCACGCTGTTGGCCGTGAACACCGGGTTGTTCAGGAACGCGGCCGCGAACGTATAGCCCTGCGCCGTGCCGGTCGTATTCTCGTAACCGTTCAGGAAACAGAGCGCCTCCTTGTAGGCTGCGGTCTGCCACGGCGTCGCGCAGACTGCGGTTCCCGCCGTTGTCCCCGTGATCGTCGTCTGCGTCTGATTCGGCCCGCCGCCTCCGCCCCCGCCGCTTGCGCTGGCGCAGCTCCATACCCCGTTGATTCCCTGTGCCATCGCGCCCCCGCCTCCGCCGGCGCAGGTCGTGGTCTGCGTGCAATCGGCGCAGTACATCTGCGCCCCGTTGGGCACGATCACGGGCAGCTTTGCGAACGTCGTTCCGCTGCTGATGAAGTCCAGCGCATTGACGTCGGAGGTCGTGTTACGCGTCGGTTGCGTGTACGCGCTGGTGGACTGGCCGGTGTCGGCCACCGCGGCGTTGCCCGGCGTCTGGCCCGCCACTACCGTCGCATACCCCGCGTTGCTCATCAGCGCCGTCGTCGTGTTGCCCTTCAGGATGTCGTAGAAGTAGCAGGCCGGGTTCGCGCTCCACTGGATCACGATGTAGTTGCTTGGCGAGAGCGTGGCCGGGCCGTTGGCGATCGTGTTCGACGCCGGCGAGACATTGGTCACCCCGCCGTTGCCGTCGTGACATACCACGTAGTACGGACCGTACGGCGAGCTGCCGGTTCCGCCCGTCACCCCGATAGTCGGCGCGCCCGGGTCGGCCACCGCATTTACCGCCACATGGCCCAGGCCCGCGCGGAAGGTCGGGACCGCCCCGAAACTGTCGTTGGGAATTCCGCTGGCCCCGGCCGTGTTGATCAGATGATACGGCGAGCTTCCCGAGACCAGCGTGTTCCCGCTCTGCAGGCCTCCCCCGAAGCTGTCGTTGATCAGATCGATACCTCCGCTCAGCCCGCCCACCGGGATGTTCGAAGTGTCGATTATCGTCCCGCTCGCAGCCGGACTCGGGTTTAGCTGCGTATCGACCGCACTCATCCCGCCCGACGCGCCTTCGATCCGCACCACCGGTGCGTTGCTCGGATTGAGCGCGCTGCTTAACACCTCCAGATGGGCCCCGCCGCCGATATTGTTCATCGTCACCGCCGGGAAGGTGCCGCCGTTTTCCGTGTCGTCGGCGACGTTGTCGAGCATCAGGTTGCCCATCCCGATGATGCTCCACGAAGCGCCGGCGGGCGTTAGCACGTAGGAGTTGCGCACCGCCGGTCCACCCGTGATTATGCAGGCCACGCCGCAGGTTATCTGCAGGTCCGACGCGTTGGTCAGCCCGCCCTCCAGCGCCAGCGGCAGCACGCTCGCGCTCGCCACCACCCCGCGCAGATTCGAATTGAACGTGTTGTTCTCCGGCATCAGCACGCCGTAGGCGGGGTTCTGGAGGCTCACGTTCTCCAGCGACAGCATCGCCGCCACGTTCACCATCCCGTAAGTCCCGCCCGCGAAGCCCAGGTCGCGCACGACGAAACCCGGCTCGGAATTGCCCAGCCCGTAGTTCCGCATCGTCAGCCACGAACTCACCGTGCCGCCGATAATCTGCGACCCGTTGACGTAGTCCGGCTGAATCAGCGGCAGATTGGCGCCCGCGTTGCTCCCGTCGAAATTGAGCAGCATCACGGTGTTGCCGTCGCCCGCGAACTTGGCCGCGCTGACCGCGCATCCGGCGTCCGACGTGCAGCGCGCCACCTTGCTTATCTGGATCGAGTCGAGCTTCCCCTTCCACCAGAAGCCCGGGGCAAGGTCGTGCCAGTACTGCGAGAGCGCGCCCACCGTCAGGCTTTCGTCCACCCGTTCGCTTACCGCGCCCGTCGCCGCCTGCGCGCACACCTCCGCCATCGTGCCGCTGCTGCCCTGGAAGCAGCGAATCTTCGCGCCGTCGTACGATAACTCGGCTTCGTAGGTCGTGTTGGCGCTGATCGCGCCGCCGGTGAAGCTGCGCCAGCTCCCGCCGACGTTGATCCGGAAATGCAGCTTGCTGTCGGTGCCGGCGAAGATCCCGAACGCGCCGTTGCATCCCGCCACCCCGTCGCTCTGGCTCGAGCAGTTTTTCGCATCGGCTGATCCGTCGTCCGCCGCCGCCACCTGGACCTGCGTAACGTTGGGCGTGTTGAGGAACAGCCGTACGTCCAGTTGCGCCAGTCCGTTGAGCGGACTCGCTCCCGCCGCCTCGTTCAGATCGATCAGCAGGTCGGAGGGGCTTCCACCGTTGTTCCAGTTGAGCGCGTTCCCCGACCCCACCAGGGCCGCCTGGTAGATCACGCCGGCGCCGCCGAAACTGCTTACCGTCGCCGAGTTGGCGGCCAGCAGCGCGCTGCCGCCGACGTTGCCGCCGTTGCCGATCTTGTTTTGCAGCACCGACGTGTAGAGTCCCGCCCCGATCAACTGCACGCCCTGCGTCGCGCAGGTGTCCACCAGCGTGTTGCACACCAGGTACTGTCCAGCGGGAACGAATACCCGCGCCGTCGACGTTGCCCCCGCGGTCGAGGCGGCGCAGGCCGCGTTGATCGCTGCCTGGATCGCCGCGTCCGAACACTGCGTCCCGGTCGGGTCCGCCCCGTAGGCGATCGGATTGAAATCTCCGTTCAGGTTGAACCCCGAAATCCGCGGCGCCGCCTCGCCCGTCGCCTGTCCGCCGACGATATTGTTCTGCTCATCGTACGGCGCGTCCTGCGTGCTCACCGCGCTGGTCAGGCTCGTACTGCCGACGATCCCGACCTGCGCTCCCGCCATCCGCCCCGCGCCGCTCGCGAACGACATCGTCACTGCCGGGCTCGTGCTGGCGGCGCTGACGTACGCCCAGATATTGGTGGTGCTGTTGCCGCCGCCCGTGTCCGCATGGCCGAGCAGCGTCCCCTTGCTGATACTGAGAAAACTCGGCGCGTTGCCGCCGAATTCCAGCACGTATTCGGCCGGGCTGTTGATCGTGATACCCGGCACCGTCAGCGGGCTGCTTCCGAACGTGCCATTGACCGCCAACGATGACTGGTCGACGCTCGCCGCCCCGATCAGATCCGCCACCATCGCCAGCAGCGACCCCGTGTCTCCGCTCACCGTGAACTGATAGTTGAGCTCCCCCGTGCCCGCCGTGTGCTTGAAGATCCATAGCTGCATGAACGGGCTCGAGTTGACCTTGCCCACCAGCGTCCACCCCGCGGGCCCGCTGACCGTGCCGCCCGTGTTGCCGTCAAACCACACCGCCGCCAGTTCAAGGTCGCCGCTGACCAGCCCGGCCGGCGCGTTGCAAGTGACTGCCGTCTGACTGCCCAGCGCATTGCACGAGCTGAACAAACGGAACGACGGCGGTCCCTTCACGCTCAACTGGGCGCCGTTTTGGCCATAGGCGATCGCTTGGCCCCCGGCCCCAGCCGCCGCCAGGTTGCTCACCTGGTTGCTCAGCAGGTTGAGCCCGCTTAGCTGCCCGCCGGCTTGCCCGTAGACCAGCGGCTGGCCCGCCGCCCCGGCGCTCCCCATGCCGGTCAGCGTGGTGTTCGCCATCCCGTAATTCGCCGTGGGCGACGCGAGCGAGTTGAGGCTGCTCTGCCCTCGTGACAGCGCATCGCCCGTCGCCGCGTCGGGCGCCAGGTTGACGATATGATGGCCGGCGGCCGAGGCGTCCGCCGCCAGTGGAAATCCGTTGCCGCTGCCCCCCGAGGATCCGAAACTGCACGACCATTGCCCGCGAAAACCCAGCGCCAGCGCGCCGGTGCCGCTGCCCTGGCACGGGTTGGTCTGCTGGCAGTCCGGACACCAGTAGAGCTGGCCGTCCTGCTCGGCTGGGAGCTGGCCGAATATCAGGCTCACCAGCCGCGGCGCGATCGGCGTCACCCCCGACAGATGGTTGTTGATATCGGTGCGGAATTGCAGCCCTGCGCCGATCCCGATGTAGTTCGGGATCGGCTGGTACTGCGCCCGCACCGGCTCTCCCGGCACCGTCAGCAGCAGCAGGCAAATCAGCCAAAGCGGCGCCAACCGCCGCAGCCGCGATGCCCCTGAACCCGGACCATCCATCCAGCCTCTGCGTTTGCCATTAGTCATCGAGTCGCTCGGATTCCGAAGCGGCAACCGCCGCCCCGGAGGGCGCGAAGGTAAAAGAAAAGGTGAAAGAAAGGGAAACCCTCTCCCCGGGCTCCGTTTCCGCCGGCGGCGGACGCAGCCCTGCGCGCGGGTGGGAACCCCGCAACGGACCTGCTGGCCTTCCGGCTCATGCCGGAACGCCATGCTGCCCTCACCTCTAGCGCGAGATAGGGTTGCTGCTAAGGGTGAAATCCTTCACTGGGTCGGGGCCTGCTTGGAGCCCTCGGACCCGCCGCAGCTTTTGCAGCCGCCCCCCGCCACCATCGCACACAGCCTCTGCGCGATCAGCCGTCCCGCCTCCGCATGGCCGGCCTCGTTCCAATGCCCGAAACCCATCGGGGTGTTCTTGAACCCGTGCAGGTACTGATGATGCGACTGCGCGTACGCCTGGAGTTGCGGCGCCAGCGCCAGCACCGCAAAGCCCTGGCGCGCCCCCAATTCCTCGATCCGGCGGTCCGGGTAGAACAGGTCGCCGACCCCGAGGTGCCGCATGAAGCGCTCGCGCACCGCCGGATCGGGCCACACTTGGATTCCGGTGTCCTCCGTCACCGCCAGGAACATCGCACCGTGCCGCGCAACTTCGCGGCTCGCGTCGGTGATGAGTCCCTCGGTCACGCGCCAGGCGTCGGTCCACGCGGCGTCGGCCGGAGGCTTGTAGATGTTGTAGTTGATCGCGGGTTCCACCGGATGGTTCGGCGTCGGCGCGCGCGCTCCCTGCTTGAAGATTTCGATCGTGCTGCGGAACATCTCGGCCAGCCGCAGGTCGCGGTAGTCAAACCGCGCCATGCACCAAAGCCGGAAGCTCGGCGAATCGATCCACGGACCGGCCAACTTCAGATCGCCGCCCTCGTAAAGGAAAAACGGCCGGCAGCGATCGCTTTCGAGCGTCACCGAATTGTTGCGCACGTCGTTGCCGAGAAAGATTGCCAGCACCACGATATCTGGCGCATAGGCCCACACCTTGCGCTGCAGAACCATCAGTTCCTGCGCCGTGCCGTAGCCGTCGACCCCGAAGTTCATCGCCTCGATCCGCTTGCCCTTGAGCGCCGGGCAATCGGCCAGCTCCCGGCCGATCACCGCGGTGAAGGTCTTGTCCTCCGCCACCTGCATCGCCTCGACATACGAATCGCCGATGACCGCGACGCGCACCACTCCGGGCGGCTTGCGCCGCGGATAATCCCGACCGCGAAAGCCGTCCTGATTGATGCGCAACCACGACAAGCCCTCGCGCCGGTACCATCCGTGCGCGCCGGGATTAAGCCCCCACCCGCAGTGCGCGTCGGAACGGTAGAAATAGGGAAACCAGTGGTTCGCGACCCTGATCCCAAGGTCTGCGATCGCGAGCGCGACGACCAGCCCGAACGCGATCAACGACAACGTGCCCAGCAGTTTTCTCATCACGGATATTGCGGCCCGGTGGCGGAAAGCGCAGTTTCGTTTACGTCCTCCGCCGTGTCAACATGGCGCGGGACAATTCGTGCGGCGCGAATTCGAAATACGAGGCGGGCGCTGCGGGCAGCAGAGATCACGATGGGAATAGACCAGCTCGAGCCGCGCGGCTACCTCGCGATTCCCGACCGGCTCAACATCGCGCAGGCGATCGTCGATCGGCACGTCGAGGCGGGACGCGGCGGCAGGATCGCCGCGTACTTCGGCGGGCGCCCCTGCACCTACGCGCAACTGCGCGAACTCTCCAACCGCTTCGGCAACGCGCTGCGCGGACTCGGCGTGGGCCGCGGCGATTGCGTGCTGCTTCGCCTCGGCACCAACCTGCACACGATGGTCGCGGTGCTCGGCACGATGAAGATCGGCGCGGTCGCGATTCCCTCCAGCTTTCTCTTCCGCGATCACGAGGTCGAGAAGATCCTGCGCAACAGCGACGCGGTAGTCGCCGTGTCCACGCCCGAACTCGCCGGCCCGATCGAAAATGTGCGCGAGCGCGCGCCGGCGCTGCGCCATCTGATTCTCACCGGCGGCGAAGATGAGACTTCATGGGATCGGCTGATGGATCGCGCCTCGCCGGAACTCACGCCGGCGGCGACGCGCGCCGATGATCCCGCGCTCATCATCTACACCTCCGGCACCACCGGCGATCCCAAGGGCGTGGTGCAGGCGCATCGGTGGCTGATCGGCACCGGCGATCCGGTCAACCGCGAGATGACGCATCTTCGCTCTGATGACATTTGCTACCAGCCGCAGGACTGGTCGTTCATGTATCCGATGGGCAGCAGCTTTCTCCATCCGCTGTTCGCCGGGGCGGCGGTGGTGGTAGGGGAGGGCCGTTTCGATCCGGAGGCCGCGCTGGCCACCATCCAGCGCTGCGGGGTCACCGTCTTCGCCGCGGTGCCGACGATTTACCGCCTGATGCTCGCGGTGCCGAACGCCGAATCGCGGTTTCGTTTGAGCCGCCTGCGCATGGGAATCAGCGCGGGCGAGGCACTGCCGGCCGACACCTTCAACGGCTGGCGCGATCGGTTTGGCGTGACCATCTATGACGGCCTGGGCCAAACGGAGACGCACATTTTTATCGCGAACCGGATCGGGATGAAGATAAAGCCCGGATCGATGGGCAAACCGCTTCCCGGTTTCGAGACCGCGATTCTCGACGACGCCGGCAAACCAGTAGCGGCCGGAACACCCGGCCATCTCGTGCTCCGCAACGACCATCCGGGCCTGACGCTCGGATACAACAAAGACGCGGAGCGATGGGCCGCGGTGAACCGCGACGGCTGGTACTACACCAAGGACATCGCCCACACCGACGATGATGGTTACTACTGGTACGTTTCGCGCTCGGACGATCTCATCAAGAGCCGCGCGTACCTGGTGTCGCCCAAGGAGGTCGAGTCGACCCTGCTCGAGCATCCCGCGGTGCTCGAGGCCGCCGTCGTCGGTATCGCCGACCCGATGATGACCGAGAAGATCAAGGCGTTCGTGACGCTCAAGCCGGGGTATCAGGCTGGCGCCGCGCTGGCCGACGAGATCAGGTCCTACGCGCGCGGCGTAATCGCGCCGTACAAAGTGCCCCAGGAGATCGCGTTTCTCGCCGAGTTGCCGAAGACCGCCAACGGCAAGATTCTGCGGCGCGAACTGAGAGCGCGCGGCTGACCGCGCTATTGGATGATCACATATTCGAAATCGAGCGGCTGGTTGTTGATGCCGCGGGCGGGCGGCGCGATCCATCCCGCGATCTTGCCCGGCGCACGGACCGGCTTGAGCAACTCGGCAACGCGCGCGCGGTCTCTCTCCGTCGGCACCCAATCCGCGCGCCGCCGCTGGTATTCCTCGCGGGCGATCGGCTTACCCAGCGGGTCGCACGCGATGTTGGCGAACGCGCCGACCTTGCGATTGAAGCACACGGCGGGCAGGTAGAGCCGGGCATCGACGTTGCGCTTTTCGAGTTCGCGGTTCCAGCGCGCGAGCCCGCGTTCGCAGTCCTGCGTGTAGGAGTCGCGCAACACCGCGTTCATCGCGCGGCGCAGCGGAATCTCGTCGACGCTGCCGTCGGGCTTGCGCAGGGCATAGGAACCGCCAAGCGCGCGATGGTCGGCGAACTCTCCTTTCGATTCGTGGTAGCGCCCCTTGAGTCCCGCGGCGAAGTAGCTGGCGGCGTTGCTCGAGTCCTCGCCGCCGAACAGATCGAGGCTCTCCGTGTACCAGAGGTTGATGTACTTCTGGAGGACCTTGAGCTCGACGCCGCCGAGATCGTGAATGTCCTCGCGCCCCGACTCGCGCATCAAGTCGGCGCTGCGCTGCACGATGCGCTGGATGCCGCTTTCGCCCACGAACATATGAAACGCTTCCTCCGTGAGCATGAAGCGGGTCGTGCGTGCGAGCGGGTCGAAGCCGCTCTCGGAGAGCGATTCGAGCTGATACTTGCCGTCGCGGTCGGCGAACATGGCGAAGCAAAAGAGGTCGATCCAGTCGCGAATCGGCGCGTTGAAGGCGTTCAGGACCCGCGGATGGTCGGCGTGGCCGCTGCGGCGCGTGAGCAATTCGTCGGCCTCCTCGCGGCCGTCCCGCCCGAAGAAGCGATGGAGCAGATAGACCATCGCCCACAGATGGCGCGCTTCCTCGACGTTGATTTGAAAAAGATTGCGCAGGTCGTAGAGCGAGGGGGCGGTGCGCCCGAGATGACGCTGCTGCTCGACCGAGGCCGGTTCGGTGTCGCCCTGAGTCACAATAATCCGGCGCAGCTCCTTGCGATGCTCACCGGGGACCTGCTGCCAGGGTTCGAGCTCGGGATGGTCGCCGAAGCCAATGGTGCGTTTCTCCTGCGGCGCCAGGAAGATTCCCCATCGATACTCGGGCATCCGCACATAGGCGTAGTTGGCCCAGCCCTCGGACGACGCGCTGATGGCAGTGCGCAAATAGACCTGCGACTGCTGAAAGCCGTCGGGACCGACCTCGTCCCACCATTGGAGGAAGCGTGGATGCCACGAATCGAGCGCGCGCTTTAACTGCGGGTCGTGGTCGAGATCGACGTTATTGGGAATTTCGTTCATGGCTCAACCTTGGTCGCGGCAAACAGCATTCGGCTTGATCGAATCGAAAACTTCAATTGGACGTTACCACGGAAGGTCCGAACGAGAAATCGTGTAATCGTCGTCAACGTTTGAACAGGCAGCTCACATTTTGCTATGTACGCCAATCCAGCGTTTCGGAACGTAAAGAGAGGCGAATCGGATCATGAAGAACTTATTCGTAGTTGTCTGCGTCGCGTTCGTGTCAATTGGCTCCTTCGCTTTGACATTGCATGCGCAGGAGGCGGATCTCGCTCAGGCGAATGCCTCGCCTGCGAAGAAGACGTTTCAGCTCGTCGCGGTTCCCGTTGAGTTACCTTGCCTGCAAGGCTCTACGAAGAACCCGCCCACCGCGACCGTCACCGTCGTTCAAGGCAAACTGAACGATACGCTGACTATCCATCTGAAACACTTCAAGCCGAATCTGGCATTCGACTTATTTACCGTGCAACGTAGCCGTTTCATTTCTAACGGTACACTGGATCCGGCTTTCCCGGGAACCTTCGGCTTGGCATGGTACCAATCCGACCTGCAGGTCAATTCCGGGGGCAGCGGCAATGCCAAGATTCAGACGATCCTGGTGAACCAGATCTTCGGTTTCGACGGAGACGCCGGCGTCGCGCTCGCTCCGATCAACACCTTCCACGTCGGCTTCTGGTTCAACGATCCAAATGCCGCGGCGACGTGTGGTTTTGACCCCGCCAGCCCGACTCCATTCAACGGTGAGCACGCGGCAGGTCCGTTGGCGATGGAGAGCGTGCCCGATGCCACAAGCGGTCTTGGACCTTTGTGCTTCGATCCGAGTTCAACGCCGGGTGAGTGTAATCCTTGAGCGTATCCTCAGGACTCATGACTTGCGCCCTAGCGCAAGTCATGCCTGGGCGCCGAGCAGCGAATGTCCTTTGCGTTCGCCTTGGCACGTTTATCGTCGCGCATCGCGGTTGCGTGCCGATTTTCGCGGCTCATGCCGTCGGCGCGGTGCGCTCAAACTCCAGGGCCACAGTGAGCACCTGCAATTCGACCTGAGACTCGTCTTCATCCCGATCTGCGCGTTGGGGTCGAGCGATGGCACCTCGTCCATCCCAGTCTGCACTTGGTCCCTTGTTCAATTTTTGTGCCCATTTAATAGGCAGATGCCCTACGTTTAAGCTTTGCCAAAGCGCGCCAGCAATAAGAGCAAGTCAAACCACCTGTGCAAATTGCACTTTGGCTAATGCACAATGCAGTAATTGTGGCATGCAGATTGCACTGCCTTCTTTTTGGACTCGCGAAGTGAAGTGTCGCCGAGTCAAAAATCGGAGGGCAGGTAATCGTGGAAGCAGTGATTTTACTGGTTGGAGTTTTCCTGGCACTGGCTTATTGGACTCGCCACCTATTCAGCGAGTGAACGGCGGGTTGAGCGGGGCGGCGCGGCTCGCTCCCATGATGGACGCGATTGAGGACTTTGCCGCTCAGGTTCGCTTCCAATCGAATTGCGGGCGCTCAGGGCGGCCGTAGAGCTTTAATGCGCCGCGATCGCCGATCGCGTTGGGACGCTGGAAGATCCAGTTCTGCCATGCGGAAAGCCGCCCGAAGATCTTCGTCTCCATCGTCTCGGGGCCGGCGAATCTGAGACTGGCTTCCATCCCGGTCAGCGCGTCGGGCGAAAGCGAAAGCCGCTCGTCGATAGCCAGCCGTACTTCGTCATGCCAGTCGAGTTCGTCGGGCGCGACGGTAATGAGACCCGAGTCGAGTGCGGCCACCGCGTCGAAGCGGTTCTCGACGCCGAGTATGCGCGCGCGTTCCGGATCGGCCAGGAAGCGGGTGGCGAGCCGGCTTAGCCCGTTGGCCATCGGGAAGGCGCCGCCGTTGAGCGGGCTCGTCGCGATCTCGACGCCGCCGGCCGACTTCATGTAGATGCGGTCGGCGGCGAGCGCGAGTTCGAGCATAAAACCGCCGAAGCATGAGTCCTCTTCGACGAGTGCGAAGATGCTCTTGGCCGTCAGGTCCAGACGCTTGAGCACGCGCTTGATTAAGTGGATGGTCTCGCGCACGAACCATTCGCCGAAGCGTGCGCGCAGGAGGCGGTCGAACGCGATGACGTTGGCGAGGCTGCCGCGCGATTTGATCTGCACGAGTCCGATCTCCGGATAGTTGAAGCGCAGGCGCAGGATCGCGTCGTCGAGTTCGCGGAAAAGCCGCAGCGGGTACCAGTCGGCGCCGAGTTTCGAGGGGTCGGCCGGAATGTCCGGAACGGGACGCGGACCTTCGATCATCAACTCGGCCAGTCGGCGATTGCGGTCGAGCCGGAGGGTTAGATGGCGGTAGCGAATCTCGTCGGCCGTTTCGGACGGAGCAAGCTCGTCGAGCACGATTGCGGTGCGCGAGGTGCGCTCGGGATCGGCCAACTCCGCGACCCGTTGGTCGACTCCCGCGGCGAAACGCGAACGCGGGATCACAGCGTCCACCAGGCGCCATTGCACCGCCTTCTCGCCGCGCACGCCCTCGGCGAGAGTCGCGAAAATATCGGCGAGGTCGCGCCGCACCTTGCGCTTGTCGACCAGCCGCGTAAGTCCTCCCGTGCCCGGGAGAACGCCAAGGAAGGGAGTCTCGGGCAGGCTCACCGCCGAGCGGCGGTCGTCGATCAGGATGATTTCGTCGCAGGCGAGTGCAAGTTCGTAGCCGCCGCCGCTGCAAATTCCGTTTAGCGCGGCGACGTAGCGCTGGCCGCCGCTCAGGCTCGCGTCCTCCATCGCCAGCCGCGTCTCGTTGGTGAACTTGCAGAAATTCACCTTGAATCCGTGATCCGACGACGCCAGCATGAAAATGTTCGCGCCGGCGCAGAAGGTGCCGTCGAGCGCGCTGGTGAGCGTGACCACCGAGACGCCCGGATACTCGAAGCGCAGGCGCGTGACCGCGTCGGCCAGTTCGATATCGACGGCCAGGTCGTAGGAATTGAGCTTCAACTGATAGCCGGAGCGCAGCCCGCCGTTTTCGTCGACCTTGAGAATGATGCGCGCGCGATCCGCTTCGGCCTCGAGCTTCAGATGGCGATAGCGGCTGGGATGGGTCTCGAAACTGATGGGTGCGTCCACGGTTTTGCGCTCTTGCGGACAAAATATATCAGCGCGGCGACGTCGCGTGCCATCGAACGGTCGCCGGCCGTGAGCGGAGCACCCATGCGGCGAATCTCCCCGTGGCTGGTTTCGCAGTCCCGGCGGATGAGCCCTGCCGCGAGCCGCTAGTCCTTTTTTGCCCAGCCCGTTTCGTACGGTGCCGCCATCCGGCC
>Ga0335081_10011877_pt1 | contig 14100 bp, 15 predicted proteins | sample Lox_Sample_35_FD_206713 | JGI IMG/M metagenome (GOLD analysis project Ga0335081, IMG submission 206713) | Soil microbial communities from Loxahatchee National Wildlife Refuge, Florida, United States - Lox_Sample_3.5 | ecosystem: Environmental > Terrestrial > Soil > Wetlands | place: USA... | reverse complement strand
CGGCGCCGCCTCCCACCCCTGAATACGGCTCCTATTACCAGCCGAACTACTCCTATCCCCGGCCCCATCCGCCGGGCAAGGCGTTCTCCCGCGTCGAGATTCGCGACATAGTGGTCGCATGGCTCGCTCTGGGGCTGGCCTTCGGGCTCGCCTATCTTGGGGGCATAGGCTCGATTTCTGGCCTCGTCGCGGTGGCCCAAAGCGATCCGGGGCTTGTGGTGACGTTCTTCCTTTCGATGCTGATCACGGTCGGGGCCGGCTTCGTGCTGCACGAGCTGAGCCACAAGTTCGTAGCGGAGAGGCACGGCTACTGGGCGGAGTTCAGGGTCTGGCCAGTGACGCTCCTCCTGGCGGTGGTCACCTCCCTCTTCGGGTTTCTAATCGCTGCGCCCGGGGCGACGTACGTGGCTGGGAACAATGTCAGCGAGAGGGAAAACGGGGTCATATCGCTGGCCGGACCCGCGATAAACGTCGTGATAGCGATTCTTTTCTTACCTTTCTTACTTACGGGTATCACTACCACATCACTGAGCGGGTCGCAGGTCTTCGCCGTCTGGTTCCCGCTAGGGTTTATCGGGTACGAGGGAGTCTTTGTGAACATATGGCTGGGCATGTTCAACCTGGTCCCCCTCTGGATTCTCGACGGAGCGAAGGTGATGCGCTGGAACAGGCTGGTGTGGGCGGCATTCTTCATTCCGCTCTTGGTGTTGTCGGCAGTATTCCTGCTCTACATTCCGGTGCCGGTCTGGCGCCTGAGTTAGATCCAGTCTGCTGAAAAAAGGGGAAGAGCTGGAGCCTACGACTGGGAGGCGTTCACCAGTAGCGCGACCCCATACTCTACGCCATTCGCCTGCGCGTCAAACCGCAGCGTGTTGAAGGTGGACCCGAAGAAGTCAGCGTGGGCTGCTCCTCCCATGATGAAGGATCCGGGCGTGGCGGAAGCGAACGTACCCTGCCCTACCAGTCGAGCCTGTCGTGGGCCCATCTCTGACGAGCCTGAGGCGATCGCGTAGGTCGAGCCGTTGATGCTGAGGCTTCCGGAGGTGATTGAAAGCGCGTATCCGTGCTTGTAGGCCCCCGTCACCGTCAGAGTGATGGTCCCGGAGGCGACCCCGGAGCTAACCTCTGGACTCGACGAGGAGTTGATCACCCTCCACAGGCCATTGGAGCTGGTGATCGTTACTGTCTGGCCGACCTTCAGCGCTTGCGGAAGTTGGACCAGGTTTGTGCTTGGTTGAGCCGTCGGCGCCGGGGTGTTTGCCGCGGTTGCCGCCGGTGAAGACATGGCTGCGAATGCCGGGTAGGCGAATATCAGCGCGAGCGCCGCGAGGGCGACCGCGCCGAAGACTGCCGTTGTTTTGGCGTTCATTTTCGATGGTTGTGATTTGTCCTCCCGAGTATATAGCGGGATGGAAGCGGGAGTCTGGACCCGGGGTCCAGAAGCCCTAAATAATTCCAAACGGGGTTGTCCGTATCTGTGATTCTCAGCGTCATAGTCAATTCCATACTCAATGTGCTAAGCGCTGCGGTGGCGCTCATAGTGAGCTACTACGCGTACAAGACCAACCGCCTGATAGGGAGCCAGCTTCTGCGTTTCATCAGTGTCGGCTTCCTCCTCCTAGGAGTGGGCCTGGCCACGGAAGGGTTCACCCAGGCGCTCATTGGGTTCACGCCAGTGCAGGTGGCGCGATTCACAGGGCTTGAGGGGTCGGTGTTTGTCATCTATGTGGCGTTGCAGCTCATCGCATACCTCACGTTCGCCACTGGATACGCGCTCGGCGCATTCGGCAAGGCACGGCCGCTGGAGTCTGCCGCGGCTTTGCTCCCCGCCCTGACGACTCCGCGGGTTATCAGGCTGCTTGTCTTCGCCATCGACATCTACGTCCTGGCGCAGCTCGGGATTGTGGTCCTCCTGCTGTTCGTCGTTGTCCAAGGCTTCTTCGTGTACTCGCGAAACGGGAGCGTCTTTGCACTGGCCGTCCTGTCAGGGTTCGTTCTGATCCTGATCGCGCACGTCGTGCTCTTCCTTTCGGTGATCTATCTCTCGACGGACTTGTACCTGCTAGGAACCTTCGTCCAGTTCATGGGTTTCCTGGCGCTCTTGTTCTTCCTGTATAGGAGCAGCCACGTTGTCTCAGCCTGAAAGACCCAGGAGCGCTCTGCGCATCTACCTGGACATCCTCGAGACGGTTCACCAAGAAGGCGACACGAGGCCTACGAGGATCCTCTATCGTGCGAACCTCTCGCACGACAGACTGGTCCGGTACATGGGGGAGCTGGTTGCGAAGGGGCTCCTCCAGGAGAAGCAGGACGCCGACGGGAGATTCTACGTCCTGACGCCCGCGGGGATGGGATTCATCAATGAGCTGAGGAAGGCCGAAGCATTCGTGGCTGGCTTTGGCATCAACTTCTAGGCCAGTATCGAGCTAGATATCAACGTCGATGATGCCTTCGCCACTTCGCGGGGACCCTTGGCGGTGCGAGGATTTTCGGTTTTCTCATAAGGCATATCATGTTTAAAATATGACTTTTCTGAGAAGGGCGCCGTGGGACAGGTTAGCGTGTACTATCCGCGTCGAATTGGCATCGTGACCCCGAGGGGGGAGAAGATCTTCAAGTTTGTCGTGGTCGCCGAGGACAAGCAAGGCTACTTCTTCAAGATCCTGAACATCATCTCGGGGCACTACGTCAACTTGAGCAGCAGTTTCACATACAGCGATGTCGCCAGCGGGACCTTCATGGTCAACGTCGTCGGAGACATGAAGCACGCGGACCGGACTTCGTCGGAGATCAAGGACGAGATAGCGGCGCTTCCCTTTGTAAAGTCCGTGGACGTCGAAAGCGCCCAGGACGTCCTGTTCGACAAGATGCTCTTCCCGCTCATGATCGCGGGGGACCTGCGCGCCGTCGTCCTGCCCGTCTCGGCTCTGATCGAGAGGGAGCACAAGGTGCTAGAGGGTCCGGGCGGCCGGGAGACGATCATGGAGTCGCAACGACCCCTTGGCGCCTCGCTCGTCGCTACGCTCAGAACGTTCCTGCCGTGGATTGACTCGGAGGCTCTGACCCAGGCGGCGTCCGACGCGCTCTGCGCGCTGGGGTGGGGGTTCTTCGACTTCGACACCACCGAACTCAAGAAGGGCCGCGTCAAGATAACAGTCCGGTATCCGATCTTCTCCGAGAGCCCGGGAGAGAACATTAGCTACTCGATAATCGGCCTGACAGCCGGAGTAATGGAAGGGTGCAACGGCTTCAGGTTCGTACCCATCGGGAAGGTCACGTACAACGAAGAGTCTAAGGAAATGAAGTTCGAGCTCGAGCAGTTCCAAGAGAAGACTCCGACAAAATAGCCCGCCACAGAGTCGGTTGCCAGTCGTTCAGTGCGCGGCGTCGCATCCCCTGCGTCTGTATGCCCCAGGCGAACACTACCCCTGCCACAGGTCCACCCCGGATATCGACTTCGATATCGAGGTCGATTCCGTCATCGACGGTCGACCTGTTTCCACGATTGACCAAAGTGGCACGTAGGAGGCATGGTGTCAACGGGTTCGAAATGGGTATCGCGGGGAGCGCGGCGCTCGGCGCACGGTTGCCAGCAGGGCCAACGTCGGGCCCCCGTCCAAGCGGTGTTCCTCCAGGGGAACAAACTGCGGAGCCCGACAAGTCTGCCACGCAATCCCCATGCTTTGGTCCCAGGTGCTGTCGGGTATCCTCCAAGGGTACACTAAACAGTCTGACGACCCGGTTGGAGCTTGGACCCTCGGAGGGAACTAGCGGGAGCGAGTCTTGGGCCTAGCCTTGGAGGGGCAGACGACGCTCCATTAAATATCTGAGCGACCCACAGGCAAACGTGGGTGGCATATCTGGAACCGTCGCAATCGACGCCGAACCTGAGGCCGTTTGGGAAGTGCTGGCGGATCCGCACTACGTGCCGCGACTGTATCCCGATATGCTGAACATAAAGCTCGAACCCGAAGGTCGCGTCTCGGCCGGCCAACGGAGAACGCTGACTGGGAGAGCAGGCAAGCGAATGATCCAGTTCAGGACGAAAGTCAGCGAAGTGGTCCCACCCAAGCGACTGGTGATCGAAGGTTGCCCCGGAGGAGCTTTCGAGTCGTTCACGCAGATTGTTGAGCTATCGAAGTCAGACTCCGGAACCGACGCTAAGGTCTCCTTCCGATTCAAGGTGTCGTCAACCTATTTCGGTATCGGGTTCGACCCGCTCACTCTGGAGCGGATGGCGGAAGACAACCAGCGGATCTACGTCAACAACCTGAAAGAGCTGTCCGAGCTGAAGAGAGTTTGAGTGCGAACAGAGCTTCCTTCCAAACAAACCCGTGGCTGGCACCAGAGACTTGACTCGACTAGATACATCCATCGACATAGACTCCCCCCGCTGGAGCGTCTGGGCCGTCATTACCGATCCGTCCTACTTTCCGAAGCTCTACCTCGACGCTATTTCTGTCCAGCTGGACCCTCCGGGTCCGGTGCGGACCGGACAAAGATGCACGATCCTTGGGAAGGTAGGCAAGACGAGGGTGGAAGTGCCAATTCAGTTCACGACCGTGGATCGTGACTTCTGCCTGGCGCACAGGGCGCTTCCCGGCGGACTCTTCGCAAAGTGGAACCAAACGGTCACCCTCTCTCCAAGGGGTCTGAGGACGATAGGTAGGGTCGAATCAGAATACGATCTCGCACCGGCCTACTCTTCCAAGGTGGCCGACATCCCAACTTGGAATCGGGTCGTGAGCCGCAATCTGCTGGGCTATCTCCCCCGTGTCAAGGAAATCTGCGAACTGCTCTCCTTGCCCAGGTGAAGATATTCCAACATGAAACAGGCCCCTGACTTTAATAGACAGGGCTCCTCAACTTTTCACGATGCCGCACTACCAGCAGCTGATGACCATCGCGGCACCCCCGGAGACTGTCTGGGAGATTCTGGAGAACCCAATCTACACCATGAAGCTCTACCCCGACTTCCTCGCGATCAAGGTCGAGCCCGAGGGCAGGACCGCTGCCGGGCAGATGAGGATCAGCAAAGCTCGGGCGGGGACCAAGCTGTTCGAGATCAGGACCGTGGTCTCAGAGGTCGTCCCCTGCAAAAGGCTGGTGCTCAAGGAGAGCAAAGGGGGAGCCTTCACGGATTTCAAAGAAGTAATAGAGCTGACGCGCGAGAAGAGTGCCACCAGGTTGAGCGCCAGCTTCGATTTCACGGTCTCGCAGAGCTACTTCGAGGGCATGAACGTGGCCGCTCTTGAGGGGGCTGCCAGGTCCAACATGATTTCATTCCTCAAGAACCTGAGGGAGCTGGCGGAACTGAAGCCGCTCCGTTGACGCCGCAGGGTGTAATCATTTTTCGCAAAAAGTCCATGATTCTTACTTCATGCCTGAATAGAGACGAGCCGCGAGACCAGGTTCATTGAAGAGCGTCAAGCTCTACTGGGAAGACAGGGTGCTGAACCGCGGAGACGTGCTGGCGCTTCTCTTCGGCGACCGCGAGGCCACTCTTGACGCTGCGAAGCTTCTCATATCGCGGATGAAGGGCAACCCGCACCTCGCCATGACCCGGCGGGAGATGCGGATGTTCGCCAAGGAGCTCGAAGGCGGCCACGGGAAGGTCAAGTACAGCTATCACAACTTCTACGTGAAGCTTCTGAGGAAGCTCCTCGACATGGGCTTCCTGGAGAAGGACGTCCTCATCTGGGACGAGAAGAGGAAGAAGACCGAGGCCGTGTACCAACTCAAGCTGCAGGCGATCCCCGAGAGGGCGCCCCAGGGCGGCTTCATCAAGCAGGCCTGGCAGGTGGCCAAGGGCTGGAACGACTTGGTCAGGTCATGAAACCTGAGCTGGCGCGGGGCAGTCGAACCCTACGAGACGTAGTACTTCCTGCTTCTGAACGCCCCGATGGTAAGGGCTATTCCGGCAATGATGATCAAAGCCGGTAGAAAGGGGATGCCCCTGTTCAGAAAGTAGAGAGGCGAATAGATCACCGCCAGCAGGATCCCCAGCCCTGTGGTTATGACGCTCACTCTTAGGCGCATGGTTGCGCGCAGGAGGTTCAGGATGACCATTAGGAGCCCTGTCCCGAGTGCGAACAGGGGACTCTCGATTGCTCCCCCGAAGTTGCCGTTCAGGGAGGCGGAGACCAGGCCGAACCAGATTATGAATACCCCCCAGAAGATGTTCGTTACAGTCTCGTTTTGCAACGCCGGGTCTTAAACCATCGGCGGAGCGCGTATAAAGCCTGCGACCTGTTTCGTTCCGATTTCTTATATAACTGAGGGGAAGGGCGACGCTCACCCCTGAGGTCGTATCAACCAGTTGACCAATTGGCTCCTCGGAATCCTCCTCGGTCTGGTGCAGGGCATTAGCGAATGGCTTCCGGTGAGCAGCAAGACCCAGATCATCATCGTCTCCACCTACGTCTACCACTTCCCATTCACGCAGGCATACGCGTTCGGGCTCTTCCTTGAAGCGGGAAGTTTCGTGGCCGCCGTCGTCTTCTTCCGCTCGGAGGTCCTCCGGGTCCTCAAGGCGCTGGTCGGACGGGGAGACGAGGAGGGTAGGTTGCTCCTGAAGTTCCTGGTAGTCGTGACCCTTGTCACCGCTCTCATCGGCGTGGGCATCTACGCCCTGATAGCCGAGAACGCTACGGGCCCGGTTCTCGGCGTTCCCATGGTCCTCCTTGGCCTGATACTGATCGGCGACGGCGCCGTGATACACTTCGCCAGGGGGAGACAGAACCCGAGAAAGGGCCTGAAGGATCTTACCATGAGAGACCTCCTGCTCGTCGGGGTCGCCCAGGGCATCGCGGCCCTGCCGGGCGTGAGCAGGTCTGGAGTAACGGTTTCGGCCATGCTGCTTCTGGGAATCAACCCGAGGGAGTCGTTCAGGCTCTCCTTTCTTGCGCTCATTCCCTCTTCGATTGGGGCGGCTCTCGTGACCGTCATCCTGTCGAACTTGCAAATCAGCTCGGCGATTTCAGCCATCACACCGCCCGTCCTCCTTCTCGCGTTGGTGGTGACCGTGGCCGTCGGGCTCGTGCTCATCAGGGTGCTGCTGAGGGCCGCATCTAGCCCGAGGATAACCATCCTGGTGGTGGGACTAGGGGTCTTGGCCATCCTGAGCGGCGTCGTGACCATACTGACGGGCTTCGGCTAGTCCAGACAGAGGGCAGCGCGACTTGCTCCTCGAGCGCGTCCCCCCGTGCCCTTGATGTGTCTATCCTCTTACAAGTAAGAACAGGCGTATATCAACGGGCCGCGGCGCGATGGGGACTCCACAGTCCAGCAGCGTCTTCGCAACCGTTATAATCGGAGCTGGGTGCGCACGTGGCCAGAGGCCCATTGGCAATCAAGATGCTTTCGATTGAGGACCTCGACCTAGCCGACAAGAGAGTCTTTGTTCGCGTCGACATCAATACACCCGTCCATCCCGAGACCGGGGAGCTGATTGAGCAGGCCCGGCTCGAGGAGGCTGCGACCACCATTCGAGACCTTGAGGGTTCGCGCGTTGTTGTCGCCTCTCACCAGGGCAGGGTCGGGAGATCCGACTACGTCAGCCTGAAGATGCACTCTCAGGCGCTCTCGAGGATCCTGGGCAAGGACGTCAAGTTCGTTGAGGACGTCTTCGGGCCGGAGGCGCTCAGAAGCATCGACGCGCTCGGCACGGGCGAAGTGCTGGTTCTCGACAACCTCAGATTCACGGCCGAGGAGAACCAAGAATACAGGGCGGCGGACGCCGAAAAGACGTTCCTGGTCAAGAGATTGAGGGACCACGTGGACGCCTGTGTGCTGGACGCCTTTTCGACGGCCCACAGGGCGTCGCCGACCATCGTCGGGTTCGCGGGGCTGGTCCCTACGTGCGCTGGTGTCGTGGTGGCCAAGGAGTTGCGAGCGCTCGACAAGATCGCGTCGGTTGAGAAGGGACCCTACGTGACGGTCCTCGGCGGCGCGAAGGTGAATGACAGGATGGAGGCCATCGATGCGCTCGTCGCCAACAGGCGGGCCGACAAGGTGCTGCTCTGTGGCCTGGTCGGGCTGATCTTCCTGAAGGCTTCAGGAAGGTACAGGAGCGACATCGGCATAGACAACGAGCAGAAGTACGTCGTCAAGGCCCGGCAGCTGATTGACGAGGATCCGGAGCGCTACGAGGTGCCTATCGACGTCGCTATCAAGGTCGATGGTGCAAGGAAGGAGGTCGACGTGACCGGCCTCCCGCCCCAGACCGATGTCTTGGACATCGGGACGCGAACGGTCGACCGCTTCTCGCGACTCATAAAGGGCGCGGGCACGGTCTTCATGAGCGGGCCGCCCGGAGCCTTCGAATGGGAAGCGTTCAGCAAGGGGACCGAGAGCCTCCTGGAGGCCATGGGCGCGTCCTACGGGACGACCATAGTGAGCGGGGGGCACCTTTCGACCGCGCTCCAGAAGTACGGCATCGAGAGACAGATCGACCACATCAGCACGGCCGGCGGAGCCCTGGTCCAGTATCTGGCCGGCAAGAGGCTTCCTCTGATCGACTCCCTCGAGCGGGCCGCCGACAAGTGGGGCCACCGCGCCGCCTAGGAACTCTTTTAGAACCGCGATGGGGTGGTTTTGGCATGATTAGGGTAGGGGTAAATGGGTACGGAACCATAGGTCGCAGAGTCGCTGACGCGGTAAGGAAGCAGAGCGACATGGAGCTCGTCGGCGTCGTCAAGGCCCGGCCCGACTACCGGGCCAGGAGCGCCGTCGAAAAGGGGATTGGCATCTACGCGGTCGACATGAAAGGACTTGAAGCCTTCAAGGCTGGAGGCATCGGCGTCAAGGGCACGGTGAACGACCTTCTGCAGAGGGTGGACGTGGTCGTCGACGCCACTCCAGAGGACACCGGAGCCACTTACAAGCCGGCCTACGAGCAGGCCAACGTCCGGGCCATCTTCCAGGGGGGAGAGGAGCACTCGCTAACCGGAGTCTCCTTTGTCGCGCAGGTGAACTTCAACGAGGGGGTGAACAAGAAGATGGTGAGGGTCGTGAGCTGCAACACCACCGGGCTCTGCAGGACGCTCAACGCAATTGATTCGTCCGCCGGGATAGCCAGGGCTCGGGCGGTGCTCGCGAGGAGGGCCGCCGATCCCGACGAAGTAGGCAAGGGCCCCATAGACGCCATAGTCCTCGACCCGGCCACCGTCCCCTCGCATCACGGGCCAGACGTGCAGACCGTGCTGCACGGCCTCAACATTGTCACCATGGCGATAAAGGTCCCCACGACGCACATGCACCTGCACAGCCTGATCGTGACGCTCAAGCGGCCGAGCACGAAGGAGCAGCTCCTCGACACCTTTGCCAAGACGCCGAGGCTGATGCTCGTCGAGGCGAAGTCGGGCGTGAAGTCCACGGCGCACGTGATGGACATGGCGAGAGAGATGGGCCGCCCGAGGAACGACATCTACGAAGCCGTGGTCTGGAAGGACTCGGTGAGCGTGGTCGACGGCGAGGCCCACATGTTCCTCGGCGTCCACCAGGAGGCAATCGTGGTACCCGAGAACATCGACGCCATCAGGGCGGTGACCGGAACCAGCTCCAGGGACGACTCGATGCGGATGACCGACGCGGCTCTGGGCATCGCCCACAGGTAGCTACTCGAGCAGCTTCGGCACTGACTTCAGTACGAACTTCGGCTCCGTGAAATCGCCCACGAACGAGTGGACCCTCTTCTTCACGATGTCGCCGGGCTTCTTCCCCAGAATCACCATGCTCAGCAGCTCGGCCACGACCTCCATGTCCTGAACCCCGCAGCCCATCCTGGTGATCTCGGAGGTGCCGAGGCGTCCGCCGTTGTCCACTATGATGTTGGCCTGCTCCAGCCTTTCGGCGATGAATTCAAGCTTCCGCGTGTCGTAGTCCAGCAGTACCTGGTGCGACTTCGTGAAGCCCACGGTCGACCCCCTCACCTTGACCCCCCGCTCGTGGAGGCTCTTGGCCAGCGCCTGCGAGTTCTGGACCACGGCCGGGGCGTAGGTCTTGCCGAACTGCAGCATCTCGAGGAGGGCCACGGCCAGGGCCGCTACCCTGTTCACGTGGATGTTGTCCACGATTCCGGGATGGATCCTGCCGGAGACTGCTTCAAACACGTCTTCGCGGTTTGAAAGTATGATCCCTCCCTGAGGCCCGGGGAGACTCTTGTGGGTTGACCCTATCATAAGCGAGCACCCCTCTCTCAGGGGATCCTGGAACTCGCCTCCCGCTATCAGCCCGAGGACGTGCGAGCCGTCGTAGACGTGGACTCCTCCCTCCTTGCCCTCGGCGAGCTCGCGAGTCGGGTGCGGAAACGGCATGAAACTGGCACCGAAGAACACGACCTTCGGGGCCTCGCCCTTGATCAGGGCCCTCGACTCCTTGACGTCGATGTTAACGGTCGCGTCGTTGAAGGGGAAATACAGGTTCTTGAGTCCCAGCAGCTTCCCGAGGCCAAGGTGCGTGATGCCCGGGTATCCTCCGTTGTCAGCCGAGACGGACAGGATCTTGTCGCCCTGCCCGGCCAGTGACATCAGGACCGCCATGTCGGCGGAGTGGCCGGAAAGCGGCCTCACGTCGGCGTATCTCGCGTTGAACACCTTGCGAGCGATCTCCTCGGTGAGGGTCGTCAGCTCGTCCAGGAACCTCGTCCCCCGATAGAACTTGTCTGGCGCCGTGTATCTGTTCCCGAGGTCCGACATGAACATCGATCTCGAGTGCGGGCTGCTCTGGTTCTCTGAAGGTATCAGGTTGAGGCACTCCTTCAGCCTCCACTGCTCGTGTTGCTTGATCGTCCTGTCCAGCCTGTCGAGGTAGATGTGAGACATTCTCGGACTTGCGCCTTCTACGTTGTCGATTTAAGCCTTAGAGCGCTTCTCGAGGCGGGCTCAGCCGTACTTGTACCTCACGCCGTGCCCGTCCCTCTCGTGCCCGAAGAGCACCATCTCCTTGGGGCCGATTGCACCGCACGTCCCGCAGGCCACGCACGCCACGTGGTCGAACCTGAGCGTCCCGGCCGCCACGTCGTCCATGGACATCTTTAGTGCCCCCCGCCTCGCCTGTCCTTCAGAGGAGCCGGCCGACCGGAGCGCCGCCAGGTTGTGCTCGTACAGGTCCTTGAACGACGCGAAGACCCCCTTCGAAGTGAGCAGCGTGTAGCAGTTCACCGGGCAGGACGGAATCCAGGGCTTCGTGATGGACTTCGAGGCAAGCTCGGTATTGACGACGATGTGGGAGTAGGCGCTGTCCTCGTCGTAGGTGAGGAGGCTCGTTCCGTCCTGGACCCGCTGGACCGCGTCTCTCGGCTTCGCCTCGGGCCTGGCCGTGCTGATCGCGCGCGACTTCGAGACCAGCCTGGTCCCGAAGACGAGCTTCGGCAGCGAGTGGTACACGAAGGCGCTCTCGGATATGAAGCTGTCCCTGCCCGACCTGTTGACGTCTTCGTAGATGGGCCTGAGGAGGTCCTGATAGTGGGCCAGGTTCTTTCCCCTGTACGAGCCCGAGCTGCTCGCCTCGATGAAGGCGCTAGCCGCCATCATGCCCGTCGCCACGGCCCTTCGGATGCCGTCGATCATCGGTCCGATCTTCACGAAGGCTCCAAGGGCGTCGCCCGTGACCATGTAGCCGTCGGCGTACGGTTTCTTGAGTATGCACTTGAAGCCCTTCGGAACGTTGTGGCCAGCGTACTCCACGAGCTCGGCTCCCTCGAGGAGTTCCGCCACCATCGGGTGGCCCTCGAGGTCGTCCTGAACGTCGAGTAGCTTCCCAACCTGGTCGAAGTGCTCCGTCGTCTGCCTGAGAAGCGAGTCCATCGAGGCCACTATGCCTACAGAGAGCGTGTCTCGATTGGTGTAGATGAAGGCCCCTCCGCTGATGCCGTGCATGAAGCTTCCCAGGAAGAAGACTGCCCGCCCTTCGCCGGGCTTCACGCGGAACCTCTTCTCGATGGTCTGCTCGCCGAGCTTGTAGACCCGCTTGATGCCGTGGTAGAGCTGGCGAGGGACGAGGTTCCCCCTGAGCCCCGCCTTCTCCACCAGCGTCGACGTCACCCCGGAGCAGTCAATGACCACCTTGGACCTGATGTCCTCCTTGGTGGTCCTCACGCCCACGACCGAGCCGTTTTCGATGATCAGATCCTCCGCGGTCGTCTCGGTGGACAGCATGGCCCCCGCCTCCACCGCCAGGTTGGCGAACCATCTGTCAAACGGCCTCCTGAGGACCGAGTAGTCGTGCCCCGTCTCGAAGTCCAGGCTGAGGAACCCCATCCTCGCGGCCAGGGATGTCTTGGAGAGCCGGTAGTACCGGTAGCTGCCGGCCTTCCAGTCGGGATCCGAGAGGAGCACCACTTCGTGAGATACTACCTTGCGCTGGAGCGGCGCCGAAGCTTCGAAGCCCGGAACCAGGTTGATCAGTCCCCAGTCGCCGCCGTAGTCCCCGTAGAGGACGCCGCCGGTCATGTTCCTCTCCCCGGGGATCTTCGCCTTCTCGAGCATGAGTACGTTCACTCCCTTCCTCGCGAGGGTCAGCGCGGCGGCCGAGCCGCCGGGGCCCGCGCCCACGACGACGACGTCGTACTCAGGCCTTGATGCCATTTGCTCCTACCAACCTGATCAGCCGCGGAAGCTCCTCGTAGAGGTCGCCGACGATGGGATAGTGGGCAATCTGCAGGATGGGGGCCTCCGGGTCCGTGTTAACGGCCACGATCTTCTGCGACCTGGCCATGCCCACCCGGTGCTGGAGGGCCCCGCTGATCCCAAGCGCGAAGTAGACCTTGGGGCTGACGGTCGCGCCCGTCTGGCCCACCTGGTTGTCCGCGGTTATGAGCCCCTGCAGCTCCTTGAGCTCCGCGTAGATCAACGCCCTGGATGCGCCTATCTCGGTCTTCAGCCCCCACTTCTCCTGTATCTCCCTCTTCAGCACCAGGGCCAGCTCGTAGGCTTCCTTCGGGTTCCTTGGCTTCCCGCTCCTGTCCTTCAGGATGCCCATCCCGAGCGAGATTATCACGTTCGCGTCTCGCAGGTCTATTCGGGGCCTAGGGAGCTCCTTCACCTCTTTCACCCGCGCAGGGTAGTCCCGGGGCTCGAACTTGAACTCCCGCAGCTCCCCGGTCCTCGAAGTGTCAGGCTCGAGTGGGGCGAAGCTGCCGGGGCGCACCGTCGCCATCTGGGGCCTGGTGCTGGGCGTATAGATTCTGGCGAGCCGCGTCCCAAAGTCCGGCCTTATCTGAATCAGAAGGTCCTTGAAGTTCTGCTTGAGGGCGGGGTTGAAGAAGTCCTCCACCTCGAGCTGGACGTTGTCGGTCGCGAGGCCCGTCTTGACTCTGTAGGCGATTCTGGCGGCCAGGTCTTTTCCAACCTCGTTCGCAGTGAAGAGGAACGCGTAGGGGCGCATCTCCCGGATCATCCCGTGTATGACGTCGATGTACGGGAGGTTGAAGTACGTGGCCAGCTGCTGCGCGTCGGCATAGACCACGCCGTCGGCGCCGTAGACGATCGCCTGCCTGGCCAATTCGAACACGTTGTAGCCCAGCAGAACCCCGACGAGCCTTTGGCCGAGCTTGTCGGCCACCTTCCTCCCCGCCGCGAGGAGTTCCAGGGAGTCGGGCGTGAGGCTGGTCCCCTTGTGCTGGAGGTAGACCCAGACGTCCCTCCACTCTTCGGTCAACTGAAGAGCTCTCCCGTCATCATCTCGTAGGTGAAGAGCGCAACCGAACCGTCCTGCCGGAGCTTCGCGAGCAGATCCGCCGGGACCCCGTCGGCCAGGTCGCCTCGCTCAAAGGGGCCGAGCGTCTTGCCCTCCACCACCATCGAGTCCACCCTCCTGCTGAAGACGAGGCTCTTGCCTATCACCTTCTGAACCGGCGGCTTGCCTATGTCAATCCCTGGCCCGACGATGGTGGGCGAGCCAGACAGGCCCAGCCTCTTGGGGTCGGCGCCGAGGTCGTCGGCTGTCCACTTCATACCGCTCAGCACCTTTCCTCTGTAGTTGTTGTGCCTCGCGGCCAGCTGATTGGATGCCCCTGGCTCCCTGGCCCTGTATTCGGTCTCAATGGTGAGGAGGGCGGGCAGCTCCATCTCGAGCGTCTGGGAGAGGTACCCCATCTTC
>Ga0335081_10011875_pt1 | contig 14104 bp, 12 predicted proteins | sample Lox_Sample_35_FD_206713 | JGI IMG/M metagenome (GOLD analysis project Ga0335081, IMG submission 206713) | Soil microbial communities from Loxahatchee National Wildlife Refuge, Florida, United States - Lox_Sample_3.5 | ecosystem: Environmental > Terrestrial > Soil > Wetlands | place: USA... | reverse complement strand
CCCATTCCTTACCGACTCTCCGGTTTTCAGCCCCTTTACAGTTGCAACTTATTGAAAACAAGCGGGGTAACCACAATGGCTTCGGCTCGTCGATTTTCGGGATAAACTATTGGTATGAAAAGGGTTAACCCTATTGGCTTTGGCTGGCTTCGCTCCTTGAACTTGGCGCTGATTACGGCCTTCGGGCCCGAGCGAAAGGGCGGACTGCGGCACATTAAACACGGTAGTATTGACTGTATATTACTTTGTGGCAGATGTCCAGCGAAAAGCTCGGCCGGTCGTGGCAGTGGCTGCCACAGTCACCCGGAGCGGTCCAGGAGCGGGAAGTGCCTTGCTGGCCTTTTCCACCACTCGCCCGCTCCCTTCTGCGGTATTCGCACTTGGGTGGCCGCGAGGATCGGTACCAACAGCGGGACAAGCAAAAACAGTGACTGCCGGCGATATTTGGACATGGCCCGTCGTCTCTCAGTCAGTTCATCGCCTAATTCTGCCTGGGCGCTCGATTGGCTGCCGATTGCAACTGCATAGGCCAACATGGGGACGTAGTTGATGCCCAGACAGATCAGGTACGCGCCCAGCACAACCTGCAAGAATGTGCTGCCCCGAACCAGAACGAAAAGACCGAGCGCGATCGAGAAGAACACCCCAACGGCATATTCGGCGAATATCAGCTTGTAGCCCAAAAAGACGATATCGATGGCGGCGAGTTTTCGAAAGCCGGTCGCGGCGCGCGCAGCATTCACAGGCATCGGCATGATGGCAGTAACCCCGACTCTCAGCGGCAGAACCTGAAGTGGCTTACCCTCATCTACGAGAGCGCCCCGTCGCAGGCCGGCCAGGCCTTTCTTGGCATTTGGAATGTCACTCGACTCGCTTCCCCGGCACGTCGGCGCCGTTCTGGCGCAGCGTCAAACTGGTGGCACGGCCGCTGGCGTCGGTCTCGAACGTAATCTGCGCATCGACGACTTTGTAGAAGAATTCCCGCTCGCTCTTCGGAAAAATGGGGAACTTGGGCTGCGCGGTAGCCTCCGCGAAAAGCTGGCTTCCGTCGCGCGTGACCGTAATGACAAAGTTCGGCGCCAGTTGGTATTGCCCGACGTACCTGTCAAGAGTTTTCGGATCGACGGTAATCTCTTTCGGAGCGCCGACGGCGGGCGCAGTTTCGCCTTCGACCCGCTTCCCCACCGTGTCGGCGCCGTTCTGGTGCAGCGTCAGGCTGATGGCGCGGCCGCTGCCGTCGGTCTCAAACGTAATCTGGGCGTCGACGACCTTGAGGAAAAACGCGCACGGACCCTCGGGAAAAACCTGAAACTTGGGCTGCCCGGTGGCCTGGGCAAAGAACTGGTCGCCTTCGCGCGTGACCGTGATGACGAAGTTCGGCGCCAGTTGATATTGACCCACGTAATCGTCGAAGGTCTTCGGATCGATACTGATTTCCTTGTGCTCTTTGGGGGCCGCCATTAAGGGCGCGCGCGCGTCGAGCAGGTGCATGCCAATGTCGTCCACGCCCCCGGCCGTGAACGTGTTCGAAAGCACCACCACGCCCACGCGCGTCTTCGGGTTGAAGCCCACGAAGGACCGGTAGCCGTAGGTGCCGCCGTTATGCCAGACGATCTCGTCCGCCGAGGGCTTCCTGATGATCCAGGCGAGGCCGATTTCGCCCAGCGGGGCGGCGGGCCGGCGCACGGACAGCATGGAGGCCATGGCGGGGGCCAGCGGCGTCCTGGTGTAGCTCAGGAAAGCCGCGAGGAAGGTGAGCAGGTCGTTGGCGCTCGAGCGCAGCGCGCCGGCGCCAGCAAGCGCCTGGAAATCCCAGTTGGGAACCGGCTTCAGCTCCGCGTTGTGCCCCACGGCAAAGCGCTTCTTTTCGTCCGGCGAGAGCGTGATGCCGGTGCTCGCCATGCCGAGCGGGCCCGTGATGCGCGACCTCACCAGCGCTTCGTAGTCCATGCCGGCGCGGAGGGCGAGCAACTGTCCCAGCAAGCCGCCGCTCAGGTTGGAGTATTCAAATTGCGAGCCGGGGTCGCGCGTGAGCTGATGGGTGGAGAGGAAATCGTAGAGGTCCTGAGCGGTGTAGTCCGCATAAGGATTTTGCGGATCTTTCGGATGCATGTTAGTGGGCAGGCGCGGCAGGCCCGAGGTGTGGGTGGCGAGGTCGATCAGGGTGATCGGATGCCCGTCATGTTCCGGCGCCTTAACGCCCTGCGGCAGATACTTTGAGATGGGATCGTTCAACGCCACTTCGCCGCGCTCGACCCCGCCGGCCAGCAGCAGCGAGGTGAAGACCTTGGTGACGGAGCCGATCTCGAAAATCGTGTCGCCGTTGAGCGGCCGCGAATCGCCCTGGTTGAGGCTGCCGTAGGCCACTATCCTGCGCCCGGCGGGATCGATAACCCCCACCACAATCCCGACACCCTGGTGGAAGGCGTCGATGCGCTGGACGAGGATGTTGCGAATCTCGGAATCCGGCGGCACTGCGGAGGCGGACTGCGCCGAGGCGCCGGGGGCGATAACAGCTACGGCGAACATCCACAAGAGAATACTTCGAAACATTCTCGGCCTCCATGCTATCAGTTAGCGTTCGGTAATCAGTGCGTTCAGCTCGTCGATCCGGCGTTGAAGCCGGCGCGCGCCGCGTTCGTTGAGTTTCGCAATGAAGACGAAAGTGAGCGCCGCCAGCGCGGAGTACGCCCCCAGAAACCAGCCGTAGTGGCGCATATGCCCGGGATTCGTGCGCGAGAATGCAACGATCAGGACAATCATGCCCGGAACGAGCGGGCCGAGATACCAGCGCCAGACATGCTGAACCAGGTCGCGCTGCCGTTCCAGCTCGCGCCGGAAAAACTCGACGCCACTCGCGAGGCCCATCTCTCCTGGCAGACCTCGCGAGGAGCCCTTCCGGTAGAGGTGCCAAACCAGGTAAAGCAATCCGGCGATCGCCAGGCCAAAACCAACCCGCGACAGCGCGTCGGGCGTGCGCCAGAACTCGTAGCCGAAGAAGATCACCACCACGAGGGCCGCCACGTACTCGCGCGCGTTGCGCCAGTAAATCTTTCTTTCGAACTTCCCCGCCCGGCGGCGGATTTCATCGACTGACATACGGATACCCTCCGCTGGCTGGTTCTGCCAGACGCTCTGCAAATCCCGGTTGGGGAGAGATTCATTCGTCATCGCGGCCTCCCTCCTGAAAACGGCGCGCCAGAATGCTTTTGATCCGGTGGATCTTGGTGGCCACGTTGCCGGGTGAAATCCCGGTAATTTCTCCAATCGACGCCGCATCCAGGCCTTCGAGGTATGAAAGGATCACCTGCCGGTCGAGCGGCTTCAGGCGCTCGATCAGCTCCAAGAGCCGCTCCAAGGCATGGCGCCGGCCGGCCGCGCGCTCGCCTTCGCGCTCGTCCGCAAGGTTCTCCAGTTCTTCCAGGCCGACAAGCACCTGTGACCCCGTGCGCCGCTGCCGCATCACGTGTGAGGCTGCGGCGTTGTGGGCCACGCGGTAGATCCAGGTGCGAAGGGAGCAGCGGCCGTCGAACCCCTCGAAACTGCGCCACAAGGCGATGTGAATATCCTGCAGCAGGTCGCGGCGAACTTCGGGATCGGCTTCGTAGGCGCGCGCGAGGCGGCCCAGGGCCGCGCCGTAGCCGGCCGCGGCTTCTTCATAAAGGCCGTCCTGAGTGGAGCTGATCGCCAGCATGGGCCCGATCTCCGTCACCTCAAAGGACTCTATTGCTCTCACTCTAAGGTAGTCTACGGCGGGGAGGAATTCTTACAGTTGTTGCAGGCGGCGCATCGCTGGCATCCATCCGGGTGTGAGGCGTGCGATGAAGGGGGATGAAAGACGGTAGGGCTTGAGACACCGGTCAGCCCGGTTCCCGCTCGGACTCGGGCATGGCGGCAATAACGGAACGCAAGAGCGCATTGATAGCCTCGGACGACTTGAAGCGGGCCGCTACATCGGGTTCCAGGATGACGGCGACCGCATTAGAAGACATCTTCTCGGCGAAGCGATTGGGCTTGGCTCGGCTGTAGTCGAATTGGTATTCCCTCCGCATCGTGTTCCGTGACGTGTGACGTTTCTTACCGGAGGGTGTTTTTTTCGTAGTCTCTGCGCTCGAGGATCATATCACGGCGCGGGTAGCACTCCGATTCCACCTGCCGGCCTGAAGGCCGGCGCTACTCTGCGCGCAGGGCCTCCACGGGGTCCACCGCCGAGGTGCGGCGCGACGGCAGGTAGCTGGCAAGGGCGGCGGTGGCGACGAGGCCGAGCGACACGGCGGCGTACGTGGCAGGATCGAGTGCGCTGACGTTGAAAAGCAGCGACCGCATCAGGCGCATCACGGCGAAGGCCGCCGCGAGGCCGCAGGCGACGCCCACGCCTACCAAAATCAAGCCGTGGCGAACAAACATCGCGGTGAGCTCCCGCTGCTGCGCTCCGAGTGCCAGGCGGATGCCAATCTCGCGTGTGCGCTGCGACACCGAGTAAGCGATGACGCCGTATAAGCCAATCACGCCGAGCAGCAGCGCCATGCCGCCCGCGACGGCCAGCATGACCAGCGTGAACGACGTGCGCGCCATCGACTTGCGGTAGAAATAGTCGAGGGTATGAACGTCGGCGAGCGGGAGATTGGGGTCCACCGACCACACGGCCTTGCGGACCTCGGTCATGAGGCTTTCGGAACCGGCGCGCGGGCTGCGAATGACAAAAGCAAGGTCACGGCGCACCTGTGTCTTTTGACCCCAGAAGCGGCTCATCAGGATGGGCCAGTAGACGCAGTTGGACGGATCCTTATTCACGCCGTCGTCGTAAACGTTCGCCGCCACCCCCACGATTTCGCGCCAGTCGTCAGTTGTGCCCACCCGGATCCGCTTGCCGAGCGCGGCTGCGGGTTCGTGCCAATAGTCTCGCGCCATCTTCTCGGAAACGATCGCCACGGGCAGCTTTTGGTAGACGTCCTCCCAGGTGAAATCACGGCCCGTCACCAGCGGAGTACCCAAGGTCTTGAGAAGACCCGGCGATACGAACTTGAAACGGCGAATGGGCGGGAGTTGTCCCTCCGCGTACTTCCGGTCCTGGGCGGAGACCGGGTCGAAGCTTCCGGAGCTGTCCATCGGGACGGTGCTCGAGAGCGCCACTGAGGATACGCCGGGAATGACCGCGATTTTTTGCACGATCGCATCGTACATGCGGACCACGGGCTCAGGATCCTTCACTTCAGCGTCCGGGACGGACAGCCGGAACGTTTGAAGGTCAGCCGGCGCCGTGAACCCGGGCTGAACGCGGGTCAAGGCGCGGAAGGTGCGAATCATGAGGCCGGAGCAGATGAGCAGCACCAGCGCCAGCGCCACCTGCACAATCACCAGCACGCTGCGGGCGCGATGCTGCTCGCGAGTCTGGCTGAGCGAGCGGCCACCCTCGCGAAGGCCGGTGCCCAGATGCACGCCCGAGTACTTGAAGATGGGCACGCAACCGAAGAGGAGGCTGGCGACAAGCGCCACAGCCAGGGTGAACAGCAGGACGTGCGCATCGATGCCGATTTCGTTGAGACGCGGCAAGCCGGACGGCGCCATCGCCACCAGCGCTCGCAGGGCGCCGTAGGCCAGGCCCAATCCAAGTGCACTGCCCGCGACGCCGAGGACAAGACTCTCCAGCAGCAACTCTGCGGCGATCCGGCCCCAGCCTGCCCCCAAAGCGGCGCGAATGGCCAGTTCCCGCTGCCGTCCCTCGGCGCGCACCAGGAGCAGGTTGGCCACGTTGGCGCAGGCGATCAGCAGCACCATGCCGATGGTGCCCATCAGCACCCACAAGACGCTGCCGACGTCGCCCACCACGTCCTGCTTCAACGGCCGCAGGTCGGGCTCGATGTGAACCTGCTCAAACAGTTTCACGCTGAAGCCCGGTGGCGCCGGGAAGCTTCGGATGACGACGGGAAACAGGCGCGCCGCATCGGCGTCGGCCTGCGCCAGGGTGACGCCCGGCTTGAGCCTCGCCACACCCTGATAGCTGAAGTTGCCGAGCACCAGCTTGTTGCGATCCCACTTGAAGGGCAGAAGCAGCGGCGGAACGTCCTGGTCCATGAAGCTGAAGTTTTGCGGCAGAACGCCAATCACCAGCTGCGCCTTCCCGTCCACGGTGATGCTGCGGCCCACCACCGAGCGGTCGCTGCCGAACTTGCGGCGCCAGTACCCGTAGGTGAGCATCACGGTGTCGGGGCCGCCGGGCGAATCGTCCTGGCGGCCGAAGGCGCGTCCCAGCATCGGCACCACGCCCAGAATCGGCAGCGTGCCGTCCGTGACCAGCAAGGCCCGTACGTGCTCGGGCTCCCCGGCCCCGGTGACATTCACGGAGTCGCCTGTGTAGGCGCCGATGTCCACAAAAGTGCGGTTCTGCTCGCGAAGGATGAAGTACTCCGACGGCGACATGGGCAGTTGCTTTATATTCAGGCCCGGCGCAGCCTCCCAGACGCTAATCAGTTGCTCGGGATGTGGGTACGGCAGCGGCTTCAGCAGCACGCCCTCCAGCACGCTGAAGACGGCCGTGTTCGCTCCGATGCCCACCGCGAGTGTGATCAGAGTGACGGCGGTGAACATCGGCGCGCGACCCAGACGCCTCAGAACCTGTTTGAGCTGACTGCGAAACAATCCCATGAAGTGGCCCATAACCCTCGCCGCCTTTCGCCGGACCCGCTCACTCGCGGGTTGCAAGCCCGTTCGACGCCTATGCGGCTACATACGTTAGCGAGCGCCGGAAGTTCCCGAAATTGTCGGGCTCAGTGGACGGGCGCGGCTTCCGCTGGAATCGACGGTGTCTAACGCCGATGGAACTCGCCGCCCGAGAGTGGCGACTAATGAGCATCGCCGGCCTGGGCGCGATCGATGGCGGGACGCCTCAGACGGCCGTTTACGGGCGAGCCCTGCGCCAACCGATCACTAACTGGCCCGCGCCATGCGCTGGTAATCCTCTTCGGCGCCCTGGGAGGCCAGCACCCAGAGCGTGTAGATGCCGAGCGCGGTGCCGAACGGGAAGTCGATCAGCTTCAGGCAGCCGACGACAATGGCGAACATCCGGGCCCAAGGCTGGCGGTCGAGCAAGCCCCAGCCCACCGCAATTCCAGCGGCCGCGGTGATGGCAAGGTAAGCGCCGATCCCACCGATGACAGGCATGAGAAGTCCGCGCATGGGGATCGCCAAAAACGGGAAACCGATGTGCCCAAAAAACAGCATCGCCACGGCGGGAATCAAGCGGAAAATCGACACCACGATCCAGATGATGCCCAGGATCTGGATGTGCTTCGCCACCCGGGACGGTTGTGGAATGCCGCTATATCGTGCGGGCGCCGCGGGTGCCGCGCCGGGCGCTGTCGCAGTTAAGGCCGGGACCGGAGCTGAAGCCGGAGGTGACGCCGCGAATCGAGTTGGGGTCGTCGCCTGGCCGCAACGATTGCAGAAATTCTGCCCCGGCTGAATCGTATATCCGCAACTGGCACAGTACATATTTCCCTCCTCTCGCACAGCGTTTCTATCCCAATGATACGCCTGGAGCGGCCGCAAGGTTCCCTGAACGGGTTGTGCCGGTGCCGGAAACACAACCCGACGGGATGAGTCCGCGGAGGGGGCACGCCAACGATGGCCACGGAGTTCGCCTACAATGTCAGGGGTCTTCATCGCATGTGCGGCATCGCAGGTTTCGTGGAATTCAGGCCCTCGAGTGCGGCGGATCTCGAGGCGCGTGCGCGGACGATGGCGGACCAGCTCATCCATCGCGGTCCGGATGACGCCGGGGCCTGGGCCGAGCCCGCCATCGGCCTCGGCCTCGGCTTTCGCCGGCTCTCCATCCTGGACCTCTCGCCCGCCGGCCACCAGCCCATGGCGTCAGCCTCGGGGCGCTACGTGATCGTTTTCAACGGCGAGGTCTACAACTTCGCCGAACTTCGAGCTGAGCTCGTGCTGCTCGGCCACCGCTTCCGCGGCCGCTCGGACACGGAGGTCTTGCTGGAAGCTGTCGAAGAGTTGGGACTCGAGGCCGCGGTGCAGCGGCTCGTGGGTATGTTCGCCTTCGCGCTTTGGGACAGTCGCAAACGCGTGCTCCACCTGGTGAGAGACCGCTTGGGCATCAAGCCCCTTTATTACGGCTTCTCGGACGGCACCCTGCTCTTCGGCTCCGAGCTGAAGGCCCTCCGGGCGTATCCGGGCTGCAGGCCGGAGATTAACCGCGACGCGCTCGCGCTCTTTCTGCGGCACGGCTACGTGCCCAGCCCCTATTCCATCTATCGCGGCATTTCGAAGCTTCGCCCCGGCTGGATGGCGAGCCTGGACCTCGGCGCGCACCGGGCGAAGGCGGCACAAGCGGACGTGATCCGGCTGCGCTCCTACTGGTCTCTTCGCGACGTGGCGGCGCGCGGCGAGCTCGAGCCGTTCCAGGGATCGGACGAGCAGGCGGCGGGGGAGCTGGAGCGGTTGTTGCGCGACTCGGTGCGGCTCCGAATGATCGCCGACGTGCCGCTGGGCGCGTTCCTCTCCGGGGGTATCGATTCCTCGCTCGTCGCGGCGCTGATGCAGGCCGAGAACACGCGCCGCGTGCAAACCTTCACGATCGGGTTCGAGGACCCGGCATACAACGAAGCCGGCTACGCCGGGAGAGTGGCTGCGCACCTCGGCACCGACCACACTGAGTTGATTCTCACCGCGGAAGAGACTCGCGCCGTGATTCCGAAGCTGCCGGCGATGTTCGACGAGCCCTTCGCCGACGCCTCTCAGATCCCCACCTACCTCGTCTCGGCGCTCGCCCGGCGCGCCGTCACGGTGAGCCTGTCCGGCGACGGAGGCGACGAACTCTTCGGTGGCTACACTCACTACACCCGGGGGCCATGGATGCGGCAACGACTGGGTTGGGTTCCGCATCGCACCCGGCGCGCGCTCGCGGCCGCGCTCAGTGTACCGTCCGTTCCCGCGTATAACCGCGTGTTCGGCCGGGGTCAGCACCTCCTCTCCCTCCACAGCCGGCCAGCCACGGCGGGTGAAAAGATTCACAAGCTCGCCCAGGCCATGGCCGCTGCGGGCACTTGGGAGCTCCACCGGCATTTCTCTTCCCACTGGAAGCAACCCGCAGAATTGGTCGTCGGCGGTGACGAGCCGCCGACCGTTTTCACCGATGTCTCGGGGCGGCCTGGGCTGGCCGATTTCGCACAGCGCATGATGGTGGCGGACGCGCTGATGTATCTGCCGGATGACATCCTGACCAAGGTCGATCGCGCCAGCATGGCCCTGAGCCTCGAGGCCCGGGTGCCGATATTGGACCACCGGGTCGTGGAATGGGCCGCGCGCCTCCCGCTTCATCTGAAGATTCGGAATGGCCAGGGCAAGTGGCTGCTTCGGCAGGTGCTCCATCACTTCGTCCCCGCCAACCTGATCGAACGGCCCAAGATGGGTTTCGCGGCGCCCATCGGCTCCTGGCTGCGCGGGCCGCTCCGCAACTGGGCAGAGACACTCCTGGCCGAAGACCGAATCGCCCGCGAGGGATTCCTGCGGGCGCAACCCGTGCGCCGGATTTGGAACGAGCATCTGAGCGGCGATCGCAACGCCCAGGAAATGCTGTGGGCCGTCCTCATGTTTCAGGCTTGGCTCGAGCGGTGGAAGTGAGACGTATTGCCGCGGACGATAGGCTATAATGCCCTGGTGGGTTGGCGGCGTCGGGATTTGGCGCCGCCAGACGAAACCGATGAATCCCGCAACGCAGACCTGGATGCCCGCCGTCCTTTCGCTGTTCGGCACGTTGATCGTAGTAGTGTTCACAGCGTGGTTGAACACGCGGGCGCTGTCGGCCCAGATGGACACGGTCCGCGCCCAGATGGAGGCTCTCCGCGCCGAGATGCGCGGCGAGATTGCTGCACTTCGGGCTGAAATGAAACAGGGTTTCGCGGAACTGCGACTGGAATTCCACACACAAATCAGCGAACTATCCCACCGCGTTGAGAGGCTGGAAGACCGGGTCGGGCTCGTGCAGCGGCCGTAAGCTACATTGCCCTCAGTTCCTGGGTCATTCACTCCTTGTTCGATGTCGCCTGGGCTCATTTAGCGCCCACCACACTCGCGTAGACGGCCACGATTTGGCGGGCGATGCATTCCTCGGCGTACGCGCGTATCCATTCACGGCCGCGTGTGCGGGTCCCTTGCCGGCAGACCTGAACGATGCGCGCGGCGATGTCTTCGGCGCGTCGCGGCACGATGTAGCAGCCTTCAGTGGGACCGATCAACTCGGCAACGTCGCCCACGTCCACCGAGATCACGGGCAGGTTCACCGCCATCGCCTCCTTGACGATGTTCGGCGACCCTTCGGAGTGTGACGCAAGGGCCAAGGCATCGACCGCGTTCAGGTAGAGCGGCATTAGTCGGCGCGGCTCCCCCGCCACGCGCAGGATCTCGACCTCCGGCAACTCGCGCTGGGCCAGCCGCACCGCTGCCTGCACCAAGTCGTAACGCTTGTTGGGAATCTCTGGGTCGTAGGGGAAAAGCACGAAACTGCGTTTTGAATCGAGCCCGAGCACCTGCCGGGCCTCGTGAATCTCCATGGGCCGGAAGACGTCGAGGTTCACGCCGTTTGGGATCACGTGGACCGAGGCGAGGCGCAAGCGGGTTTTCATCGGCTTGCTCTTCACAATAACCGCAGCCACTAAGCGAGCGAGCAGAAAACTGGAGACTCGAAACACGCGTCCCACGAGCCCTACGCGCCCGGCGCGGCCAAACCGGCCGAGCACATCGTCGCCCATGAACGACACCACCACCGGGACGCGCGCCTGCAACCGCGCCGCCCAACCCGACAGCCCGAAATGGGCGTGAATCAGATCGTAGGGCTGCGTGGCGAGCCGGCGGCGCATCTCGAAAATACCCCTTAGGTAATTCGCGACCGACTGCCGCCCATCGATAAAGAGCACATCGTAGGCCACTCCGAACGGCCTCAGCGCCTGCACGAAGCTCCCGTAACCCGGGTCAGCATCCGTCGGCCAGAGATTCGTCACCACCAACACACGGTAGTGCCGGCCACCACTCGGTGCCGCGCCGGTGTCAGCCGCAACCGCCCCAGGTGTACGAAGGCCGGACATAAACTAACCGGTAGGCGAACGCCGAAGAGAGCGCGCCTCTCGAATCGCTTTGCCACCAAGCATCATGGTTCAGAAGGGCCGGCCAGCGCCTCTTCGTACTGCCGGACGATTCGGTCCAGGCGGAAACGGTCGAGGAACACGTCGAGACCTCCGGCGCCCTGGGACCGCAGGTCGGCCCTGAGCGCCCCGATGACAGTCTCCGCGAGCCGGTGCGCATCGACGCCCGGCGCCAGGCGGCCCAGACGACAATTCTCCAGAATCTCCCGCACCCCGCCCGGACAGTCTGTACCCACAACGGGTGTGCCGAGCGCCAGCGCCTCAAGCATAACGTTCGGCAATCCTTCGTAGCGCGATGAAAGCACGAACATGTCGGCGTGTTTCACCCACGGATAGGGGTTGAGCTGGTAGCCCGGGAATCGGACCCGGTCCGATAAGTGGAGCCGCTCGGCGAGCGCCTTAAGCTCGCCCTCGAGCGGGCCGCGGCCTAAAATCGTAAGGTCAGCCGCCGGGAACTCCCGCACCACTCGGGACATCGCTTCGAGCAAGAGATCGAAACCCTTCATGAACGTGAGGCGCCCGGAGGCCAGCAGGTGCGGCCCGGAGCGTGGCCCCGAATAAGGACTGGGCCCTGCCTCCGCCATCGTGCGAAGGAACCCGAAGTCGACCGGGTTGTAAATGCGAACCAACTTCCCCCGCGGAACGCCGAAGCACTCCTCGAGATCGCGCATCATGGCGTCGCACTGGCAGATCACACCGTCCGCCCTGGGGTAAACGCGAGGGTAGAGAGCGCCGAGAATCCGGGGTAGCCTCGCTTCCTCCGCCAGCCATGCGCTCACCAGAATGGTCTCCCGCACCAGCAGCCGGACTCCGTGTGGCAGCAGAGAACGGGCGAGAATCAGCATGATGTTGAGCTCGGCGATATTGGAAAGCACCGTCGCCGGGCGCAACTTCCAGGCGAGCCGGACGAGCCCGGGCAGGGCATAGCGGACTCGGCGGGAGCCGAGTTCATGGAGCGGGACGTCGCGGGGCAGCTTGTCGACGTAAGGTCCAGTCTTCTCGAGCACAGCCACATGAGGCACAAACCGCGTCCGGCTGAGATGGGTGACGATCGACACCATCACCCGTTCGGCGCCACCGCCGCCGAGTGAGGGCAGGAGAAACAGGATGCTGCTGGGTTGCGAGGCGATTGTTTCCCCCGGACTCCGCCAAGCAGACACTATCAGACTTGCTCCGGCTGGCGGGCGACACAGACGACGTACGGAGAAGTCCAGCGGTTCGGTCGCAGATGAAACACATGATCATCTGCGAACCAGACCAGCCGGGAAGCCGCCGTGTGTCCGCGCGAGACGAGCCACTTGGCCGGACGGTACCTCCAGCTTTCGAGGTTCAGCACCTCCAGGCCGGCGGGCATGAGATAGATTGCGGACACCACGTCCAGACCGGCCGCGCGGTGCGCCTGCGCCAGCCATTCCTTGCCTATCACGACGTGAGCGTCGTAGAGTTCGCGGTCAAGAAGCCGCTGATATCGGCCGAGAATCCCGGTGAGGTTGGGGATCAGCGCCACCGCCGTCCCCCCCGGCCTTACGAAAGCCGCCGTCGCGCGCACGGCCCGCGCCGTATCGTCGAAATGCTCAATCACGCCGAAGGAGAAAACGACGTCGAAGGCCCCGCGCAGGGCAGCCGGCGGTGCAAAGAAATCTGCAACATAAACGTCGCCCGGCACCCGCTCGCGCTCCAGAAGGCGACGGGCGCGCTCGCAGCCCAGCTCGGATTGATCGAGCCCGGCGACCCGGAACCCAAAGTACCGCGCGAAGTAAGGCAGCAAGGCCGACTGCGCGCAGCCGATTTCGATGAGGCGCTGGCCGCGCGTGTGCTGGCCTCCAAAGGTCGCCGCAAAGAACCGGTGAAGGGTGCGGAACGGATAATTCTTAAGCCCTTCTCGAAGCGGATCGATGGGTGCCGGAAGGGGCGCGCGCTGCCACCAATGGTCCCAGAAGTCGCGCCCGGTGCGGTCACCGGCCTCGCCCAAGGGCGCGTCGCGTTGTGCCAGAGCTGGTCGCATCTCCGTTCGCTCGATCGAGTGCGGCGGACGACGATTCGGGCACCGAGGCCACGGCCGCTAAGCGGACCGACGTTCCGGATGATGGTAGCACGAAGTCCTGGCACGCATGGCCGGTAAGGTCGGGACCGGGATTGGCGGCGGTCGATTGCCGATTGAAAGCTTGGGGTTCGGTACGGAGAAGTTGCGAAACTCGAAAATCGAAATTCGCAAATCCCGAGCGGTTTGGCCACCGTACCTCCTCGTGAGGCGTTATCCTGCCACCAACTCACTACGATCCACAATCCACGATCTACCAGCGGTGGACGACTGAAGGCGGACCACTGCCAATTCATTGACCGGAGTAGCAGCCTCGACGTCACGATGACTGGTTCTAAAGGACATTCCAGCTTTGAACCCGCGCGCCCCGACTCGCCCAGCCCGTGATTGAGCGTTTCGGGCCTCTCTCGTTTTTCGCGATTCGCGAGACATATTTTTAACTATTTTATTTTCATAAACATTCCAGCTTTGCTCGTCATTTCGGAGCGGGGAAATGGTATGTCGCAGACGGCCGACGAAGCAAGAGCCAGTGACGGCAGGCGTGTGACGACAGACAAGAGACAAGTGACGAGTGACGAGAGATGAGTGGCGAGAAACGGGCGACGAAAGGCAACGGACAGGTAACGCAGGACCCGCACCGAGGCCCTATTCATTGAAAGACCAGCCATCCTTAGCTGTTCGCCGTTTTGAGGCCCTTTTATCGACGTAACCGCTTGAAGATAAGTGGGATAGCTGGAATGGCTTCGCCTTCTCCGTTTTCGCACTATCTCATTGAAAGTAAAGTAGTTAACCTCATTGGCTTTGGATGGCTTCCCCCCTGCGCTGGACCTCCTGAGGGCCTTCGGGCCGGAAGAGAGGCAGGACGGTGCTCGAGACCTTAAACACAGTGGTATTGACTGTATAATACCTT
>Ga0335081_10011874_pt1 | contig 14105 bp, 7 predicted proteins | sample Lox_Sample_35_FD_206713 | JGI IMG/M metagenome (GOLD analysis project Ga0335081, IMG submission 206713) | Soil microbial communities from Loxahatchee National Wildlife Refuge, Florida, United States - Lox_Sample_3.5 | ecosystem: Environmental > Terrestrial > Soil > Wetlands | place: USA: Florida... | reverse complement strand
CCGACGCCATGCTCCATTCCGGCGTCGTCCTCGACCTGAGCGGGATCCCGGGACGGAAGGTCGACAAGCACTCCACCGGGGGGGTGGGTGACAAGGTGTCACTCATCCTCGCTCCCGTGGTCGCATCCTGCGGCGTCCCCGTCCCGATGATCTCCGGGCGGGGACTCGGTCACACGGGGGGGACGCTCGACAAGCTCGAATCCATACCCGGGTTCCGCACGGCGCTCTCGCTCGAGGAGTACCGCGGCGTCATCCGCGACACCAATCTCGTCCTGAGCGGCCAGACCGCCGAGGTCGTCCCCGCCGACCGGAAGATGTACGCGCTCCGTGACGTCACCGCCACCGTCGAATCGATCCCGCTGATCGCGGGGAGCATCATGAGCAAGAAGCTCGCCGAGGGGATCGACGCGCTCGTCCTCGACGTGAAGACCGGGAACGGGGCCTTCATGGCGTCGGCGGAGGAGGCTGAGGCGCTTGCCCGCGCGCTCGTGGAGATCGGGACGCGGTGCGGCAAGGAGACCGTGGCGTACATTACGGCGATGGACCAGCCGCTGGGGATGATGATCGGGAACTGGCTGGAGGTTGTGGAGGCGGTCGAGTGTCTCAAGGGGAAGAACATCCCGGACCTGATGGAGCTTGTCTACGTCCTCGGGGGGACCATGGTGAAACTGGGAGGGAAGGCGGGAACGATCGCGGAGGGCATTGGGCTCTGCCGCTCGGCCGTCTGGTCGGGAAGGGCGTTCGAGAAGTTTCTCCAGGTCGTCGCGCGGCAGGGGGGCGATGCCTCCTTTATCCGTGATCCGTCGCGCTACCCTCCTTCGGCGTGTTCGCGGGACGTAGCCGCCGCATCGGGCGGCTATGTCACGGCCTTTGCGACCCGGCGTATAGGCGTGCTGGCGGTCGAGCTCGGCGCGGGCCGGCTCAGGGTTGATGACGTCGTCGACCCCAGGGCAGGGATCATTCTCAGGCGAAAAATCGGCGACAGGGTCGCTCCGGGTGAGACGCTCGCAACCATCCGCACACAGAAAGAGAATCTGGTCGCGGGCGCTGTCGGTGAATTGTGCGAATGCATCACCATCGCCGGGGCTCCCCCTCCACCGACTCCCTGCATACGTTCGGTGGTCGACGCGGCGGGGGTTCACGCCTGGTCGACGCCAGTCGTGTATTGACAATAAGGGAAAAATCTGCTATTCTGATGCATTTTTGAATGAGGCGCGAGGAGAGTGCAATGCCGGTAGTGACATTCTACAACGAGCACCGTTCGTTTGACGTCGAGCAGGGAGAGAATCTCAGGCTCCTGATGAAGTCGAACGGTGTATCCCCCTACAGGGGCCTGGACATACTCCTGAACTGCAGGGGACACAACTTCTGCGGCACGTGCGCGGTCGAGGTCGTTGACGGGAAGGGGGGATCACCGCGGACGCGGGAGGAGGAGGGGACGCTCGCCGGGAACCTGGCAATTGCCCATTTCGTGGGGAAGAATATCCGTCTGGCGTGTCAGACGACCGTGAACGGAGACATGACGGTCAAGACGCACCCCGATCGGCCGGTCGACAGGGAGGAAACGCGCAGGCGCTTCACGCTGCTGGGGATCGCAGCGGCGTTCATGATCGCCTTCCTCGGGATGTTCGGGGTTCTCTTCTTTGATATGATCAAGCGGTTCTAGGCGCCTCGTTCACGGGTCGTGCCTGCCCAGGATGTCAAGCATGGCCCGGTGTATCGCTCCGTTGGAGGCGACCACTTTCTTGCCGTAGATACTGAGAGGCTTCCCCTGGAAGTCGCTCACGGTTCCCCCCGCCTCCGTCACCAGGAGGACCCCCGCCGCCATATCCCACGGGTGCAGGTTGACTTCCCAGAAACCGTCCAGCCGTCCGGCCGCGACGTAGCAGAGATCAAGCGCCGCCGACCCGAACCGCCGTATACCGCGCGCGGCCATGAGGAACTCCACGAAATGCTCCACGGCATGCGCGGGGTTCTGCGCGATGTCGTACGGGAACCCGGTCATCAGGAGGCTGTTGATCAGCTCCGACGTCCGCGACGCGCGCATCCGGCGGCCGTTCATGTACGCGCCGCTCCCCTTCTCCGCGCAATAGAGAATGTCCAGGTTCGGGTCGTAGACGACGCCGGCGACGATTTCTCCACGGTGCTCGATCCCGATCGTGACGCTGAAGACGGGAAGGCCGTGGAGGAAGTTCGTTGTCCCGTCGAGCGGATCGATGATCCATGTGTATTCCCCCCGTTTCCCCCCCCCGCCCCCCTCTTCGGCGAGTATGCCGTGGTCCGGGTAGCGGCTCCTGATCATGCCGATGATCCGTTCTTCGGATCCCCTGTCGATCTCCGAGACGAGGTTCCTTTCCTCACCTGCCTTGGTCTCGATGGCGCGGACGTTCCCGATGCTGGAGCGGAGAAACTTCCCCGCCTCAACGGCTGCCTCGATTGCGAGGTCGATCATTGCCCATCCTGGATGTGATACGTAGGACCGATAATACGAAAACCGGTCGTAGGATTCCAGACGCCGCTGCGCGCATCGGTTTTGTATCTCACTGATGAAATCCGTAGGTTAGGCGCGACCACACTTCACCGGAGACTTCATGCACAGGTTCCTGTTGCTCCTCCTCCCCGCGGCGCTCCTGGCGGGATGCTCCTCGAATGAAGGGCAACCGTCCGGACGCGTCCCCATCCGGCTCGGCGAGCTTGGCATCGTCGTCGCGGGAGAGACGCGGTCGTACATGCAGTCTGACAGGGAAGGGGCGTTTCTCCAGGGAGATGTGGGCACAGGGAACGGGGACCGCTGGTCCGTCGGGGGAACCGAACTGCTGCGCGCTTTCCGGGTCGATGTCGCCGGGGGGTCGCTCACCCCCGACAGGCTCGACTCGGCGCGCATACTGCCGAACGAGACGGTGAGATACTACCGGGGGGGGAGTTCGGTCGACGTGGCCGGCCTCGAGTCCATCGCTGCCGGGGACGTCCACGCGTTCGTCGTGACCGTCGCGACCGGGGAGCCCGGCCGCGTCACGCTCGACATCCTCCCGGGTGCCGGGACGCCTGCGGGCACCGGCGGCGGCCTCTGGTCCTGGCGCTCCGCCGGCGGGTTGATGCTCACCGCGTGGGCGGGTGAGGGGGGGACGGCCGGGAGAGACGGGATCTCGCACGATGCTCCCGGGGGGAAGGCGCGGTTCCTGTTCTGCGCCGCGCCGGCATCCCCGGGCGACGGAATCGCGCGCGAGACGTTCGGCCGGATCGATTCACTTCTTGCAGGCCGGGCCCGGAGGATGGAGGGTCTCCTGAACGCGTGCTTCTTCCGCACTTCCGTCGACACGCTGGACAGGGCCGTCCACTGGATGATGCTCACGCTCGACGCGCTCATGGTGGAACGCCGCGACACGTTTGCAATTGCCGGGCTCCCGTGGGACGGCTCGATAGACGCGCGCGAGAACGCGCAGTCCATCGCCGGGCTCGGGCTCGCGACCGGGCGGTACCGGCGCACGGCGGCGGTTCTCCGGACGCTGGCGCGGTATCAGGACACGATCCGCGCGAGCTCCTCGTACGGACGCATCCCGGACCGGGTCGTGAACGGGCGCCCCTCGTACCGGGGAGCGGACGTGACGCCGGCGTTCGTCCGGGAGATGTACGAGCAGGTGGTGAATTCGGACGACACGGTGCTCCTCCGTTCGCTCTATCCGGCGGTGGCGCGGAGCATCGACGGGACGCTCGCGCACCACGTCGACCGGTTTAACCTCCTGCTCCACGGCCCGGGGGAAACCTGGATGAGCGACGTCGACAGGGGAAACCGGGCGGTGGAAATCGAATCCGGCTGGTACTTCCAGCAGCTCATCGGCAGGTTCATTGCTTCATACCTCGAGGACACGGCCGCCTCCCGCAGGTGGGAAAATCTCCCCGAAAAAACCGCGCGGAGCTTCACGCTGCTGTTTTCCGACACCGCCCGCCACGCGATCGCCGACCACCTGGAACCGAACGGGACGCGCGTGATGGATGTGCGGCCCAATGCGATGATGTGCCTCGAATCGCTGGACGACGAAACGATGCGCCATGCCGTGACGCGCGAGGCGGTTGCCGCGCTCCTGACGCCGGAGGGCGTGCGCACGCTCGCTGCAGCCGACCCCCGCGCCGCCCGGGGGAGCGGGGAAGCGCACGCGTTCAACGGGCCGGTGTGGACCTGGCTCGCCGGCCCGCTGACCTATGCCGTCACGCGGTACGACAGGCAGGATCTCGCGTTTCCCCTCACAGCCCGCCTGGCCTCGCTCGCGCTCCGGCGCGACATGGCCGGCACACTGCCGGCGATGCTCGATCCGGGGCCGGCGGGGAAGAGGGCATCCCTCGGCGCAATGGCGGAGTTCGTTCGCAGCATCTACCAGGACTACCTCGGCGCGCGCGTCGACATGGCGGCGGGCACGATCATCCTCCAGCCGAAGCTGCCAGAGGCGCTCACGCTCGTGCAGTTCACGCTGAACGTGGGCGGGTCGCCGGTGGAGATCGAAGAGCGGGTGGGGAAGGAGAACTCGCGCCTCTACCTGAACGGACCCTCTCTCCCGAGGGATATGAAGGTCAACGTCCTCTGGATGATGCCGAACGGCGACGCATGGCGGCTGTCGTTCCGCCTGAAGGGGGGACTCCCTGCTGCGGTCGAGATGGGGGACGACGACGCGGTGATGTACAGGGGGGAGAGCAAGGCCGACTTCGAGGGGAAGAGAAAACTCCGCTCCTTCTCGCAGCGGACGGAAGCGGCAGACCTGGCGCCGGCGCCCTGAGGCCCGGCCCCCTTCAGGGAGCGCGGCGGCCGTCGCGGCGCTCGGCGAGCGACTTCTTGAGTTGTTCGAGCCGCGCCCGGTGCATGCGCACGCGGAGGCGGACGCCGTCCCCTTCGAAGCGTTCCTCCAGGACTTCCCCCGCCTCGTGAGCCCGGGAGACGATGTCGTAATCTCCCGGGCCGCATTCCAGCGTTTCCTCCGCCACAGTTCCGGAGAGCAGCGACGTCAGCCGTTCGGTCAGGTTCGCCATGTTGATGCCGCGCGCGGCCCCGATGCAGACCGCGTTGGCGAAGGTGGCTCCCACGTAGGGAATGACGTTCCTGTTGCCCAGCGCGTCCACCTTGTTGAATGCCATCACGGTGGGTTTCCCCTGGGCGCCGATCTCCTCCAGCGTCTCGTTGACCACGGCGATCTGCTCCTCGAACTGGGGGTGGCTGAGGTCGACCACGTGGAGGAGGATGTCCGCCTCCCGCACTTCATCGAGCGTGCTCTGGAACGACGCCACCAGGTTGTGCGGGAGTTTGCGGATGAACCCGACCGTGTCGGAGAGGAGCACCCTGTGCGCGGGGGTGAGCGCGACGAGGCGGACCGTGGAGTCGAGCGTCGCGAAGAGCATGTCCTCGGCTGCCACGCCTGCCCCGGAGAACCAGTTGAGCAGCGTCGATTTCCCCGCGTTCGTGTATCCCACGAGCGCGACGCGCGGAAACCGGTCCCTTCCCTTTCGCTGGACTTCCCGTTCTTTGCCGATCCTGCGAAGACGCCCGCGCAGGTGGGCGATCTTGTTGCGGATCGCCCGGCGGTCCGTTTCGATCTGCGTTTCGCCGGGACCCTTGGTGCCGATCCCGCCGAACTGCTTCGAGAGGTGCGTCCACTGCCGCGTGAGGCGGGGGAGCGTGTACTGGAGCTGCGCAAGCTCGACCTGCGTCTTCGACTCGTTCGTGCGCGCGCGGGAAGCGAAGATATCCAGGATGATGCCGCTCCTGTCGATGATCTTGCAGTTGATAAGCTTCTCCAGGTTGCGCACCTGCACGGCGGAGAGATCGTCGTCGAATATCACCAGGTCAATATTCTTCTCCACCGTCAGGTAGGAGAGCTCCTCGGCCTTTCCCTTCCCGATGAAGAACGCGGCATCAACGGCGGATCGCTCCTGCAGTATGCGGTGGACGACTTCCGCTCCGGCGGATTCCGCCAGCCGTGCCAGCTCCCCCAGAGAGTCCTCCACCCGGCCCCGCCGCTGGGCGCCCGTGGCCACGCCGACGATGATCGCACGCTCCCTGACTGCCGTGGAGATCATGCGGTGCCTCCTCCCGCCTCGCCGGCGCCCGGTGCGGGGGCCCGGCCGACGATCATCTCGGCCAGCGCGAGGAGCGCCGCAAGCGCGACGCACGCCTTCCACAGCTCGACGCCGAACCGCCCCTCCCTGACCGCGTCGGCTGCGCCGGAGGGGGGGATCTGGGACACCAGGGCCGGTGCGATGCGCTCGCGCCGGCAGAACTCGCCGATATCCTCCCCGGTCGCGGTCCTCAGGTCCGATTCGGCGGGGGCGATGTTGACCGCCGCTGCGGCCATGTCGTGCGCGGGCTCGCTCCCCCTTGCGTCGCGCGAGAGGCGATAGACGCCGGAGGTCATCGCAGTCCCCCCGCCGAAGCGCGCGGTCCCGGCCGCCGCCTGGAACTCCGGGACCACCTTCCTGGTGTCGCCGTCGGGCTGGAAGATCGTGTACGTGTCCCTGTCCGTGAACGTCCTGAGCCTCACGGTAAACGAGAGGGGATCGCCGGGTGCGATGGCCGCTGCGGGGGCGGCGCGGGAACCGGCATACACCACGCCCCTGTGAAGGAGGGGGACGAAGAGCCCGTTCATGGGGAAATCCGACCAGTCGGTCCCCGCCTCCACCGCGAACACGAGCGCCCGGCCGGTCCCTGCCGTATAGTCGCCCAGGAACGTTCCGCCGTCGGTCATTGAGATGACGGCAATTCCCCTGGGGCCCGTGCCGGGGGGAAACGCCCTGGTAATGCGCGGCGAGGCGACCTGCGGTCGTCCCTTCTCCGTGTCGAACATCCCCTCGAAGAGGGGATGGTCCACGTCGACGTGTGCGAATGAGAGGAAACTCCCCGCAGGCTCTGTCACGGGGGAACCCTCGTGGGGAGTGATCCCCAGGTCCCTGAACAGGGACGGGAGCGACGCGGGGATGTCATTTCCCGGGAAGAAGATCAAACCGCCGCCCCCCCGGACGAACCCGCCCACCCTGGCGGCCCCCTCCGCCGTCAGTCCCCCCGGTCCGCACATGACGATGACGTCGAACCGTGAGAGGTCGCTCGATGAGATCTGCGCGTTCGTGGTCTGGGAGGCGGTGATATTGCCCGCGAGCAGCGAGTCGCCCCCCAGCGTCAGCGCGAGCGATGCCAGGCGCGTGTCGGCGGCTGCGGGACCCGTGAGGAGCACGGCGACGTTGACCGGGACGTTGAGAACGAAATACCACGTGTTATCGGCGTTGAACGCATCATCCTCGATCTGGACGTATCCCCCCAGGAGGCCGCGGCGCCGCGCGGTGAACGAGAACAGGGGCTGCGTTCCCGCGTGGGGGGGAATGTCCGCCGTCTCCTGTGCCACGCGCGCGCCGTCGCAATAGACGCTCGCGACAGTCCCGCGGACAGCCTCGTCGCCGGTATTCTGGAGGCGCGCGCGGAGGCGCACGGGCCGTCGCAGCGTCACGATCCGGGTCAGGATTTCGCCCCCTGCAACGGCCGTATTCTCCAGCCGCTCGGGGGGAGAGAAGCAGAGGTAGATCCGGCTCGCGCCGAGCGCCGGCGCCGCGGAGTCGCCCCCCGGAGCAGCCGCGCCGAGCTGGGTCGCCTGCCCGTCGCTGACGAATATCACCTCCCTGTTGGGGTCCGCAGATGAGGCCATCAGGGGGCGGAGCGTGTGCAGCGCCACGGAGAGGGGAACGCTGATGTCCGTTGGGGCCATCCGTGCGAGGGCGTCGCGCGCGGAGGCGGCAGACCGCGGCGGGGGGAGCGCGATTCCCGCGCGGAGCTCCGAGAGGGGAATCAGGTAGAGGCGGTCTCCCTCCCCGGCCAGGTCGATGAGGCGCGCCGCGGTCTGCGCCGAGCGCGCGAAGGCGGTCCCGCGGGCGTCGTGGACGGTCATGCTCGGCGAGTCGTCCAGGATGATGACCGTCGTGCTCGACGCGCCGGCCCGGGAGAATCCCGGGAGCGCACCGCGGAGCGCGGGGCGCGAGAACGCGAGAACGATGGCAACGATGATCAGCGTCCTCAGGACGAGGAGGAGCATCTGCCGCAGGCGCACGCGGCGGATCGACGTCTTTTGCAGCTCCTTCAGGAACCGGACGGAGCTGAAGTCCACGGTGCGGAGCTTGCGCAGGTTCAGGAGGTGAAGGAGAACCGGGATGGCGGCTGCGGCGAGACCGAAGAGAACAAAGGGGTTCAAAAAAGTCATCGCACCCAACTTTCGAAAAACTTAACAGAAAAGCAACTTGACATTGCGCGCCCCGGGCGATATATTCTCCTGTCAGGGCTTCGCCCTCCGGTTCGGTTCTCTCCAGTGTTCTTACCACCAGTCCCATCGCTGTAAAAATTCCATTCGTCCGCGCATGCATCGTTGCTCTCGTGCAGTTGGTGTTCTTTTTTGTCTCGGCTCTCTGGGCTTCATGGGGGGCTCCGGCGCCGACGATCGCAACGGACCGCGGGGCATACAAAAAACCGCGGACGACACCGACCGCAATTTTACCACCATCGGCAACATCGCGCTCACGGTGACGAACTTCGGCGTGATCGGGACCAGGAACGCCTACTGGCCCGACCAGCCCTCGTGCGAGTACCCCCGGGGATCGCGCATCGAGCACCTGTACCAGGGGGGACTCTGGGTGGGCGCGGTCTCCCGCAAGTCGGGCCAGCAGCACGTGACGACCGGCGCCACCGACCAGGCCTCCTCGTCGCACACCGGCAAAGACTACGAATTCAGCTCCGACGCCGGGGCCGTGATGGTCCAGCGCTCGACGCTTTCCACCTCCCAGTATTTCTCCGAGGACGCGGTCAGCCACCAGGACTTCGTGGCGCCCTATTCCGACCTCCACAGGACCAACCCGACCACCGGCGACACGATTCCGGGCCACACCCCGCTCGGGATCGCGGTCAGGCAGGAGAGCTACGCCTGGAACTTCCCGTTCGCGGACTTCTTCGTCATCCTCAACTATACCATCACCAACGTCACGTCCGACACGCTGGACTCCGTGTACGTCGGGTTGTGGGACAACGCGGTGGTGCGCAACACCAACAACGTCCGCCCCGGCACCACGGGCTACTTCAACCACGGGGGAAACGGCTACTCGGACACGCTCCGGATGATGTACACGTTCGATTTCGACGGCATCCCCGCCCCGCCCCCGGCGAACAGTTACATCGGCGTGAAGCTCCTCGGGGCGACCCCTTTTCCCCACGGGGTCGATTCGATCGGCAATCTCCGGAACAGGACCTACTACAACGCCTGGATTTACCGGAGCCAGGTCGGGGACCTCGACTATTTCTCCCCCCAGGACGACGCGGGGAATATCGGCGGCGCGCGGAGCCGGTACGACAGGCTGGCCGCCTCGATGCCCCAGTCGAAAATCGATCCCCTCCGGACTGAGGCGAACAACATGACGACGCTCCTTTCCACGGGGCCGTTCTCCTCGATGCTGCCGGGGGACTCACTGAACGTCGTCTTCGGCGTGATCTGCGCGAGGAAGGACGGGACGCTGGCGGCGAGCCTCGATTCGCGCGACCAGCGGAAGACGCTCTACGCGAATGCCGCATTCTGCCAGAAGGCGTACCAGGGGGAGGACGTCAACGGCAACGGCGTGCTGGACCCGGGAGAGGACCTGAACGGCAACGGCAAGCTCGACCACTACGTGCTCCCGCAGCCTCCCCGGCCCCCCAAGGTCAGGGTGGAAGTGGGCTCGCAGCAGGTGACCGTCTACTGGGACAAATCCACCGCAGAGCTTTCGATCGACCCCGTGACGGGCCTGCTCGATTTTGAGGGGTACCGGATCTACCGCTCCACCCCCGGGGCGGATTTCGCTGACCCGCAGAACCTCCTGCTGAACCTCACGCTGGTGGGGGACTTCGACATCGCCGGCGACGGCATCGGGTTCGACACGGGCTTCAACGCGATCCTCCTGCCGCAGCCGAAGTTCTTCACGGGGGACACGGTCGGCTACTGGTACAGGTTTCCCCCGGCGGGCGCCGACATGACGCACCTGAACGGCTGGCAGTATGTCTACGGGGTCTCGGCGTACAGCAAGGGGGATTCGGTCAACGGGATCAACTCGCTGGAGAGCAAGACCGTGCTTGCACGGGTGATCCCGGGCACGCCCCCGGTTCCCGCGGGCGCGGGGCGGATCGGCGTCTACCCCAACCCGTACTACGCGCACGCTGCCTGGGACGGGAGTGGCGAGCGGAACAGGAAGATCTATTTTTACAATCTCCCGGAGCGGTGCGAGATCCGGATCTACACGCTCGCGGGGGATATCGTCGCGGACATCCAGCACGACGGTGCGACCTACGACGGGAGCGACATCGGCTGGTTCCGGCAGTTCAGCGGCACAGGGATCGCCCCGCAGTTCTCCGGCGGGGAACACGCGTGGGACCTGATCACGAAGTACGACCAGGCGATCGCCACCGGGCTCTATCTCTACAGCGTCCGTGACGCGGGCTCGGGGAAGACCGTGACTGGCAAATTCCTTGTCATCAAGTGACGCGCTCCATCACACACCACCACACACACTGGAGGAGGTCCACATGAATAAATTGCTGCTGCTGGTCTGCTGCTGCGTGCTGGCCGCAATGCCGGCGTTCGCGCAGACCTATCCATGGGTATCGATACACGATCTGCAGTTCACGTCCCAGGACTCGCTGACGATCGCCGACTCGCTCCAGACGAGCACGACGCGGTTCAAGCTCCAGGCCTCGCAGTACTACCATGACACCGTGCAGACGACGGGGATCGTCGTCATCCCGAAAGGGGTCATGGGATTTAACAACTCCGGCTGGAGCATACTGCTGTACGACACGGCCAACGTCAGCTCATGGCGCGGCATCTGGTTGAAGACCAATGTCGTCACCGACAGCTCGCAGGCGAAGCTCGACGGGTTCGACGCCCTGGAGCCGGGGGACGTCGTCACGATCCGCGGATGGATCGACGAATTCCCGACAAACACGCTGAGCAGCCTCACACAGCTCGTCTATCTCCCCGGAGCGCCAATCATTCCGAGCGGGAAGGTTGCCGTGCCGCCGCCGGTGCAGCTCCCCGTCTCCACGTTCTACACGGGTCCCTATCCCGGCGGAAAGATCAAGTTCTCCACGGGAGAGCAGTACGAGGGGATGTACGTGCAGTTCACGAACCTCGTGATCCCGTCGTACAGCAACGCGACGAACGGGACGTTTAACGTGATCCAGAACGGGAACCAGATCTCCACATATGACGCGTCTGATTACTTCACGCTCCGCCGTGCGAATCCTCCCGGCCACCCGTACACGCTCCCGCCGATCCAGGCTTCGATCGACACGCTCCGCGGCATCATCTGGACGGTCTCGGGAGGAGACAATTCCAAGGGGTATGAAATTGCCCCGATGCTTCCCGGTGACGTGATAGTCGGCGCGTTCAACCCCGTGCTGACGACCGCGCGGCGCACACCCATGGCACCGAAGCCGGCGGACACCGCGCATATCTCCGTGAAGGCGTTTGCCCAGTCGGGGGGCGCGGCGCTCGACTCCGTGAAGCTCTTCTACAGGTTCAACGGCGCCGCTTGGGTGGGACTCCAGATGTTCCCCTCCGGCCTGGGCGACAGCGCATACCTGGCGGTGATCCCCCCGGCTCCCGACTCCACGTTCGTCCGCTACTACATGAGGGTCTACGACCACGCGGGGAAGGTCACGCCGCTCGTCAGCTATTCCTCGAGCGCGAGCACAGACACATCGCAGGGATTCTTCTTCTATGAATCGATGAACAGGGCGTTCACGATCAGGGACATCCAGTACACGCCGTTCTCCAACGGGTACAGCCCCTACGCGGCTGATACGGTGACTGCAGGCGCGGTCGTCACGGTGTCGGGCATCGTCACGGTCGATACGAGCGACATGTACCTGAACGGGTACCCCCAGAGCACCGTCGGCGGCACGAATCCCTGGTACATGCAGACCACGAACCTCCCCTGGAGCGGCATCTGGATCGTGGGCGACTCGACGATGTACGGCCTCCACCACGGCGACAGCATCACGGTGAGCGGCCACGTCGAGGAGTGGTCAAGCTTCAGCCAGAGGGTCACGACAAGGATCTCCGGCATTCACGGCCCCGTGCTCCGCACGTCGGGGAACCCGATCCCGGCCCCGGTGTCGAAGGCGACAAGCGTCTTCGGCTCGAGCGTCGCCCACGGCAACGCGAGCGCCGAGCCGTACGCGGGAATGCTGGTAAAGTTCACCAACCCGAAGGTGACGAACCTCAATCCCTACTTCTCCGACGACACGTGGTACGAGATCAACGACGGCTCGGGGGCTGTCTGGGTCCACCGCGACGGCAAGAACTCGTACACGAACATCGCCGCCGACACGGCCACGCACCCGACATGGCACGTGCTCCACGTGGGGGACAAGATCTCCACGCTGACGGGGATCATCCACTTCAGCGTGAACCGCTACAAGCTCGTCCCGCGCACGGACGCAGACTTCGGGACGATCACGGGGATCGAGGCGCCGCTGGAGGCGCCGTTCCCTGTCCGCTACACGCTTGAGCAGAACTACCCGAACCCCTTCAACCCGTCGACCGTGATCGAGTATCGCCTCCCGGCCTCCGGCTTCGTGTCTCTGAAGGTCTACAACGTGCTCGGGCAGCTTGTGGCCACGCTGGTGAACGGCGTCCAGACCGCGGGCAACTACTCCGTCCGCTTTGAAGGACCGGCGCTCTCCACCGGGGTCTACTTCTACAGGCTCGAGAGCGGCTCGTTCACGCAGGTGAAGAAGATGATGTTGCTGAAGTAATTTCCTGTCATTGCGAGGAGCGCTTCTCAGCGACGAAGCAATCTCCCGCGAGGGAGATTGCTTCGCCTGAGGTGCGGCTCGCAATGACCGGGTTTCCTTTCAGTCCTTGTGACCACACGACACGTCCCATACATCGCGCTCCTGTTTCTCCTCTGCATGTCGCTGAGCTGCAGGGAGCACCTGGTCGACGCGCCGCTGGCGAACGTCCCGCCGAAGACCTCCCTCTGGCTCTACCCGCAGGGAGACATCCGTCCGGGCGTCACGCGGCAGCACCTCCACTGGTGGGGGGAGGATCCGGACGGCGTGGTGCGGGGGTATCTCTTCGGGTTCCGGATCGTTCCTTCGACGGTGAACGGACCCGCAACCCCCGACACGATGCGCTACACGTGGACGGTGGCGACCGACACGCTGATCCTCTTTCCCCTGGACACGGCGTTCCGCCGCTTCGCGGTCACGGTACGCGCCGTGGATAACGGCTTCGGGGGACTCCCGGAGCACGCGGCGGTCCGCATCGCGCCGTTCCCGTACCTGGATGCGAACGACGACGGCGTGTTCGACGCGGGGGACGTGCGCCTCGACGCCCTGGCCGGGGCGATGGACCCGGCGGGCTCGACGCTCACGTTTCCCATCGTGAACTCTCCCCCCTCGGCCAGCTTCGTGCCGAACCCGATCGACGCGACGATCCCGCTGAAACAGCCCGACACGACGTTCACCGTGGCCACGTTCTCGTGGACGGCCACGGATCCCGACGGCAACAACACGCTCCGGTCGTACCGGATCGCGCTGAACGACTCGACATTCACGCAAAACGTGCTCGCGCTCGGCCTCCGCGACACGCTCATCACGCTGGTGGTCCCGCGGCTCCGGAGCGACGCCGCGGGTCCCGGCGGCGTGGTCACCGCGGACGTCTACAGCGGCACGTTCCTCGGCCGGACGCTCGTCGGCCAGATTCCGGGTCTCCATCTCGACGCTCTGAACATGCTCTACGTCCAGGTAAAGGACGTGGCCGGCGCGTACAGTCCCGCGATCACGATGCCTTCTGGGACGAACACCTGGTATGTCCGGCGGCCGCAGGGCCGGCTCCTCATCGTCAACGACTACATTAACTCCGACGGCGCGCTGGCGCTCGCGACCTACGGGAAGAACCTTGCGAGCATCCCCGGGGGAGCGTTCGCGCAGGTGGACATGCTGAACATCGGTGCCGGGCTCAGCGCCGCGGACAAGAACTACGGCAAGCCGGGCCCTCTCACGCCCCCCTTCGTCGACCCGGCGCTGATTCAGACGTTCCTCCTCTACGACTACATTT
>Ga0335081_10011872_pt1 | contig 14106 bp, 10 predicted proteins | sample Lox_Sample_35_FD_206713 | JGI IMG/M metagenome (GOLD analysis project Ga0335081, IMG submission 206713) | Soil microbial communities from Loxahatchee National Wildlife Refuge, Florida, United States - Lox_Sample_3.5 | ecosystem: Environmental > Terrestrial > Soil > Wetlands | place: USA... | reverse complement strand
CGACGGCGTCTTCATCGCCATCGGTCACCAGCCCTCCTCCGAACTGTTCGCCGGCCAGATCGAGATGAAGCCCTCCGGCTACATCGTCACCAAAGGCTATTCCACCAAGACCTCGGTGCCCGGCGTATTCGCCGCCGGCGACGTCACCGACGACATTTACCGGCAGGCGGTCACCGCCGCCGGCCAGGGCTGCATGGCGGCGCTGGAGGCGGAGAAATTTTTAGCAGCACGCGAACATGAAAGGGCAGCAGCAGAATGACGATGCCCGCCGCAAATGCCACGATGGATTGGGACAAGCTGAAGGTGTTTCACGCCGCAGCCGAAGCAGGCTCCTTTACCCATGCCGGCGAACGGCTCGGCCTCTCCCAATCGGCGGTGTCGCGCCAGGTTTCCGCGCTCGAAGGCGAGCTTGCGGTGTCGCTGTTTCACCGCCACGCGCGCGGCCTGATCCTGACCGAGCAGGGCGAGCTGCTTTACCGCACGGCGCACGAAGTGTTCATGAAGCTCGAGGCGGCGCGCACCAAGCTCACCGACAGCCGTGAACGGCCGAACGGCGAATTGAAAGTGTCGACCACGCCGGGCATCGGCGTGCACTGGCTCACGCCGCGGCTCGGCGAATTTCTCGATCTCTATCCCGACATTCACATCACGCTGATCACGTCGGAAGAAGAGCTCGACCTCGCCATGCGCGAGGCGGACGTCGCCATCCGCCTGCGGCAGCCGACGCAACCGGATCTGATCCGCCGCAAACTGTTCACGGTGCACTCCCACGCCTGCGCGTCGCCGGAATATCTCAAACGCTTCGGCACGCCGCGCACGCATGAGGAACTCGACAAGCATCGAATCTTGCTGCTTGGCGGCCACGTGCCGCCGCATTTCGCCAACCGGCGCTGGTTGGTCGAGGTCGGCCGTGATTCCAAAGCGCCGCGCACACCGACGCTCGCCATCAACAACGTGCTCGGCCTGCTGCGCGCGTGCCAGCGCGGGCTCGGCATCGCCATGCTGCCGGACTATCTGGTCGAGGAAAATGGCGGCTTGGTGCAGCTGTTCGGCGAAGCCGACTCGATCACGCTCGACGCTTACTTCGTCTATCCGGAAGAGCTGAAATCGGTCGCACGCGTTCAAGTGTTTCGCGACTTCCTCGTCGCCAACGCGCAGCGATGGACTTTCTGACCTTCGACGAAGGCGCGGGGCGAATTATTTTTCCGAGGCGAGGTCGCGCCGAAACGGCATGGCTGACATGCGGCTATCCGGATTGCTTGCCCACCGGCATGCTCTCATAGTCCCGCTCAGCTGACACGCCGGACGATATCCTCCCAGAGTCACCGACGGTTCAGCATGTTCCCCTCTGGAGTAGTTGCCGGCCCCCACGCCGGCATACTGAAACCGGGCCCCTATCGTGGGGCCCGGTTTTTTTCCGCGACCGGCACTCACCGCCTGCCCGATCACGAACACGTCATCCGTTACCACCGCCCAAGTGACGAGGAACCTGTGGGTAACCGCCGCGGTTACAGGAAATAGACTCATGGTCATGCGGGTTTATCGGCGAGGCGGCAGCACGGTGCAAAATAGACACAGATGATTATTGATCGGACCGTGCCGTTGTGAAATCCGTAACCAGCATGGGACTATCGGTTACACTGCGCTGAAATCACGGTGCCCGGGTGCTTTCGGGCCCGCCCTCGTGGGAGAGATTTGGTGAAAAGCGGCAAAATTGAACGCCTCCTGGCCTCGAGCGCGCTGGGATTGGCCCTCTTTCTGTCCGGTCATGCTGCCTGCGCCGAGGACATGACGCAGCGGCAAATCCAAGCCGCGGTCCCGATGCCGGACACCACCGAATTGACGCCGCCCACCATCAAGGACATTGGCGCGCAAACTGAGCCGACGACCACCGGCACGATTGACACGGCAAAGCCTGCCGACGCCGACGCGAAAAAGCCGGCTGACGCCGCAGCGCCCGCCGCCGAGCCGGCGAAGGCCGCCGCGCAGCCATCTGCAACTCCGGCCGTCGCTGGCGTCGACAGCACCGTCGCCGACAGGCTGCGCGACATCATCACCGGCAAGCAGTTCGACCGCCTGATCTCGCACAAGGCCGACCGCGAAGGCGCCGAACAATTCTACAAGGGACGCGACTACAAGCCGCTGTGGATCGCCGACGGCAAGCCCGGCGACCGCGCCAAGGCGGCGATCGCCTATCTCAAGCAGGTCGACACCGGCGGGCTCGACCCGCGTGACTATCCGGTGCCGAATTTCGACGCGGCGACGACGCCCGATGCGCTCGCCGAGGCCGAGCTCAGGTTCACCAATTCGGTGCTCACTTACGCGCGGCAGGCGCAGATCGGCCGCATCCACTTCAGCCGCGTCGGCCCCGACATCCAGTTCAATCTGGTGGCGCCGGAGCCGGCCAAAGTGCTCGCCAATCTTGCCGAGGCAAGCGACGTCGGCGCAAGTCTCGACGGCTACAATCCGCCGCAGCCGGAATTCAAGGCACTGAAGGAGAAGCTCGCCGAATTGCGCGCGGGCGCGCTCAAGCCCAAGCAGGAAGAAGAGAAGCCGAAGGTGCTGGTGCGCATCCCCGACGGCAAGATGCTGCGCGAAGGCATGAAGGATCAGCGCGTCGTCGCGCTGCGCAAGCGGCTCGATATTGCCGGCGACAAGGACAACCCGCTCTATGACGCGGCCGTGCGCGATGCGGTAAAGGCATTCCAGACCGGCAACGATCTTGACGCCGACGGCAATCTCGGGCCGCAGACGCTCCGCGCCCTCAACGGCGAGCAGCAGGAGGCCAAGCGGCCACCCGCCGATCCGATCGACACGGTGATCGTCAACATGGAGCGCTGGCGCTGGCTGCCGCGCGACCTCGGCAATCCGCATGTCATCGTCAACGTGCCGGATTACACGCTGACGCTCTATAACGACGGCAGGCTCTACTGGAAGACCAAGATCGTCGCTGGCCAACCGCACAAGGCGACCCCCATGGTCTCGGCGGAGATGAAGTTCATCACCGTCAACCCGACCTGGAACGTGCCGCCGTCGATCATCGAGAACGAATATCTGCCGGCGCTGCAGGAAGACCCGCAGGCGCTCGACCGCATCGGGCTTAAGGTGAGCCAGGATCCGGATGGCACCGTGCATATCTGGCAGCCGCCGGGCGCGGGCAATGCGCTCGGCCGCATCCGCTTCAACTTCCCGAACAAATTCCTGGTCTACCAGCACGACACGCCGGACAAATATCTGTTCGCCCGGGCCAAGCGCGCCTACAGCCACGGCTGCATGCGGGTGCAGGATCCGTTCGTCTACGGCGAGAAGCTGCTGGGCCTCGTCGATCCGGAAGGGCACTACACCGAGGCGAAGTTGCAGAAGATGCTCGGCAACGATGAGATCAACATCAACTTCCCCAAGCCGGTCTGGGTGCATCTGACCTATCAGACCGCCTTCGTCGACGAGGACGGCAAGCTGCAATTCCGCGACGACGTCTACGGCCGCGACGCCAGGATGATCGCCATCCTCAAGGAGCATAAGGTCGCCGACACGCCGATCGAATGGCCGAAGGATCCCTCGTCGAAGCCGGTGAAGATGCCGGTTGGCATGTATGGCGGCGGCTCGCGCTTCTACAGCGGGCCAGGGTTCTTCGATTTCCTGTTCGGCGGCGGCCGCGCCCAAGCCGATACGCCGATGAACCGGCCGCGTGGCTTCGTGCCGGCCTCACGGGCGGCGAACGCGGGACGCTGGTATCCGACGCGCTGAGGTGCGCAAGTCACAATTGGAAGATGCGGACGCCGGCGACTTCGCCGGCGTTTTACTTTTTGGCGCGCAAAAATCGGACATTAAAGGGGACTTCCGCGGTGCCGGTTTGAGCCGCTACCATGCCCTGAGAGCCATGGAGGACGGCAATGAGGCGTCGTGAGTTCGTCACACTGTTCGGCGGCGCGGCGCTGCTCTGGCCACTCGAAGCCCGTTCGCAGCAAGGCGAGGGGGTGCGGCGCGTCGCTATACTGGTGGCCGCGTCTGCCAACGATCCGGTATGGCAAGCTCGCGTCGGGGCATTCCTGCAGGGGATGGGGCATTCGGGCTGGACCATCGGCCGCAACCTGCAGGTCGACACCCGCTGGGCCGGCACCAACGTCGCCGAAATTCGCAAACAAGCAGCGGACCTGGCGGCGCACGCTCCCGACGTCATTTTAGCCGGTGGCACTTCGGTCCTGGCGCCGCTGATGCAGGCGACCCACACGGTGCCGATCGTGTTCACGCTCGTTTTCGATCCAGTCACGAACGGTTACGTCGAGAGCCTGGCGCGGCCGGGCGGCAACGTCACCGGATTCATGATTTACGAATACAGTTTCAGCGGCAAGTGGTTGGAGCTGCTCAAGGAGATCGCGCCGAGCGTGACCCGCGTGGGGGTGCTTCGGGATACCAGCCAAAGTTTCACAACCAGCCAGCTCGCGGTCATTCAAGCGCTCGCGCCGTCGCTCAGGGTGGAGGTGCATCCGATCGATATGCGCAACGCCGGGGAGATTGAACGCGGCGTCGCAGCGTTTGCGCGCGCTCCAAATGGCGGCCTGGTCCTGACTGGGGGTGCCGCTGGGGTGCGTAATCGCGATCTGATCATTGAGTTGGCGGTCCGGTACAAGTTGCCCGCAGTCTATTTCGAACGTTTCTTCGCCGAGGCCGGCGGCTTGATCTCCCTTGGGCCGGATAACGTCGACGCGTTCCGCCGCGCCGGCGGCTACGTCGATCGTATTCTTAAGGGCGAGAAGCCAGCTGAAATGCCGGTGCAGGCGCCGACCAAGTACGAGTTGGTGGTCAATCTCAAGACGGCCAAGGCAATCGGTCTCAGCCTGCCTCCATCGATTCTTTCCCGGGCCGACGCGGTGATCGAATAGAGTGACAGCGTCGTTTCCGGCGCGGCGGGCAAATGGTACAGGCGGGTGGACTTGAACCACCGACCTCTGGTTCCACAGACCAGCGCTCTAACCAACTGAGCTACGCCTGCACAATCCGCAGTGTGCGCGGAACCTAGGAGCGGCTCGCGCTTTTGGCAAGTTTCGATTCGGGCAGCAAAAGGCCCGGGCGGCATGGCCGTCCGGGCCTTGAATTTCGGCGGCGCTTCCTGCCGCGCCGGAAGAGTCAGGCCTTAGGCGGCCTTCTTCATGGCGCTGGAGAAGCTCTCCTTGATCGGCGCCGCGGTCTCAGTCGCCGCCTTCTGCGCGCACTCGGCGAGATCCTTGGCCTGCGCGGAGACGGCGTCGAATTGCGAACGCATATAAGCGGTCGACAGCTCGACCACTTCGGAGAGAGACTTCGCCGCCACCAGCTCGGCAAGCAGGTCGAAGGCGGCATTGCTGTTGGCGCGTGCGTTCTCGATCAGCTTGAGGCCGTAGTCGCTGCAGCCCTTGGCCGCGTTGGCATAAGTGTCCTCGAGCGTGTCGGTCGCATCCTCGGCGACGCTCTTCATCTTCTCGTAGTTCTCCTTGGCCTGCGCGATGCCCTTCTCGGCGAACTCGCGGAAGGCGGCAGGGACTTCCATCTTCGGCATTTCGAATTTCGGGATTTCGAACTTGGGCAGCTCAAAGACCGGCGTGCTGGTGGCAACGGGCTTCGGCTTGGCTTTCGGCGCGGTGGCCGGGGCGGCTTCTGGCATGGCTTCGTTCCTTCGCATGAGAGGGCGTTATCGGCGGCGCCGTTGAGCCGCTGCCCTCGGCAAGTGCGGCTCTTGCGCCTTATTCCAGACCCGCCGCCACGCGATCTGTCGGTAAACGCAACGCCCAAACCAGGCGCGCGCGAGCAGCGGGTATTGTGAAAAGGTTTATATCACGGTTTTTGGTGCATTGCAATAATTATTTTTGCGTTGCACAAAAGACGCAAAAACCGCCCTCCGGCTCATTTTTGGCCGGGCGTAGGCATTACCACGATGCGACAGGCAGCCTCAGTGCGGGCTTTGCCCGCTCATCTTGACCGCCTGTTGGCCCAACTCCTTGGCTTGCTCGGTCAGGGCCGCAATCTGACCCCTGACGTAATCGCCATGCAGGGCCATGATCTCCTTGGGCTCCGTGGCGCGCACCAGTTTCTCGGCAAATTCGAAGGAGCTGTCGATGTTGCGCTCAGCGTAGCGCATCGCCAGCTCGCCAACTTCCTTGGCCCCGTTCTGCGCGGTCGTCGCCTGGTTTTCTACGGTCGTGACCGCTTGCTGGGCGGCAGAAATGAAGCTGTCGAAGGCTTGCTTGGCCTGCGCCACACTTTTCTCGGCGAAGTCCCGCATCTGCGGCGGGATTTCGAATGCTGCACCGTTATCCTTGGCCATTACGAACTCCGTGCCTTTGGCCCCCCGGCGCGCACCGATTTAACCATACTCCGCGCCGCGCGCCACTGCCGCGAATCGCATTCGCTGGGCAAATTAACGTTACATCCGCTTCACGGTGCGCGGGCCGGGCCGCGTCGTGGACCTCGCTTGCGGTCGGCCGTATTAAAGCTTCATTAGCCGTATTTTGCGTGACAGGAATGAGTGGAACCGAGTTCCCCATTGCCGACCTGACCGATGCGCGGCTCGCCGCTCATGCGCTGAGCCCGATGCCGGCTTGGCTATGGAGCGCGGACGCAACGCGCATCCTCTGGGCCAACCCCAACGCGGCGGCGATTTTCAATGCCAATAGCCCGGCCGCGGCCGCGGCGCTGACCTTCGAGCCGACCCATCCGGCAGCGGCGCAGATCGCGCGCCTTGCCGGCACGCTGCCGCAGGGCAGCACGGCGCGGCTCGAACGGCTGCGCGGCTTCGGCGCCAATGGCGCTGGCACCCTCACCTGCCTCTGCTCCCGCTTCATGCTGCGCGATGGCAACACAGCAGTGCTGGTGGTTTCCACCGAGCGCGCCGGCCCCGACATCGCGCTGCCCGACCGGGCGCGGAGATTGCTCGCCGACAATGACCAAGCGGCGGTGTTTTCCGCCGACGGCGAATTGATCGAGGCAGGCCCGGCGGCGCGCACCCGCCTTGGGCCCATTGCCGACCTCACAACGCTTGGCGCGGACAAACTCGCGCGCGAGGCGAGCCTCAACGGCTCGGCGGAAGGTCAAATCGCCGCCGGCCATGTCGCGCTGCGCCGTCTTGGCGCCGGCGCGACGGTCGCGCTGCTCATGACGTTCATCGATCCCGTGGTGATGCCGACGGTTGCCATTGGCGATCTGCGCCCGATCCGCCGCCCGCCGCCGGAGCCGCAAGAACCGGTGACGCGACCCGCTCCGCCTGCGGCGGAAGCCCCGCCACCTGCGGCCGCGAAGACTGCTCCGCCGGCCGCATCCCCATCCCCGGCGCCGGAGATGCCGGCGCGGCGCTCAACCCTGCGCTTCGTCTGGCAGATGGATGCGGCGGGACGTTTCACCGTCGATTCCGACCAGTTCATCAAGATCATCGGACCGAAAACAGCATCGCTTCTGGGCCGGCCATGGTCGGAAATGGCTGCCGAGCTCAAACTCGATCCCAAGGGCGAGGTTGCGCGGGCGCTCGCCACGCATAATACCTGGAGCGGCATCGTCGTGGCTTGGCCGGTCGACGACATGTCCGACCGGCTGCCGGTCGAAATGTCCGGCCTGCCAGTATTCGACCGCGACCGGAAGTTCGCCGGCTATCGCGGCTTCGCCATCTGCCGCGATCTCGACCGCCTGCCGGCGCACACCGCGCGGCCCGTGGCCGAGGCGATCACCGCGCAATTGAGCGGAGCCAACGTGCTGCCCTTCCCTGCGCCGAAGGCGCCGGAGCCGGAGGCAAAGCAACAGGAGCCGGTGGCAAAGCCGCCGCAGCAGCAGCCGGCGCCGACGCAAGAGACCGCGCTCAGTCCGGTCGAGCAGAACGCTTTTCAGGAGCTCGGCCGGCGCCTGAGCGACCGCCTGCAAGCCGCCGCCGGCAAGGATGTGCGGGCGCAAATGGCCGACGATTTCGGGCCGGAGATGATTACGGCGCCGCCGCCGTCACAGCCCGCGGCGGAGCCGCCGCGCGCCGCGCGCAACGGCGATGCCGCCCGCGACACCGGCGAAGGCCGTCCTATTCTCGACCGGCTGCCGATCGGCATTCTGGTCTACCGACTTAACCACCTGATCTACGCCAACCGCGCCTTCCTCGATTGGACCGGCTATCCGACGCTCGACGCGCTCGCCGAAGCCGGCGGCCTCGACAGTCTGTTCATCGAAACCAAGACCGAGCCGACCGCGACCAAGAACGGCGGCAACACGCTGACCATCAGCACGCCGAACGGCAAGCAGAGGCCGGTGGAAGGCCGCTTGTTCACCATCGCCTGGAACGACGAGAACGCGCTGGTCCTGATGCTCAACACCTTGCCGGTGATAGTCGCCGCCACCAGCAAGGATACCGAGGCGGCGCTGCGCCGCGCCGAAGATGAGAACCACGAGCTCACGGCCATTCTCGACACCGCAACCGACGGCGTCCTGGTGCTCGACCGCGCCGGGCGCATCCTCTCGGCGAACCGCAGCGCGCAGGCGCTGTTCGGCTACGGCGAGAAGGATTTCGCCGTGCTCACGTTCGGCGAATTGTTCGTGCCGGAGAGCCGTCGCGCCGCCCTCGATTATCTCGACAGTCTCGCACGCGCGAATCTCATCAACGAAGGCCGTGAGCTGATCGGCCGCGTCAACAAGGGCGGGCTGACGCCGCTCTACGTGACCATGGGCCGCATCGAGGATGGCGAAAAGTTCTGCGCGGTGCTGCGCGACATGACCACCTGGAAGCGCACCGAGGAGGAGCTGATCAATGCCCGCCAGCAGGCGGAGAAGGCCTCGACGGCGAAATCGGAATTCCTCGCCAAAATCAGCCACGAGATCCGCACGCCGCTCAATGCCATCATCGGCTTCTCCGAGGTGATGATGGAAGAGCGCTTCGGCCCGGTCGGCAACGACCGCTACCGGCAATATCTGAAGGACATCCACACCTCCGGCGGCCACCTGATTTCGCTCATCAACGACCTGCTCGATCTTTCCAAGATCGAGGCCGGCAAGCTCGAGCTGAGCTTCGTCAGCGTCAATCTCAACGACATCGTGCAGCAATGCGTCGCCATCATGCAGCAGGAGGCAAACCGCGCCCGCGTCATCATCCGCTCCTCGCTGTCGACGAACCTGCCGGCGGTGGTGGCCGATGCGCGCTCGGTGCGGCAGATCGTGCTCAATCTCTTGTCGAACTCGATCAAGTTCACCGGCGCCGGCGGCCAAGTCATCGTCTCCACCGCCATGAACGACCAGCACGAGGTCGCCTTGCGCATACGCGACACGGGCGCCGGCATGAGCGCGCAAGAATTGCAGACCGCGCTCGAGCCGTTCCGGCAGCTTGCGACCTCGACGCGTTACGGCGGCAACGGCACCGGACTTGGCCTGCCGATTACCAAAGCACTGGCGGAGGCCAACCACGCGCGCTTCCGCATCGTCAGCGAGCCGGCGAATGGCACGCTGGTCGAGATCATCTTCCCGCCCACCAAGGTGCTGGCGCAATAACCGCAAAACCGGTTAGGCTCGCGCGTCATGCGCGACGTCGCCCGGTTTGCGGCCGTCCTCGTTGCCTCGGCGCTGCTGGCACCTTTGGTGCGCGCAGCCGAGCGGGTCGACCTCTTGCTGGTGCTGGCGGCCGATGTCTCGCGCAGCGTCGATCAGCAGAAATTCCAGTTGCAGCGCCAGGGCTATGCCGCGGCGATTGCCGATCCGCGCGTGCTCGAAGCGATCGGCTCCGGCGCCAATCGCCGCATCGCTGTGCTGTATGAGGAATGGTCCGGCATCCTCAGCCACCAGACGCTGATCGACTGGACCATCATCGACGGGCCCAAGGCAGCGCAGGCTTTCGGCGACCAACTCATCGAGCTGCCGCGCTCCTTTGCCGACCGCACCTCGATTTCCGGCGGCCTCGACTTCGCCATGGAGCAACTGGCGCGCGCGCCCTACGAGGCCAGCCGCCGCACCATCGACGTGTCCGGCGACGGCACCAACAATGCCGGCCGTGACGTCGATGCCGCGCGCGACGACGCGGTGGCCAAGGGCGTCACCGTCAATGGCTTGGTCATCCTCAGCGAGCATCCGCTGCCGTGGAATCCGGAGCACACCAATCCGCCTGGCGGGCTTGCACAGTATTACCGCGACCACGTCGTCGGCGGCCCCGGCGCCTTCGTCATGCAGGCCAAGGATTTCAACTCGTTCGGGCAGGCCATTATCAACAAGTTGGTGGCCGAGATTGCGCTCAAATAGGCCGATGGCCAGCGCGTTACCGCCGCATCGGGCCTAGCCTTGAAAGGGTCACAGAGCCCGCGCATTGCTTGGTCCCGGTAAGCCGGTGGTATAGTCCTTCGGCGTTCGGGAAACCGCTGGAATATCATCCCTTTGACAGCCGCCTCTGGGTTCAGACGCCTGGGTATTGGCCTTGCCGTGCTGATCGTGCTCGGCATTGCCGCGCTGGTCGGCGCCAGCGCGTTGATCTCGCGTGATGCCGTGCGCGCGCAGGCGATCAGCGAGATTCGCGCCGTCACCGGCTTGAGCCCGCTGTTGCGCGGCGCCACGACGGTTTCGCTGTTTCCGCGCGGCAGCATCAGCTTTTCCGACGTGGTGCTGGGCGATGCCAAGCAGCCGGCGCTCACAGCCGAACGGCTTACCGCGCGCCTGCGTTTCTTTCCCCTGCTGCTTGGCCAAGTCGAGATCGCCGATGTCTCGCTCGAGCAACCGACCATCGACATCAGCATGGGGCCGAACGGCGGCTCGAACTGGTCGGGCCTGATCGCGGCGCTGGCGCGCAGCCAGAAGCCAGACTCGCCGCCCGCCGCCGCCTTTACCGAGATCCGCATCCACGGCGGCACCGTGACGGTACACGAACAGGGCAAGAAGACCGCCGAGACGCTCAACGACGTGCAAGGGTCGCTCGCCTGGCCATCGATCTCCAAGACCTTCGGCGCCACCGGGCACTTCATCTGGCGCGGCGAGCCTGTCGATGCCAGTCTTGCGCTCGGCGATTTTGCCGCGGCGCTCGCCGGCAACCGCTCCGGCTTGAAGCTGCGGCTCAGCGCCGCGCCGATGAAGATCGCCTTCGACGGCGCCATCGGGCTGCTGCCGACGCTGAAGATCGCCGGCACCGTCGCCGCGGATGCGCCGTCCTTGCGCGACGCGCTGATTTGGGCCGGGCAGCAACCATTGCCGGGCGGCGGCTTCGCGCATTTCGCGCTCAAGGCGGCGGCCGACGTGACCGGCGGCATTGTCGGCCTCACCAATGTCAATCTCGAGCTCGACGGCAACACCGCCGAGGGCGTGCTTAACTTTGCCACCAGCGGCCGCCGCACGCTGCAAGGCACGCTCGCGACCGAGACGCTCGATCTCAGCCCGTATGTGTCGACCGTCCGCCTGCTCACCGCCAACCAACACGCCTGGAACAGCGGCCGTCTAAATCTCGACGGCTTTGCCGATAGCGATCTCGATCTGCGCCTGTCGGCGGCCAATGTGGTGCTGGGAAATGCCAAGATCGGCCGCACCGCAATCGCCGCGAACCTGCGCGGCGGGCAACTGACGGTCACCGTCGGCGAGGCGCAGGCTTATGGCGGCGTCATCAAGGGCGCTCTGGCGCTTGCCAATTTCGATTCCGGCGTCGACGTCAAGTCGCAGCTGCAATTCACCGATGTCGACATGGAAGCGTGCCTCGGGCAGCTGTTCGGCCTGCACCGGCTGGAGGGCAAGGGCAATATCGATTTCACCGTCGAGGGCAAGGGCGCGAGCGTACTCGGCGTCACCCGCACGATAAACGGCAGCGCCACAATCACCGCGGAAGACGGCGCGCTCGCGGGCATCAACGTCGAGCAATTGCTGCGCCGGCTGGAGCGGCGGCCCTTGTCCGCCGGCAATGAATTCCACAGCGGCCGCACCCCCTACGAGAAGCTCACGGTGGCCATGAAGATCGCCGACGGCACCATCAAGGTCGATCACATCAAGATCGACAGCAAGGCGGTGCGGCTGGCAATGGCCGGCTCGGCCTCGATCCCCGAACGCGAACTCGACCTCAAGGGCACGGCGGCGCTGACCGCTTCGGACCGCCCCGGCGCGCCGCCGTTCGAACTGCCCTTCATGGTGCAGGGCTCGTGGGATGATCCAGTGATGCTGCCCGACGCCGAGGCGCTGATCCGCCGCTCCGGCGCGGCGGCGCCTTTGCTCAATGCCGTGCGCGAGCGCAATGCCCGCGACGCAGTGCGCTCGGTGATCGAGCGGCTAACCGGCGCACGTGCACCCGCCGCCGCCATCCCGATGGCCGATCAGCCGGCTGGCGCGGCCGCCGCCCCGGCGCAAAAAGCGCAATAATCCCGTATCATCCGCCGCAGACGAATCACCTGCCCGGCGCCTTAAAGCCGCGCCGGCAGCGATAGGTTGCGGATGCTGCATCCCATCCTCCGGACGCTCGTCAAGGTCGCCGTCGCCTCGCTGGTGGTGGGGACGGTGCTCGGTCATTTCGGCATCACCGCCGGACAGCTGATGCAAACCTTGGGGCTCTCCGCCGACCGCATCGAGGACTATGCGCAGAAAGGCGTCGCCTGGGCGCTGCCCAATCTGCTGCTCGGCTCGATGGTGATCGTACCGATCTGGTTCGTGATCTTCCTGTTCCGCCCGCCGGGGCAGAGCAGCAGCGAATAATCAGGCAACCGGCGGCAGATCCAATTCTAGTTCGGCGAGACCGGTGCGGCGCGGCGCTGGACCATAATAATTGCCGACACGGATGCTCTCGCGCGGCTTGAGCAAAATCGAAACGATACGGTCGAGCAACGATTTCGCCGATACCGGCTTGCAGAGGAATTCGTTGACGCCGAGCTTGACCGCCTCGACGACGCGCCAGCGCTCGCCATGCGCGGTGAGCATGATGATAGGGATGTCGGGCGTCGGAAACACGCCCGGCGAGCGCACGATGCGCACCAGCTCGGGGCCGTTGAGCAGCGGCATTTCCCAATCGAGGATGACCATGTCGGGTGCGCCGTTGCGGATCATTTCGAGCCCGGCGATGCCGTCGCCGGCGTCAAACACCTTACGCACACCGATATTGTTGAGCAGGTTGCGCACCACCGTGCGCATGAACGGATTGTCTTCGACCACCAGCACGCCGAGCTGCTGGATCAGAAATTCGCACTGCTTGGCGCTGATCGACATCGGCTTTTTCGGCTTGCCTAGGCCACCGCGATTTTCCGCCGGAATTCTCAACCCCGCGTTAACGTTCGCGAAACCGCGTCTTTCCAGCCGGCATATTTGCGCTCGCGCGTGGCCGGATCCATCTGCGCGATGAAGCGGCGTTCGCGCCGCCATGCCCTGGCGAAACCGTCGAGGTCAGGGCAAAGCCCGGCGGCGCGGCCGGCAAGATAAGCTGCGCCGAGCGCGGTCGTTTCCATGACCACCGGCCGGTCGACCGGGCTGGCCAGGATATCGGCGAGGAACTGCATGGCCGGATCGCAGGCGGTCATGCCGCCATCGACGCGCAGCACGGTATCGGCGGCCGTCGACTGCGGCCAGTCGGCCCGCATGGCTTCGAGCAGGTCGCGGGTCTGGTAGCCGACGGCTTCGAGCGCGGCGCGGGCGAATTCGGCGGCGCCGGAATTGCGGGAAAGCCCGAACATGGCGCCGCGCGCCTGCGCATCCCAATAGGGTGCGCCGAGGCCGACAAAAGCCGGCACCAGATAGACCTGTTCCGCCGGATCGGCTTTTACCGCCAGTGCGCCAACGTCAGAGGCTTGGGAGATGAGCTTGAGCGCGTCGCGCAACCATTGCACCGCGGCACCGGCGATGAAGATCGCGCCTTCCAGCGCATAAGTGCGCTTGCCCTCAAGCTGGTAGGCGATTGTCGTGAGTAGCCGGTTCCTGGAGGCGACGCGCTCCGCGCCTGTATTGAGCAGCGCAAAACAGCCGGTGCCATAGGTCGATTTCAGCATGCCAGGCTGGAAGCAGCCCTGACCGATGGTCGCCGCCTGCTGATCGCCGGCCATGCCGAGAATAGGAATGGCGCCGCCGAACAGCGCCGGATCGGTGACGCCAAATTTGCCGGCACAGTCGCGTATCTCGGGCAGCAAGCTTGGCGGCACGCCGAACAGGCGGCCGAGGTCGCTGTCCCACAAA
>Ga0335081_10011871_pt1 | contig 14107 bp, 17 predicted proteins | sample Lox_Sample_35_FD_206713 | JGI IMG/M metagenome (GOLD analysis project Ga0335081, IMG submission 206713) | Soil microbial communities from Loxahatchee National Wildlife Refuge, Florida, United States - Lox_Sample_3.5 | ecosystem: Environmental > Terrestrial > Soil > Wetlands | place: USA... | reverse complement strand
CCGTGCTCGATAGACAAGGGCTGTCCGTTCCAGCGATGGGCGATCAGGACGTCGTCGTCGTTCAATACCGACAACGGAACGTTGGTGGAATAGCCGTCGTGCGAGGTGAAGAGCACATGCTTCGCCCCGGGCTTCGGCCGGACCACGTCGAGGAGATGCTTGAAGGACACCCCTTCCCAGCGATTGTCGAAGGTGCTCCAGGTCGTCACGCAATGAAAGTCCGTCAAAAGCGCGACCTGCGGCTGGGCCATGAAGTCCTGCCAATCCCATGTCACCGGATTCTCGACCAAGCCCTGGACATCGAGCGACCATTTTTCAAGCGGCACCTCGGGCTGGAGGCCGAGGTCCAGGACCGGGAAGCCCTTCGCCAAATGCTGACCGGGGGGCAGCCGGGGCTTCTCCCTGGATTGTGCGTCGGGGTTTTGCCGCACCGAAACCCCTTCTTCCCGGCCCTGCCCGTCCGGCAGGCGGGCCTGCGGCGTGAGTCCCCGCTTCTCGCGCGCCCATTCTTCTTTTTTCTGAATCAGTTTATCTTTGGGATCGCTCATCGCGTTTCATTCTAACATCAGCCATGCTCCTGTTCAAGATTGCTTCATCCCGCAAGTTGACATATCGTCGCCGAACCCTTTATATTAGTTAATTTGAACGACAATTCTATGCGGTGGGTGGCGCAGGCGGGCGCCCCATCCGACCGCAACGCAAAAGCCAAGGGCTCTTTTGTGGGGTTCCCCTTATCAATTATCGGAGCATGCCAAGTGAGGACGGATGGGGCTGCCGAAGGACAGGACCCGCCAATGGAGCAGGATTAAACACGAATGATATCCATTCAACAGATTTCAAAACGCTTCGGCGGACGCGTGCTTTTTAAAGACGCGTCGCTCCGGATCGGGATTGATGACCGCGTGGCGCTGGTCGGGCCGAACGGAGCCGGGAAAACGACGCTGATCGAGATGATCGCCGGCCGGGTCTCGCCCGACAGCGGAACGATCGCGATCAACAAAAAGGCCGTGATCGGCTACCTGACGCAGGAGTTGGAGGCCCACCGGGGCAAAACCGTTCTGGAAGAAGTCCTGTCCGGCGGCGCCGACGTCTCCTCCATCGAACATCATCTGCGTCTTTTGGAAGAGGAGATCGCGACGGCCTCTCCCGAAGCGGCCGAGGAGCTGCTCCGGCACTACGGGGAACTCCAGTCAAAGTACGAGCATCTGGGCGGGTATTCGCTCGAGGCCCGCGCCCGGGAGATCCTGTTCGGACTCGGTTTCAAGGAAAAGCAGCTTTCACGCCCGATGGAGGAGCTCTCCGGAGGCTGGCGGATGCGGGCCGCCCTCGCGCGACTGCTCCTATCCGGACCGGACCTTCTGCTCTTGGATGAACCGACCAACCATCTCGATCTGGAGTCGGTCATCTGGCTGGAAGGGTTCCTGGCCGACTACGCCGGCGCGATCCTGCTGATCTCCCACGACCGGAATTTCATGAACCGGCTCGCGACCCGCGTGGTGGAAGTCGACCGGCAGCAGTTGATCTCGTATGCAGGCAATTACGACCAGTTTGTCGCGGCCAAGGCCCAGGCGCAGGAAATTCTCGATGCGACCGCCAAGAACCAGCAGAAAAAGATCGACCAGACCCAGGCCTTCATCGATCGTTTCCGGTACCAGGCCACGAAGGCCCGGCAGGTCCAGAGCCGGATCAAGATGCTGGACAAGATGGACAAGGTCGATACGGCCCCGGAGCAGAAACGCGTCCGGTTCTCGTTTCCCGATCCGCCCCGGAGCGGAGAATCGGTCATCCGCTTGATCGACCTCGACAAATCGTACGACGGGAACCCGATCTACCGCGGGTTGAACGTCGAACTGCGCCGCGGCGAGCGGATCGCCCTGGTCGGCCCGAACGGGGCGGGGAAATCCACCCTGCTCAAGCTCCTGGCCGGCGTTCTTCCCTTCGAAAAAGGCGAGCGCCGCCTGGGCCACAACGTCACCCTGGCTTACTACGCGCAGCATCAACTCGAACTTTTAAACCCGAAAAACACCGTCCTGGATGAAATCACCGGGGCCGCGCCGCTGGAAGAGCAGTCGTTTCTCCGCGCGATCCTCGGACGCTTCCTGTTTTCCGGCGACGACGCGAAGAAGAAAGTGGCCGTCCTCTCGGGCGGGGAGAAAAGCCGCCTGGCCCTGGCCAAGATGCTGATCCGCCCGGCCAATCTTCTCCTGATGGATGAGCCGACCAACCATCTGGATATTCCTTCCCGGGACGTTCTGGAAGAGGCCCTCGGCGGTTATTCTGGGACGATCGGGTTCATCACGCACGACCGGCATTTCATCCGGTCCGTGGCCAACAAAATCATCGAGGTCCGGAACGGAGAGGTCACCTCCTACGGCGGGGACTACGATTACTATCTCTATAAGAAGAAGGCCGCGGCGGAAGGCCCGTTCCCGCCTTCCGCCGGAGGCGCACCGGCGGCGACCGCAGCGGTCCAAACGACCAAGGCGCGGAAGACCAAGGAGCAGAAACGGGCCGAGGCGGAAGCGAGAAATCGGTTGTACCGGGAGAAAAATCCGGTCAAGGAACGGCTGTCCCGGATCGAGTCGGAAATCGACGAGGCCGAGACGGTCTTCAAAAATCTCACGGCCTCGCTGGCCGATCCGGAATTATACCAGGATAAGAAACGGTTTTTTGAAACGGTGGACGCCCACGCGCGGGCGCAACGGCGGGTCGAAGAATTGACGGCCGAGTGGGAACAATTATCGGCCGCAACGGCCGAATCAACATCATAACCTTCTAAACAACGCCACCAGATCGCTGAAGCCGGACGCTTTCAGACGCCCTTCCGCCATCAGCCGGACGGCCTCTTCCTTCGCCTTCGCCCGTCCCGCGCCCTTCGATTGTGGTCTCTCGTGCTCGGCCGCGATCCGGAGCGCCGCGTTAAAATCCTTCTCCAGCTTGTCCTTCACGATCGAATTTTTTTCGAGCCGCGGCAGGAGCGAAGCCCAAATCTGCCGGAGCTGCTCGGCAAACTGTTCCGGCGTGAACTGCTCCACCGCCTTTTCCCCGGCCGCCGGCTGGAGCGACTTCCATAACAAGGTATAGAACCGCGTGAGCTCTGCGGCCAGTTCGAGAAATATCCGGTCTTTGGAAGAATCGTTCAATGGTCCAGACATGAATTTCTAACAGACGGTCTCGATGGCCTCGACAATGGCGCGGGCGGTCAGGCCGTACCGCTCAAGCAACTGGGCCGGCGTCCCGGACTCGGCGTAGGTGTTCTTCAGGCCGACGAACTCCATCGGAACGGGGTGGTTTTGAACAACCACCTGGGCGACCCGGCTGCCCAGACCGCCGTCGGTCAGGTGCTCTTCCGCCGTGACGATGGCTCCGGTCTCCCGGGCGGCGGCCACGATCGCCTCTTCATCGAGCGGTTTGACGGTGTGCATATCGATCACGCGGACATCGATCCCCTTGGCGACGCACTGTTCAGCCGCCTCCAGCGCTTCCCAGACCAGCATCCCGATCGCGATGACGGTGACATCCCTGCCCGGACGGAGGAGTTTGGCGCGGCCGATCTCAAACGGCTCCCCCGGCGCATAGATCAAAGGGACGGCCGGACGGCCGGTCCGGATGAAAACCGGGCCCGGATGCTCCGCCGCCCGTTTCACGAGCGCGCGCGTGGCCACCTCATCCGCCGGGACGAGAACCGTGAATTTGGGAAGGGAGCAGGCCAGCGCGAGGTCCTCCACGGCCATCTGCGAAGCGCCGTCCTGGCCCAGGCTGATCCCGCTGTGCGACCCGCACAATTTCACGTTCAGGTGAGGGTTCGCGACCGACATCCTTAACTGGTCGTAGGTCTTGCACATGAGAAAGGCCGAGAAGCTGGAGGCGAACGGAATTTTTCCGCAGGCGGCGAATCCGGAGGCCGCCGAAACCAGGTTCGCCTCGGCGATGCCGAAATTAAAAAACCGCTCCGGAAATTCCTTGCCGAACGCCCGGCTCTTGGTCGAGCCGGAGACGTCGCCGTCCAGAACCACGACGTCGGGATTTTCCTTTCCGAGCTCGGCCAGCGCCGCCCCATAGGCGTCCCGCGTCGCCAGACCCATTTTCTTCTCGCGCATGGTTACAAGAACCTCCTTATGATGATCCGCAAAGGATGCTTTTTCCTGAAACGCGGCTCTGATCATAATCGCGCGCGGCCGGGATGTCAAGTCGTTCGCGCGGGGGGCGCCGGGCCGGTTGACAAAGTCCTTCGGGCTACACTACAATAGCCGCGTTTGTACCGGCATGGATCCAACGCACGATCACACCCATCCTCTCGCCTTATAGGAGCATCCGGAGGTCACCCATGGCTCAACCAACCATTGAATCGGTGTTGAAAGAGCACCGTGTATTCAAACCCCGAGCCGCCTTCAGCCGCTGGGCCCATATTAAAAGTCTGAAGGAATACAAAAAGCTCGCCCAGTCGGCCGAATCCAAACCGGAGGCTTTTTGGGCCCGGATCGCGGCCGAACTCCATTGGTTTAAGAAATGGAAGAAGGTCCTTCGGTGGGAGCCTCCCTTCGCCCGGTGGTTCGTGGGGGGAAAGATCAACATCGCCTACAACTGCATCGACCGTCACCTTCAGACCTGGCGACGCAACAAGGCCGCGATCATCTGGGAAGGCGAGCCCGGCGACACCCGGGTCCTGACCTTCCAGGAACTCCACCGGGAGGTCTCAAAGTTCTCCAACGTGCTCAAGCAGCTGGGCGTTCGGAGCGGCGATCGCGTCGCGATCTACATGCCGATGGTTCCGGAGCTCCCGGTCGCGATGCTGGCCTGCGCCCGCATCGGAGCCACCCACAGCATCATCTTCGGCGGATTCTCGGCCGAGGCCTTGAAAGACCGGATCAACGACGCCCAGGCCAAGCTCCTCGTCACGGCGGACGGAAGCTACCGCAAGGGCGCGATCGTCCCCCTGAAAGAGAACGTGGACAAGGCCCTGACGCAGACCCCCACCATCGAGAAGGTCGTGGTGGTCCGCCGCGTCGGAATGAACATCCCGATGGAGCCGAACCGCGACCACTGGTGGCATGAGATGATGAAAGAAGCGTCGGCCTTCTGCGAGGCCGAGCCGCTGGATTCCGAACATCCCCTGTTTATTCTTTACACCAGCGGGACAACCGGCAAACCGAAGGGGGTCGTGCATTCCACCGGCGGGTACCTGGTTCAAACGTACATCAGCAGCAAATGGGTCTTCGACCTGAAAGACGAGGACACCTACTGGTGCACGGCCGACATCGGCTGGGTCACCGGCCACAGCTACATCGTCTACGGGATCCTGGCCAACGGCGTGACCTCGGTCATGTTCGAAGGGGCCCTGACCCATCCGGGTCCCGACCGGGTCTGGGAAATGATCGAAAAATACCGCGTGAATGTTTTCTACACGGCCCCGACCGCGATCCGGGCCCTCATGAAGCTCGGGAACCAATGGCCCGAGAAGCACGATTTGAGCAGCCTCCGACTGCTGGGCACCGTCGGAGAGCCGATCAACCCCGAGGCCTGGATATGGTACAACACCGTTGTCGGAAAAGGCCGCTGCCCCATCGTGGACACCTGGTGGCAGACCGAAACGGGGGCCATTTTGATCACGCCGTTGCCCGGCGCGATCCCGACGAAGCCCGGATCGGCCACCCTGCCCTTCCCCGGCATCGCGGTGGACGTCGTCAACAAGGACGGCACGCCGGCCGGCCCGGACCAAGGGGGGTATCTGGTGATCAAGAAGCCGTGGCCGTCCATGCTCCGGACGATCTACGGCGATCCGGAGCGGTACAAATCCCAGTACTGGAGCTTCATCGAGGGCTGCTACTTTTCCGGCGACGGCGCCCGGCGCGACAAGGACGGCTATTTCTGGGTCATGGGTCGCGTGGACGACGTGATCAACGTCGCGGGTCATCGGCTGGGCACCATGGAGATCGAGAGCGCGCTGGTCAGTCATCCGACCGTGGCCGAGGCGGCCGTGGTCGGCAAACCGGACGATCTGAAGGGAACGGCCGTGTCGGCGTTCGTGACATTGAAAACCGGAAACGCCCCTTCGGAATCGTTGAAAGAGGATCTCCGCAACCACGTCGTGAAAGAAATCGGAGCCATCGCCCGGCCGGACGAGATCCGGTTCGCCGACAGTCTTCCCAAAACGCGCAGCGGCAAGATCATGCGCCGGCTGCTCCGGGACATCGCATCGGGAAAAACAACCGTCGGGGATACCACAACGCTGGAAGATTATTCCGTCCTGACCAAACTGATGAAGGAAGAGGAGTAGGCAAGTGGCCGCCGCGGCCGGGCGCGAGGGGGCGGCTAATCCGTTTCTCGATCTACGATTTACGTCGTCTGGCGGTGCCTTTTAGTGAATCGAGCATGGCAAACCGCACCTAAGGGAAATCGGAACCCTCGAAAGCTCAACGGAGGGGGCGACGCGAGCCCCTAACATCCAATGAAAGCGGTCGTTTTTCACGAGCACGGCGGTCCCGAAAAATTGGTCTACCAGGAGGTCCCGACGCCGTCGCCCGGAGAGGACGACGTCCTGATCCGGGTCAAGGCCTGCTCGATCAATCACGTGGACATCTGGGTCCGTCAAGGCATCCCGGCCTACCGGACCGCGTTGCCGCACATCTCGGGCTGCGACGTCTCCGGCATCGTGGAAGCGATCGGACGGAACGTCACCGGGGTCAGCCCGGGCGAAAAAGTGTTTGTGGCTCCGGGGCTGAGCTGTTTCCGATGCGCCTACTGTCTTTCGGGACAGGACAACATGTGCATCGCGTACAAAATCGTCGGCGCCCATACCAACGGGGGCTACGCCGAGTACCTCAACGTTCCCGCGATCAATGTGATCACGATGCCCGGCACCCTCGGTTTCGAGGACGCCGCCTCCTTCCCGCTGGCCTTTCAAACCGCCTGGCATATGCTGATCACGCGGGCGGAGCTCAAGGCCGGACAGGAGGTGCTGGTGCTGGCGGCCGGAAGCGGGATCGGCATCGCGGCGATCCAGATCGCGAAACTGGCCGGGGCCTGGGTGATCGCCGCGGCCGGCCGGGACGACAAGCTGGAAAAGGCCAAGGTTCTCGGGGCGGACGAGGTGATCAATTACCGACGGGAGGACTTCTCGAATAAGATCCGCGAATTCACCGGGGGAAAAGGCGTCGACGTCGTTTTCGAACACGTCGGCCCGGAGACCTGGGAAAAGAGCCTCACCTCGCTGGCGAAAAACGGGAAGCTCGTCACCTGCGGCGCCACCTCCGGACCGGAGGCCAAGACGGATCTTCGATACATCTTCTCGCGGCAGCTCTCGATCATCGGCTCGATGATGGGGACGCGAAGCGATCTCCTGGAGGTGACCAAGCTGGTCGAGATCGGAAAGCTCAAGCCGGTGATCGATTCGGTCTTTCCCCTGAGCGAGGCGCGCAAGGCGCAGGAACGGATGCTGGACCGGAACAACTTCGGGAAGCTGATCCTCGTTCCCTAGCCGACGGCCGAACCCCTCCCTCCTCCTCTTCCCTTGCGATGTCCGATCGGATCGAGTATAATGCGGCCCATCCTTGATCCCAGACGGAGGCGGAGCGCGTCATGTCCTTGGCCCATTTAATGAATCGAGAGATGAAAACGATTTCCAACACTACGACGATCCAGGAAGCGGCGCGGATCATGGGGGTCCAGAAAATCGGCTCGCTGTTCGTGGAAAAAGACGGCCACTTGGCGGGAATTCTGACCGAGACGGACATCGTCCGCAAGGCCGCGGCCAAGGGACTCGATCTCAAGAAAGAGACGGTGGATTCCATCAGCAGCAAACCGATCATCTCGATCGAGATCGTCCGGTCGCCCCAGGATGCGTTCGATCTCATGGGCGAGTTGAGGGTGAGACATCTGGGGGTCACCGAGCGCGGGAAGATCGTCGGAGTCATGTCGGTCCGCGACCTGCTGGTCCATTTCAAGAAACAAAGCGAGCCGCGCATGGGGATCGACTAATAGGACGTTATTCTTCCCCCGATCGCAGCGCCGTCCGTTCGCGCTTTTTGGCCGCGTGATGCCGCTTGTTCGCCAGCATCTTTTCCTTCGCGCGGCGCGAGCGTTTCCTTTTCTGCCGCCGGATTTTCTCGATCCGTTGCCGCTCCGCGCTGAGCGCGCCCAGCCGCTCCCCTTCGATCCGGTTGAGCAACAATCGCCTCGCCAGAAACCGGTTCAATCCCTGCGATCGCGCCTCCTGGCATTTGACCGTGACTCCGGTCGGACGATGGAGCAGCACGACGGCGGTCGAGGTCTTGTTGACGTTCTGTCCCCCCGGACCGGATGAACGCACGAACGACTCGTCCAGGTCCTCTTCCCGGACGCCGAGCCGGTGCATCCGTTCGACCAATTGTTTATGCTTGGGGGCTGAAACGGGAAAGATCGGCATGACCTTCTAACGCCGACGCCTTCGATCGGGGCGGGCGGATCATAACCCGTCGGGGGTTATTTCTTTCTGGCCGTCCCGGCCTTCGCGTCCTTGTCTAAACCCTTTGTCGAAGCCATGAGGCGTTTGACGTTGTTGACGGAGAAGCTCTTGCTGCCCTTGCGTTGGATGATCTCATGAATAATTCCGGTCTCGGGGGCCGGTTTCGTGAAGATCTGGGTCAACTCCTCGCTGTCCAAAACATCCTTCGTGGTGAATTGTACCCCTTTTTTCTTCATATCGGCCACTTCTTTTTTAATATCCTCCACGGCATAGGCGATATGATGCAGCGCGTTGCCGTGCTGCTTCACCCACTCCCGGACCACGCCGCCCTCCCCCACGCCCTCGCTGATGAAGACCGAAATTCCCTGGCCGTCTTTCGCCTTGAGCGCCGCGCAGCGGGCCTGGGTGTTGTCGTCGAAGTCGATGAAGAAACGGTCCGTCACTTCGAAATCCATGACCTCGGTGTAAAACGTCAAGGCCTTCTCCAGATCCGCGACGCGGAACGCGATGTGATCGATATGTTTGCCCGCCATCGTCTTACTCCTTCGTTGTGCGGTCTTTCTTACGATACGCCATCTTCTCTTTCACCGTCATTCCCCGCCGGTGCAATTCCTTCACAAACGGCCCGGCCGGAACGGCCGTCTCCAGCGGCACGACCCCTTTCTCCCGGATCTCTCCGCGGGCCAGCATCGCGGCGACAATCCCCGTTGAAAAGCCGGTTGTTCGTTCCATGGCCGAGAACCCGGTGGCGGGATCATGGAATTCGAGCATCTCCAGAACAACCTCGGCCGGCTTTCGGTTTTTCTTCCCCCGGCAGACCACGCGAAGGACGACCAGATCCCGATCCTCCGGAAACGCGATTCGATCCTTGACCACTTCGATGAACAGATCCCTGGGAACGATCGGCGTTCCCTTGACCACCACGGACCTTCGATCCAGCAGCCCCAGATCGCGGAGCAGCTTGATCTTCTCATAATGACCCGGGTACCGGACCGTCTTGTAGCCGTAGGATTTCAGCCGCCCCTCGAAGGTCCACGGACAGGTCGACGTGGCCCCGGCCGTTACGAACGCTTCGCAAGGCCCCAACGGCTTCGGCAACCGGATCTCCTCCAATCCGGTGAAGCTTTCGATTTCGGTCACCTTTCCGTTTAGGAGGACATAGGCCCTCCCGAAATAGTTGTTGAGCATTCCCTCCAAATTGAAAACAAGCCGGTAACTGAGGGGCGGTTTCGGGATTTGTGGAAGCCCGCCGCATCGAATCTCGACCGAACCGGTTTCATCCAGCCGTTCCATCCCGTAGACCGCGAGGATATTGTTCATCCCGGGCGCCAGGCCGCAGTCCGGGACGATCGAAACGCCCGCCGCTTTCCCTTCGCCCGACAGCCGGCGCATCTCCTGGACCGCCGCGATGTCGCCTCCGAGATCGCACATGGATACGGCCGCGTCGATCGCGGCCCGGGCGATCGGAGGGTTATAATAGTAAGGCACCGCGCTCACCACGACGGCCGCACGGCGCAAGACATGGACCAATTCGTCATGATTCTGGACCCGGACCGCCCCGGCTTCAAGCCGCGCGGTGTTGGAGGAAGGCAGCAAGCGGCGGAGGCGTTCGACCGATTTTACGGCCAAGGCCTCGTTCGCATCGGCCAGAACGATCCGCTCCGCGTCGCCGAACAGGGCGAGGTCATAGGCGCAGGCCGTTCCCTGCCGCCCCGCGCCGAGGATAACATAGCGATAACCCACTCTCCACCTCCATCGATACTATTAAGTTTAGAAGGCATTGGAACAAACGTCAAGGTGCCGCGTGAACGGGCGATTTCAAGACTCTTTTGCGGTCGGGCCAAACCGAGTGCAAGTCCGGGATTTAAAGAGAGGCCTTCGGGATGATCAGCGATTCACTTCGCGGATGAGATGGCCCAGTTCGGGCAGGATCAGTTTTTCCATGGCCAGGCGGACGGCCGCTTCGGACCCGGGGATCGAGATCAGGACCCTTCCCCGATAGGTTCCCGCGACCGCGCGACTCATCATGGCGGCCGAACCGATCTCGTGATAACTCAAAGAACGGAACAGCTCGCCGAAACCGTCCAGTCGTTTCTCCAACAACCCCGCCACCGCCTCATAGGTGCCGTCCCGTTTCGAAATGCCGGTGCCGCCGCTTAGGATCACGGCTTGAACCTCCGGGCGATTCGCGAGGACCGCCAGAAGTTTTTGAACCTCGGCCGGATCGTCCTTGACCCAATGCGAGGACGCGACGCGATGCCCCCGATCCGCAAGAAGCTTCCGGATCAACGCGCCGCCCGTGTCCGTCTCGGACGTGCGCGTATCGCTCACCGTCACGACGGCGCAACTCACGACGGAGGGCGCCCGGGCTTTATGCTCATCGTGCCCCATCGGAATCCTAAACGTCCCGGATTGGATCAGGAAACCGCTAAGGTCCCCAGACCGCGTCGGGAAGGAGCAGCCGCTTCACGGGTTGCCCTTTGATGACATGCTGCTCCAGGATCTCGGCGACGTCGTTGGGCGTGACCTTCTGGTACCAGACGCCGTCCGGATAGACCACGACGGTCGGCCCGAAGGCGCAGGGGCCCATGCAGGACGATTCCGTGACGATCAGCTTGAAGACCAGATTCAACCGCGCCGTCTCCATCATGAAGCGCATGAAGACTTCCTTCGATCCGTTCCCGCTGCAGGAACCGCGGGGATGATCCGGCGGCCGGGACTGGGTGCAGACCAGAATGTGATGTGTCGGTTTCGGCATGATCGCTCCTCTTCAGGTTAGGGCCACCTTGATCTGGCCGTCCTCGATCTTGACCGAATACGTCCTGACGTTCCTGGACGGATTCGTGGTGCAGACGCCCGTTTTAACATTGTACTTCCAGCTGTGCCAGGGACAGATCACGGTATCCCCCTCCAGCATCCCTTCCCCCAAGGGCCCCCCTTGGTGGACGCACATATTGTCGATCGCGTAAAAATTCCCGTTCAGATTAAAAAGGGCCACCTCGTTCCCGTCGACCTCCACCACGCGGCCTTCACCGGGGGACAGATCCGCGGTCTTGGCCACGGCCACGTACTCGCTCATCGCGCGTTACCCTCCTTTACAGACGAATTCCACAGTATCCGGAACGATCGAGGCGGACAGCCCGCATCGCCCGCGGAATAAATGAGTTGTATTTTATAAGAATGCCGTGGGCTGTTCAATCAAAAAATAGGGGGCCGTCCTTTCGAAGGGCCGCGGCGGCCGGGCGCAGCCTCTTGATTTTTTGCGAAAAAGTCTTATAATAAAGCGGAACGAATCTTATTGGTTACGGTCGTTATAAAAACACGATGGAAATGACGCTACTGCTAAATACGACCTACGAGCCGCTGCGGGTGGTGCATTGGAAGCGGGCCATTACGCTGATGTGGCAGGAAAAGGTGGAGGTCCTTGAGGTTTACGAGAAGGAGATCCACGCCGTCTCGATCACGATCAAGCTCCCCTCCGTCATCCGTCTGCTGAAGCTGATCCGCGTAAAGGACAGCCACCACGCCGTGAAGTTTTCCCGCGCCAATATCTTCGCGAGAGACAAGCACCGCTGCCAGTATTGCGGCCAGAAATTCCGAACCGAGGAGTTGACCTTCGACCATGTGATCCCGATCTCGCGCGGCGGCAAAAAGGCCTGGGAAAATATCGTCACGGCCTGCCTGGTCTGCAACAACCGCAAGAGCGGCCGCACGCCGGACGAGGCCTCCATGCGCTTGATCAAACAACCCGTCAAACCCAAATGGAGCCCCACCTTTACGATCACGATCGGACTCAAGACCTTCCCCGAAAGCTGGCGGGATTATCTCTACTGGAACGTCGAACTGGACCTCGACCGGATGGAGATCGATCCCTCCGCGTAACATCCCGCATCCTCGAAGCGCCCAACCCTCCATGTCGTCCGGTTCCTGTCGCAAGGGAAAGCCGGTGTGTTATAATAGTGTTTCCTACAAGGAGAAGAGACGATGGTTTTGCTGGAGTTCAGCATGTCCCCTCTGGGGAAAGGAGAGAGCGTCGGGAAATATGTCGCCCGCTCTTTGGACATCATCGACCGGTCCGGCATCGAGTACCGGCTCAATCCGATGGGGACGGTGATCGAAGGAGACTGGGATCGGGTGTTCGGCGTCGTGAAACGGTGCTTCGAAACCATGAGAAAGGACTGCAACCGGATCTCCGTCAGCATCAAGGTCGATTACCGGAAGGGCCAGCGCGGAAGGCTGAGCAGCAAGACGGCCAGCGTCGAAAGGCGATTGAAACGAAAATTAAAAACGTAGGATAGCGTCCGCGACGCGAGACCCTGCTGAATTGGCCCGGCGAGCACTTTATGGATCCGAACAGTCGCGCATCGAGCCGCAGTTCCGGCAGATCCATTTGCAATGGATCGAGATCAGCGGGTACCCGCACCGATCGCAGCGTGGAGAAGACGTTTCATCCGAAGGAGGGCCGTCCCTGTTTTGGGGGGCTTCCATGATTGTAAGTATACCGTCCGTGCCGATCCAGAAGCAAGGAGACAAACCGCATCGGGGTGGGAGCCATGACAGAAGAACGGGAGGACGAACGGAAACAGGCGGTCGAGCTTTTTAAAAAAGCCTACGGGCTCCAGATGAACGGGGCGCTTGAAGAGGCCTGCGATTTTTACAAAAAGTCCATCGCAATCTACCCGACGGCCGAAGCCCACACGTTCCTGGGCTGGACCTACAGTTTCATGGGACGGTATGATGACGCCATCCAGGAATGTCACAAAGCCATCGAGATCGATCCGGATTTCGGAAACCCCTATAACGACATCGGGGCCTACCTGATCGAGAAAGGGCAACTCGATGATGCGGTTCCCTGGCTTGAAAAGGCGACGAAGGCGCTCCGCTACGAAAGTTACTGTTTTCCTCATCATAATCTCGGGCGCGTCTGGGAAAAGAAGGGGGAATGGTATCGGGCGATGGAAGAATACCAGAAGGCCTTGAAGGCCAACCCGGATTACGTCCTGGCCGCGAAGGCCTTGGGCCGGATCAAAGGAATGCTGAACTGAATAGGTTGTCTGCCATGCCGAACCCAAGCGTCCTCCTCGCGATCACCGATCTTTTTTTCCTATCCAAAATCAGAACGGCCCTGGAAACCCAGGGCTGCGCCGTCCGGGTCGCCGCGCAGTCGCAACGGATCATTAAAGAGGCGCTTGACCAAAAGCCGTCCCTGATCATTTTGGACCTTTCCCTGTCGACCGTGGATCCCGTGCAACTTATCCAAGAACTACGGCGGATTCCCGAGCTGAATCACCTTCCGGTTCTGGGCTACACGAACCACACGCAGGTCCCGAACTGGGAAGAAAAAATAAAAGACAATAAAACAAAAGTGGTACCAAATTCATATATATCGTCAAATATAAAAAGCATTGTGGTACTTATAGGTCTATTTTAATGATAGAATATGAGTCATTGTGGGATTATTAATGAAATCGCCATTGCACGAGGCTCAGCAGGCATTGGGTGCCGCTTTTAAGCCGTCGGGTGGGCTGGAAATGGTCCGTTCTTACGGAAATCCGACGCTTGAGCACCAGACCGTCCGGAAACACGCCGGCCTGATCGACCAATCCCATCGCGGAAAACTTCGATTGAAAGGAAAGGACCGCGCCGACTTCCTCCATGGAATGG
>Ga0335081_10011868_pt1 | contig 14107 bp, 7 predicted proteins | sample Lox_Sample_35_FD_206713 | JGI IMG/M metagenome (GOLD analysis project Ga0335081, IMG submission 206713) | Soil microbial communities from Loxahatchee National Wildlife Refuge, Florida, United States - Lox_Sample_3.5 | ecosystem: Environmental > Terrestrial > Soil > Wetlands | place: USA: Florida... | reverse complement strand
TGGGACCGTGCCGCGGCCGGGCGCAGCGATCCCAGCCGCAGCAGTGAGCAGAACGTAACCGACCCTGCTGCCTCGCCGAAGGAAATCACCTGGCGGACCCAGGACCTGTCGGCCGCGGCCAGCGCGGCACCGGCCAGCGGCGGAGCCGTCAGCAGCATCCGGGCGCCGCACTGGGCGAGCTGCCCGGCGATTTCCTGAACGCTTAGCCCGGCGGCGACAGGGGACGGAACTCCGCCCGCCGCCCTGATCGCATGCGTGGCAAGTACGTAGCACACTGCGTCGGGGACATAGACCCCGACGATGTCGCGCGGCTCGACTCCCCGCCAGGCCAGGCCCGCGGCGGCCGACTGCACGGTATCGGCGAGCTCGGCGTAGCTGTAGCACTCGCCGTCAGGGCCGCCGGCCAGCGCGCGCCGCTCGCCCCGCGACTGGGCCGCGTCCAGCAGCCGCTGGGTGACAGTCACCGCCCCGCCCGGGGCCTCCGAGGCCGTCATGTTCCTCCCCTGCGCGAGACTGCTGCCGGCACAGGCTAAGACCGGCCTGGTCGGTGGCGCATCGTCAGGAATATGTAGCCGGGTATGTAGTCACGCTCCGCCGCCGCGGCCCGGAACTGCGGACACGGACGGTGGCGGGCCCGGACAGGCCGGCGCATGGCCCGCCACCGTACTTCAGCGCACTTCAGGTGTGCCGCCGGACATCCCCCTCCTGACGCCCGGATGCGGTGAAGTCAGCGCCGTGTCGCACAGTCATGACTGTAGGCAACACGAAGCCAGGCCACATGCACCGAATTAGCCATTACGGTGTGTATTCACGATGTGTATCCGCTGCCGCCCGGGCTGACGCGAGCGGCCGGATCTGGCCGGGTCCGGCATGCCCGACAGCTGGCACCCATGCGCACTGGGCCGCCCGGCATGTCCATACCGGCACATCGGCTCCGGGCTGCGGGATCGTGCGTCGGCCCGCGATCAGCCAGCGGAGCAGTCCCGTCCGGCCGTCTCGCGGTCAACGGCCCACGCCGCGACCTGGGCGCGGGCCTTGAACCCCAGCTTGGTGAAGATGTTCGCCAGGTGCCGCGCCACGGTGGCCGGGCTGATGCCCAGCCCGGCGGCAATGTCGCGATTAGACAGACCGCGGGCTACCAGCGTCGCGATCTCGAGCTCGCGTGCCGTCAGCGCCGTCGGCAGGCCGGCGCTGCCGACCGGGCCGGCACCGCCGTCCGTGCTGGCACCGCCGGGCACAGCGGTCAGGCCGCCGGCCCGCTGGCCGGCGGCGTTCCGGTCGCCGGACCCGCCGGTGCCGGACCCGCCGAAGCGGGCACTGTCGGCACCGCCGCGACGAGTGTCGGCACGGTGATCGCCGGGCGGCAGCTCCCCGCCGGGTACCAGCGCCCCGCCGGAATGGCCGATCGCGAGTCGCGCGGCCTCGTCGGCGCTCGTCGCCTTGCCCTCGGCCAGCAGTGTGCCCGCAGCCGCACTTCCCAGCCGGGCCTGCGCGGCCCCGAGCAGCTGCTCCAGCCGCGCCCGCGCCCCGGCTGACGGCGCCTCGCCGGCCGCCTCGAGCAGCGCCAGCGCCGCCCCCTCGATCTTGACCGATCGCACGGCGTCGCCGTGGGCGGCAGCCAGCATGGCCAGTGCCTCGAGGCCGCGGGCGATCGCCAGGCGCTGCCCGCTGGCGAGGCTGAGCTGAAGGCACTGAGTCAGGCTCGAGCCGGCCAGGTCCAGGTCGCCCTGCGACAGCGCGACCCAGCCGATCCCGGCGAGGCACCGGGCGATCTCTGGCCTGGCGTCGATCTGCGCGTAGAGCGTCAGCGCGTCCCCGAAGTGGCGCAGCGCGGCGTCGCCGTCCCCGCGCGCCCTGGCGAGGCCGCCGAGCCCGTACAGCGTCTGCGCCACACCCCAGCCGTTGTTATCGCGCAGCACCTCGAGCGCCGTCTCATAAACGCCCTGAGCGTCAGTCAGCTTGCCCAGGCGGGCCATGATCGCAGCCTTGGTGGCCAGCGCCAGGCCCTCCTCCCAGTCGTCGCCCGCGGCCTTCGCCGCCGCGACCGCGGCCACTGCGCCGGCCAGCGCCTCCTCGGGCCGGCCCGAGCGCAGGCTGACCAGGGCAAGAACGCGGAGCGCTCCGGCGCTGCGACCGTCAGCCGCGCGGGCGCTGCGGTCCAGGCCCGCCTTGGCGCACTGGGCCGCGGCAGCATAGTCCTGCTGCTCGAAGGCCAGTTCGGCCCGAAGCATCAGCGCGCGGGCCCGCACTTGCGCGGGAACCTCGCGATCGAGGCACAGCATGCGATCGAACCAGCCGGCGCCCTCGGTCACGTCGCCACGGGCCACCCAGGGCGCGCGCAGCGCCGAGCACATCCGCAGGCCCTCGGCCGCGTCGCCGCGCTCCAGGCACACTGACAGCGCCACCCGGAAATTCGCTCGCTCGGCCCCGACCCTGTTGTACAGCGCTACCCGCTCGGGCCACGGCGGGTCGCCGCGGGTGAAGGCCAGGTCCACGACTCCCTCGACCAGCCGCAGCAGGTAGTCGCGATGCCGCCGCAACATCTCGGCCGCCTCGCCGGAAGCGGCAAGCCGGCCCATCGCATACTCCCGGATGGTGTCGAGCAGCCGGTAGCGCGTGACGCTGTCGAGCTCGCCGTCGAGCGTGACCAGAGACTTGTCGATCAGCGCGGCAAGCAGGCCAAGCACCCGGCCGGCCGGGATTTCGCCGTCGCCGCAGACTTGCTCGGCCATCTCCAGGTTCCACCCGGAGAACACCGACAGCCGGCGCAGCAGGACCTGCTCGGCCTCGGTCAGCAGGTCATAGCTCCAGTCGACCGCTGCCCGCAGGGTCTGCTGCCGCGGCGGAGCCGTCCGGTCACCGGAGGCGAGCAGCTGGAACCGGTTATCCAGCCGGGACGCGATCTCCTCCACCGAGAGCGCCCGGACCCTGGCGGCCGCCAGCTCGATCGCCAGCGGCATTCCGTCCAGGGTCCGGCAGATCTGCGCCACGGCGGCTATGTTCTCCGCGCCGAGCACGAAACCCGGCCGCGCAGCCGCCGCGCGCTCGGCGAACAGACGCACCGCCTCCTGCCCGGGCAGCTCCTCCCGGTCCGGGCCGCGGCCGGGCATTCCCGGCAGCTCAAGCGGCGGCACCCGCCACGCGGTCTCGCCGCGAACCCGCAGCGGCTCCCTGCTCGTCGCGATCATCCGCAGTTCCGGGCATGCGGCCAGCAGCTGCACCACCAGAGCCGCGCAGCCGTCAACCAGGTGCTCGCAGGTGTCGAGGATCAGCAGCGCCCGCCGCTGCCGCAGCGCGTCGGCGAGCGTATCAGCCAGCAGCCTGTCGAGTTCTTCCCTGATGCCCAGCGTCGCGGCGACGCGCTGGACGAGCATTCCGGGATCGGTGGTGTCGGCGAGTTCGACCAGCCACGCGCCGTCGGGATAGCCGGGCGCCAGCTGGCCGGCGATCCGCAGCGCGAGCCGCGTCTTGCCGATCCCGCCCGGCCCGCACAAGGTGAGCGCCCGCACGTCCGTGAGCAGCCTCGACAGTTCACCGAGGTCGCGCTCCCGGCCGACGAAGCTGTTCGGCTCGGCCGGCAGGTTGCCGATGCCTACCGCGATATGAGAGGTCATGGTTCCTGGAGTGAGATAGCCGTTCCCTCAGTCTGTCATCGGCGGCCCATCAGCGGCACCACACGCGGGAATACGGCTGATGCGCAAGGGCGCCCGGTCAGCGGCAGACGGTCACGGCAACCGGCTCGGTGTAGCGGACCCGGCCGAAGTACATCACCTTGACGATGGCCCACCAGTGCTGACCGGGCCGGGCGGCCGCGGGCACGGTCACGGCGAACCTGACCGTCGCGGTGGCCCCGGCGCTGGCACTGAACCCCTGCGTCCAGGGCCGGGCCTGATCCCAGCTTCCGAATGGCGAGACCAGCTGAGCCTCGCCCCGCAGCGCCGAGGCCGTGGCGTTACGCAGGCTGACCGCGATCTCGCCAGCCTCGCCGGCCCGCAGCAGCAGCTCCCGGACGGACAGCGTCAGCTCGGCCTCGGCAGCGAGCGCCTGATGATCAGCCTCCTGCCGCGAGATGAGCCCCGCCAGCGACGGGGCACACGACGGCACGGCGGGGCCGCCGATGGTGACGAGAGCGGCGTCCTCGACCAGCTGGCCCAGGTGGTCGAGGATCTGCGCGGCGACGAAGTACCGGCCGGCCGGCGCGCCCTGGCACGCTCGGACGGTCAAGTCCCAGCCGGCATGTCCGTGGCCGTGCAGCCGGAAGGACAGCGGCCCGGCCGGCTCGACCAGCACGCCCGCCGGGACCTGCAGGCGGACCGTGCCGTCAGCGGCGCCGGGGCCGGCGCTGACAGTGAGCCGCAGCCGGCCGGCGCTCTCCCGGCCGGCGCTGTCCCGGCCCGGGGCCAGGGCCAGCGTGCCCGGCGAGAGATGGACCGCAACCGGCATATTGCCGGCCGGGGCCGGTCCCTTGCCGTGCAGCCAGTACCGGGCATAGACGGGCTGGGCCGGCTCGGGCCGTGGCGCCCCGGGCCGGCCAGCCGAACTGGCCAGGCCAGCCTGGCCGGGAACAGCCAGGCCAGCAGCGGCACCCGGGCCGGCCATGGCAGGCGTGACGGCGAGCGTCACGACACCCGCAGCGGGCAGCTCAGCCACGACAGCGCCGTCTCGCACCGGCAGCGGCTCGCCCTCGCTGTCCTCGCACAGGCCGCTGCGCCGCGCGGCGGTCACCGCGGTGAACAGGCGCATGCTCGCGGTGGTCGCCGCGGCGAGCCCCGACAGGTCCCGCAGCCGCACGGTCACGCCGTCCTCGGGTCTGGGCTGCGCACCGGGCGCAAGGGGGTTGCCGCGCGGCTTCAGCGCGGCAAGCGTCGCGGTGTCCGGCTCGGTGCCTGCCAGGCTCGCCCGGGCGGGCAGCGGGCCCGCGTGCAGGTCCGTTGCGCGGGCCAGCAGGTCGTGGTTATAGTCCTGCCCGGCGAGCGGGAATCGTGCGCTGCGCCAGTCGCCCGGTCCCGCGGTGAGCGCGTACTCGAAGGTGTGACTCCAGTGCTGCCAGGCGAAGCTGCTGCCGTCCGGCGCCGTGCGCTTGTCCCCGTCGATCCAGACGCCGCATGGCCACGAGCTGCAGGAGCGCATCAGCGAGATGGCCAGCACGCCGTCGGGGGAGACCAGGCTGCTGGGGGTGCCGCGGTTCAGCAGCGCAACCGAGTGGCCGGCCAGCGCGGTGCCGGCGGAGCCAGCCGCTGCCTGGCCGGCGGGGATGGCAGCCGCGTCCGCGGGAACCTCGATGACAGCATCGGCGAGATCATCGGCCAGCGCCGCGGCCGCCGCCTCCATATCCTGTCCCGCGACGATGAGCACGGGCAGGTCACGCACGCCGCGCACGTCGGCACCTGGCGCGAAAGCGTCCTGCCTGCTGCGCGACCCCGGCACCCAGACCCGCGCCGCGCCCGTGGCCGCGAGCTGGCTGGCCAGCGCCGCGGCGGCAGGTGCCGCCGAGGCGAGCACCGCCGCGGTGACCGCGTTCTGCTCCGGGCCGCCGAGCGTGATGCGGAAATCCGGCAGATTCGAATCGATCTCGATTGCGCCGTACCGCGGGCGATCCGGCGTCGAGCAGGTCGCCGTCACGCCGCACCGGGCCAGCGCCGCGAGGATGTCGCGCACCGACTCCCGCGAGCCGCAGCTGCGCGCCTGCCGGCTGGCGGATGCACCCGCCGTTGCGCCCGGCCGGGCTGGGACTTGCGGCGTGATCACCTCGGCCACCCCGATCGCCTGCAGCTGCCGCCGGCCATCGGGCCCGGTGAGCGCCAGCCGGGCGGTGGAGCCCAGGCCGAACCACTCATGCGCCGGATTGTCGAGCGTGTAGGGGTGCTCGGCCACGTCCATCTCGGCGGTGCCGAACGGACGCCCGATCACCGAGACTGCTGTCTGGTATACCGGCAGGCCGCCAGCCACGTTCGCCGGGAAGGCGACCCGCAGCAGGTGATCATGGCCGATAGAGCCGTCCACGTGGGTGCGGAACTCGACCCGATCGCCGCCGTCCCACAGCAGGGTCTCCTGGGTCACCCGCAGGCCGCCCAGTGCCAGCTCGGCGACAAGGCGGCTGCCGACCGGGGACCGCTCGGCGCGCAGCCGGGCCGGGCCGCGCGCCGACCCTGTTCCCGGCCCCTTCGGGCACAGCAGCCAGGGCCCTTCCCGCCAGCGCGGGTGCGCTGGGTGCTCCTCCTGCAGGACCAGCTCGTTCCCGGCCCCGGTCAGCAGCTCGGTGCCGGAGCGCTTGTCGAGGATCCGCGCGAGCGTGCCGCCGCGGCCTGGATCAGCGGTGACAGCGAAGGCCTCGTTCTCGATGGTGCTGCCGTCGAGCGGCTGCCAGCCCGCCGCTGCTGGCGCGGCCTGCGGCGGCCCTGCCGCCGACGGCAGCGCCAGATAGGTCCGGTAGCCGACAGCGGGCACCTCCGCCGCGCGGAAAGTCAGCGTGATCGCCGCCAGCGAGCTGTCCCGATGCCGCGCTGTGCCCTCGGCCAGGAACGGCACCGGCGCTCCCGCGTCGTCCCGCAGCTCCAGCCAGCCGGCGCCGGGGCGGCTGAACTGCAGCACGATCCTGACGAGGCCCGCCCTGGCCATCGACAGGGAGTTCACCACGACGATCGCGACCGGCGCCGGGTCCTGCGCACTGCCGGCCAGGGCGCCGGTCCCGCCCGCGGCATCCGCGCCGTCGGCGCCGTCAGCGCCATGGCCCGCAGCGGCCCGGCGGGCGACGGCGGCCGTGTCCGCCCGGCCTGCCAGGTAGCCAATCGCGTCGCGGCGCGCCGCGTCGCCGCGCTCGTAGGCTTCCCGCCAGCCCGCCAGCAGATCCAGGTAGACCTGGTCGCCCTCGGTTCCGGTGATCGCGTCATGATGGGCGCCGAAGACCAGCTGGTGCCAGGCCTTGTCGAGGCTTGCCGCCGGGTACTGCGCCCCGGCCAGCCAGGCCAGCGTGGCCAGCCGCTCGGCGTCCAGCACGGCCGTCTCGGCCGCGCGCTGGCCCTGCTTGGTGTCGATGAACGAGACGTCCTTGCCGGTGTAGACCGGGTTCATATCCCTGGTCTGCGGCGTGATCCAGACATCGCGGTCGGCAGCGTCCCGGCGGACGGCGGCGAAGAATTCCCGCGGCAGCGCGGTGACGAAACGTGGCCAGGCGTAGCGTGCGTTCCAGTCCCGGTGGATCGCCGTGGCCCACCGGGACGGGATGACGTGGTCGCCGCCGACCGGAAGCAGCACGTTGCGGGTCGCCGCCACCGGCGCCAGCTGGCGGAACTGCTCATAGGCGTCGCGCTCGGCGGCTGCCAGATCGGCGGCATGCTGGGTCCCCCAGCCGGCGGAGTAGTGGTTGGCCATGTAGCTGGTCAGCAGGCCGGTGCCAGCGGGGGCAAGCCACTCGAACTCGGCCGCGAACTGCATGAGCCGGTTGTCGCCCGCCGAGCGTGCCGGGCCCCACTGGTGGAATGGCCCCCGTGCCCAGGACGACTCGGTCAGTCCCGCCGCTGCCATCAGGCCCGGGTAGGCCGGGTCGAAGCCGAACGCATCCAGCATCCAGGAGACGCGCGGGCTGCCGCCGAGGACGTCACGCTGGTAGGCGATGCCGTAGACCGCGTTGCGGATGGTGGACTCAGCGCAGGTCAGGTTGGTGTTCGGCTCGTTGTAGCTGCCGCCGACGAGCTCGATCCGGCCCGCCGCGATGAGATCGCGGAGGGCCTGCCGGTCCTCCGGATGCGCGTCGAAGTGCGGCTTGAGGTAGTCGATCTCAGCCAGCACGAACTTGTAATCGGGGTCGGTCCTGGCAGCGTCGAGATGCAGCCGGACGAGCTCGAACGCCGTCCGCACCTGCGGCAGCTCGCCGTCGCCGCCCGGCAGGATCAGCCGCGACTGCAGGAACTGCCCCTGGGTGTTCCACCACACCGGGTCGTAGTGGAAGTGACTGACCATCCACATGGTCCAGCCCGGCTCGGCGACGGTCATCTCCGCCTGCGTCTCAGCCCGGGCGCTCGCCCCCGCCGCGATAACCGTCACCGCGCGGATGCTGCCAGGCGGCGCCGGGGCGGCGACCTGGACGCCGACCTCGGCTGTGATCTGGGCACCCGGCTGCAGGCCCGCGATCACCGCTGGCTCTGGCGTCGTCACCCCGGTGCCGGCAACCCGCACGGCGATCGCCGCGGCCGGGTCCCGGATGACGCCCGGGCCCTCGTTGGCAAGCGTCACGCGCACGATCTGCAGCGGGCGGCCAGCGGTTCCGGCGAACAGATCGGTAGAGACAACACCGCTGATCCGCATGAGGTCATGGTCGCACGCAGCCCGCGCTCCCGGTTGCACCCCGGCCGGACCCGGCAGTTTGCCCGATCACCGGGCCAGATAGAATGCCGGTTGGTCAGCAGTCTGCGGCATGCCGGGAGCACGCGGCCCAGGGCGCTGCGCGGGAACCGGGGAGGGTGAGCGCCATGCCCGACCCGCCGGTCACGCTCCGGGATGTCGCGCAGCGGGCGGGCGTCCATCCGGCGACCGCCTCGCGCGCGCTCAACCCGCAGACCCGGCTGCTGGTCAGCGAGGAAACAGCCAAGCGCGTCCTCGCCGCAGCGGCATCGCTTGATTACCGCCCGAACGCTGTTGCGCGCAGCCTGCGGACCAGGCGGTCGCACACGATCGGCGTCCTCATCCCCGATCTCAACAATCCGCTCTTCCCGCCCATCGTCCGCGGCCTGGAGGACCGGCTGGCGGCTGACGGCTACATCGCGCTGATCGGCAACACCGACTCCGACGATGATCGCGAAAGGACGCTGTTCGAGCAGATGCGGGTGCGCCACGTCGACGGCTACGTGCTGGCCACCGCCCGCCTGGGCAGCCTGCTGCTCGCCGAGGCCGCACGGGCAGGGCTCGCGGTGGTGCTGATGAACCGGCTGGCCGAGGACTACAGCTTTCCGTCAGTCTCGGTAGACAACGAGCGCGGCATCCGGATGGTTGTCGCGCACCTGACCGGGCTGGGGCACCGCAGGATCGGCCATATCGCCGGGCCGCAGGATGTCTCCACCGGGCTGAGCCGGTACCGGGGCTTCATGGAGGCGATCCGGGCCGACGGCCTCGAGCTGGATCCGGCTCTGGTCGCGCACGCCAGGGCATTTTCCATCGAGGAGGGCTACCGGTGCGCCCGGCAGCTGCTCGGCCGGCCGGTCCGGTGCACGGCGATCGCCGCGGCCAACGACATGCTGGCGGTCGGCTGCTACCGCGCCCTGGAGGAAGCCGGGCTGAGCTGCCCGGCTGACGTCTCGCTGGCCGGGTTCAACGACATGCCGTTCATCGACCGGCTCCGGCCGCCGCTGACCACTGTCCGGTTCCCGCACTACCAGGTGGGCACGGAGGCTGCGCAGCTCCTGCTGGAGCGGATCGCCGGGCGGGACGGCCCCGTCAAGATCCTCTACCTGGCCCCCGAACTCATCATCAGGGGATCCGCGGCGCCGCCGGCCGAGGCGTCCTGACCACCCGGGACGCGCCGTTGACAAGGACGGGATCAGTGCGGAACGCTCGATCGGCAAACGATTGTGAGGCGGCCACGATGACCGGGCAAGGATTGGACCGTCGGCTTGGCTGGCTCGGAACCGGCCGGATGGGCGCGGCCCTCGCCGCACGGCTGCTGGCCCGCGGATGTGACGTCTCCGTCTGCAACCGGACGAAAGCAAAGGCCGGGGCACTCGCCGCAGCAGGGGCGAAGGTCGTCGACTCGGCAGCCGACCTGGGCGGCGCCGACATCGTCTTCGTCACCGTGGGCTCGTCTCAGGATCTGATCGACGCGGTGCTCGGTCCTGGCGGCCTCATCGACGGCGCGGCGGCGCCCGCCATCGTGGTCGACTGCTCGACGGTCTCGGCCGAGGCATCGCTGCACATCAGGAAGCGACTGGAGGCGCGCGGCAGCGCACTGCTGGCCGGCCCGCTCATGGGCAATCCGAGCGTGGCGCGGGCAGGGCGGCTGACCCTGGCGGTCTCTGGCCCGCGGAGCGCCTACGACGAGGCCGGTCCCTACCTCGGACTGCTCGGCGCCGGGGCCACTTACGTCGGCGAGGGGGAGGTCGCCCGGATCGTCAAGCTCTGCCACAACCTCTTCCTCGGCGTGGTCACCCAGTCGCTGGCGGAAGTGACCATCCTGGCCGAGAAAGCCGGGGTCAGCAGGCAGGCATTCCTGGCCTGCCTGAACAACAGCGTCATGGGCTCGGCGTTCATCAGGTACAAGACGCCGGCGCTGGTGAACCTGGATTTCCATCCGACGTTCACCGGGGAGCAGCTGCGCAAGGATTTCGACCTCGGGCTGGCAGCGGCGCGCGAGCGCGAGGTGCCGCTCCCGCTGGCCGCGGTGGTCCACCAGCTGGTGCAGAGCCTCGTCGGGCATGGCTACGGCGACCAGGACTTCGCCGCATTGCTGCGACTGCAGGCGCAGTCGGCAGGACTCGCGCTGGCCAGCGAGGAAGCAGATGTCGACGACGGGCTGGCGCCCGACAATCCGGGCGGGGGCGAGCAGATCCGGTGAGCCCCGCCTGCTGCCCGGCCGTCATTCGGCGCGGCAGCTCGCCGCCAGCGCCTCCAGGGCGGGCCCGGCGAGCCGGTGCACCGTCCAGTCATCCATGGCGGCCGCGCCGAGCGAGGCGTAGAAGCCGATGGCGGGCGAGTTCCAGTCCAGTACCCACCATTCAAGCCTGCCGTAACCTCGCTGCACGCAGATCCGGGCCAGCTCGGCCAGCAGCGCCCTGCCCAGGCCGGAGCCGCGCAGGGCGGGCGTGACGTACAGGTCCTCGAGGTAGATCCCGTGCGAGCCCAGCCAGGTGGAGTAGCTCAGGAACCACAGGGCAAATCCGGCGACGCTGCCGTCGTGCTCGGCGACATGCGCGAAGACCGCGGGGCCCGGCCCGAACAGCGCCGCCGCCAGCTGGTCCGGCGTCCCGGTGACCTGGTCGAGCGATCGCTCGTACTCGGCGAGCTCGCGGATCAGCCGGTAGACGGCCGGGACGTCGTCCGGCCGGGCGGGCCTGATCACGCCTGGCCCGCCGTGGTGGCGAACCGGTACCTGAGGCGGAACCGGTCCGCGGCGATGACGATCTCGCCCGTCTCCACGGCCCGGCCGCCCGCGGTGTGCGCGCGCTCCACCAGCAGCACCGGCGCGCCCGGCGCCAGGCCGAGCGCGCCCGCCTCGGCCCGCAGCGACGGTCGCACCGACACCTCCTCCGTCACCTGGTCGACCTCGATGCCGATGGACCGCATCCGCTCGATCACTCCGCGTCCCGCCTGCGGGCCCTGCTCGGGCATGGCGACGGGAGTGCCGGCGGTGATCGCGGCGGGCTCGTAGCTGGTCGCCAGCTGAACCGGCTTGCCGTCGGCGCTCAGCAGGTACCGGGTCATCGTGACCAGGCCGCCGGCCGCGGCCAGGCCGAGCCGCAGCGCGATCTGCGGCGGCGGGGCTACCTGCTCGGTCTGGTGTTCCCAGGACAGCCGCCGGGCCGGGCTGCGCTCGGCCGCCGCGGCCGGGTGCGCCTGCCGGGCCGCTGCCTCGTCGATGCCGAACGGCGAGCCGGGGAAGTGCAGCCGGTTGTGCTCCAGGTAACAGGCGGCGGGCACCGTCCGCACATACGACCCGGAGCCAGCCCGGCCCTCGATCAGCCCCTCGCTGGCGAGGACCTGCAGCGCGTGCTTGGCCGCGGTCTCGCCGACGCCGTAGCGGGCGATTATCGCGTTACGCGACGGCACCCTCGCGCCCGGCTCGAGCACGCCTTCCTTTATCCGCATCCGCAGATCCTCGAGCACGCGCAGATACACCGGGTCGGTTGACATGCCCACTGGCTCCCGGTCGCTATCACCACACCGGCAGGTTCCCTGCCAGCGCTCATCCAGGCCGGAGCCATTGTGACCGACGCAGCCGCGACCCGTGACCCAACTGAGATTTTCGCGGTCCCCGGCAGCGTCACGGCGCTCAGTCAGCGTCGGCGACGATCGAGCCGATCCGGCCGGCCAGCGTCCGGTCCCTGGCGTTGAGGATCAGCGCGTAGATGACGGAGACCACGATGATCGCCAGGGCGATGTAGGGGAACAGGTCGAAGGGATGCGGCTGGCCCGGCTTGACCAGCTCGTAGACCGGGAAGGCGATCGCCAGGACGCCGAGCACCGGCAGGATCAGGTGCCGGAGCACCGAGAACTGGTCGGGGTGCTGCCGGCGGTAGTACACCGGCAGGGCCAGGTTGGTGACCAGGTAGACCACGACGATGGGAATGGTGCCCAGGGTGGCTGCTTCGCCGAAGTACACCACCGGGTCCAGGCCCCAGCCGAACCCGTAGGTCAAGCCGAGCGCGACGACCAGGAAGATCACGAACGCCACCCACGGGGTCCGGCTCTTCACGGTGACCCGGCCGGTGACCGCCGGGAGCAGTCCTTCCCGGCCGGAGCTGAAGATCAGCCGCGCCTGCGAGTTCGTCGCGGCGATCAGCGAACCCATGATCGAGGTGAAGCCCGCCAGGTAGGCGAGGAACCCCACCGCCGCGCCCACGCCGAGGGCGACCGTGACGAACGGCACTCCTGCCGCCGTCCCGAGCGCTGTCGCATTGTAGTGGTAGCCGACAACGGTCACGTAGGCGAACAGCACGTAGCACACGGCGATCGCCCCGATGGCCAGGAAGATGGCCCTGGGCACCGCGCGCCGCGGGTTGTTCGTCTCCTCGGCCAGCGTGGCGGAGTTCTCCCAGCCGATGAACAGGTAGACGGCGATGGGGAAGCCGAGGCCAAGGCCCTTGAAGCCGGACAGCAGGTGCGACGGCTCGAACGGGCTGAGGTTCAGGGAGCCCGAGTCCTTGATCAGGACCCACACGCTGACCAGCAGGAGCAGCCCGATCTCGAAGGCGAACAGCGCCCCGGCCCACTTCGTGGACAGCGCGACGCCGCGCACCACCAGCAGGAACGCCAGCAGCGTCAGCGCCGCGGTCAGCAGCTGCCAGGCGATGTGCACGTGCGCGTACTTAAGGATCATGTCCGAGGTCCAGCCGCCGGCAATGGCAACTACCGACGAGATGGCGATGATATAGCCCAGGGACATGACGATCGCCGTGGTCAGCGCCGCTACCGGGCCGAACCCCTTGCCGATGAAGGTGATGAACGAACCGGTGGACGGGATGGACTTGGTGAACTGGGCGACGGTGTTGCCCAGCAGCGCGATGGCTATGCCAGCGGCGATGATGGTCAGCGGCGAGGCGATGCCGGCTGCCGCCGCGATCAGCCCCATGCTGAAGTAGAAGCTCATGGCCGGGGCGATGTTGGCCATGGTCGACGCCGTGATATCGGTCAGGCCGAGTGCCCCGCGGTGCAGCCGCTCGGGCGCGGGCCCGGTGCTAGCCGGGGCCTCTGATGCTGTCGTCATGAGCCACCTCCGGGCACACAAGCCATTTTGGCTCACATTAAAGGCGAACGGCTCTGCCGTACATCCCCGGTTAGCCGCCGCCCATCCCCGGCACCTAGTCGGTGCCTTCCTCCGGCAGGAGCGGCTAAGCAGGGCACCCGGCCCCGTCGGTGCCTGAGGGCGAGCAGCGCGTGGCGACGCGCACGCTCAGCGCGGGACCTCCACCTGGCGAACTCGCTCGGGGACCGCGCGAACCGGGCGCAAGGCACCGGCCCGCCGGGTTTACCCTCGGTGCATGGCGATGCACATACCCAGCCCGCCGGTCAGCGGGTTCCATGTCGGCCCGCTCTACGTGCATTTCTACGGGCTGATGTACGTCGTCGGCATCACCCTCGCCGTGATCATCACCCAGCGGCGGTGGCGGGCCGCGGGCGGGGATCCGGCACTCGTCGGTGAGGTGGCGCTCTGGGCAGTGCCCGCCGGGATCGCAGGCGGCCGGATCTACTTCGACATCACCACGCCGATGGACATCCCGCATGTCTGGTATGGCCCCCTCGCGGTGTGGGACGGCGGCCTGGGCATCTGGGGCGGGATCGCCGCCGGCGCCCTCGCCGGCGTCTGGCGGCTGCGGCGTGCTGGCGCCAGCGCCGGGCTGTTCGCCAACGCTGTCGCCCCGGCTCTGCTGGTCGCCCAGGCGATCGGCCGGATCGGCAACTA
>Ga0335081_10011867_pt1 | contig 14108 bp, 11 predicted proteins | sample Lox_Sample_35_FD_206713 | JGI IMG/M metagenome (GOLD analysis project Ga0335081, IMG submission 206713) | Soil microbial communities from Loxahatchee National Wildlife Refuge, Florida, United States - Lox_Sample_3.5 | ecosystem: Environmental > Terrestrial > Soil > Wetlands | place: USA... | reverse complement strand
GGGGGGGGTTGGCCCCCCCCCGCCGCCGGGGGGGGCCCCCCCCGCGCCGGGGGGGGGGGGTGGGGGGGGGGGGGGGGCGGCCTCTCCGCGAGTCGTTGCCAACCAAGCGTCGGGCGGCCACTCAGCGCCCCTCACCCCAACCCTCTCCCCGCAAGAGCGGGGAGAGGGAGCGCGGGCGCAGTGCCAAAAATCACCTGCGGTCGGCCTGCGCACCTGTCGTTGATGCTTGAGCCATGCATCAAGCGCGAGCAGACACCCCCGGGTCGTGCCGTGATGGCCGGTGCCGAAGGCGAGCGCCGCCTCGATCTCGATGCCGATGCGGTGCGCCGGCACGCGCGCGCGGTCGTGCGCGCCGTGCACCAAGAAGCGCCCGGCCGCGACCGGCTTGAGCCCCGCAAGGCTCGCCGCCACCCAGTCGCGCGCCGCGATCGTCTCGATGACGAGGTCGCGCGCCGCCGCCGCGCCCGCCACCGCGGCGACGAGGTCGCGCAGCGCCGCCGCGTCCGGCGCCGCCGCAAAATGCGCCTCGACGCTCCAGCTTCCATCCGGCCGCTCGAACGCCGCGACCGCCGCATCGGCGCAGACCTCGGCCAGCGCATCCGCCAGCCGGCGGGCGGTCGGACCGTCGCAATCCACACGCGCAAGGCTGGTGACGGATGGATCGGCGAAAGGCTGCATTTGTCCGTGGTTTTCCACAGGCTTGATGAGGGGTTCCGAGGCGGCGCAGGCCTCAGAGTGATCTTCGGCTGAGAAGTCTCAGCGCCTTGTTCACATCAACACACCGACAATGCTCGGTCTATCAACAGCTTTTCCACAAATTTCCCAGCCCACGCGTGCATGAAATCCGTACCGGAGCGGTTCCGGTTCTCCCCGCAGTTATCCACAGGCAAATTTCACGCTGAACTTGCGCGGCTGACACATGCGCGTTGGCACCCCCGCCGCACGGGTCTAGGGTCGGTTTCATCGGTTCGGGGGGCTGTCCGTGAGAAGCGTGCGTGCAGTCGCATCGTGGCTTGTGCTCGGCGCCGCGTGCGCGGCATCGGGGGCGCAACCGCCGGCGCCGGCGCCGATCTATTTCCACGATGCCTGTGCGGCGGGCGACCGGGTCACCATCGCGGCGGTCGGCGATCTCCTGTTTCATTTCAACCTGCAGCGGCAGGCGCTGGCGAAGGGCGAGAATTTCGCCCGCTTCTGGGAACGGGTCGACCCGATCTTGCGCCATGCCGACATCGTCTACGGCAATCTCGAAGGCCCGGCCGCGCTGGCCGTGACGCCGGGCGGACGCGAGATCAAGCTCGCCCCTACGCTTGCGACCAAGACCGCGACCAGCACGACGCCCAAGCCCGACGCGCGCGTCTACGACCACCGCTTCTACGCCGGCGGCGAGAACATGGTGCTGGTGTTCAATTTCCATCCGAGCGCGGTCGCCGACATCAAGGCGGGCGGCTTCACCATCGTGTCGACCGCCAACAATCACGCCGCCGATCGCGGCTCGCTCGGCATCGACCGCACGATCGACGCGCTCGAGGCCGCCAAGCTCGCCTTCACGGGGACGCGCCGGCGCGGCGAGACGCTCGAGGCGCGGCCGTGGAGCACGCTGACGCGCGCCAGGGGTTTCACCATCGCGTGGCTCGCCTGCACGTTCTCGACCAACGGCATGCCCGATCCCTACGGCCAGGTGCTCGCCTGCTTCGGGCCGCACGGGGAGACGCGGCCCGAGGTGCTCGATGCGATCCGCACGCTCGCGGCGCGGCCCGACGTCGACGCCGTCATCCTCACGCCGCACTGGGGCATCGAGTACCAGCCGCATCCGGACGCGCAGCAGCGCCGGCTCGCGCACGAGGCGATCGACGCCGGCGCGACCGCCGTCATCGGCTCGCATCCGCACGTGCTCGAGCCATGGGAGAAGTACACCGCCGCCGACGGGCGCGAGGGCCTGATCGTCTATTCGAGCGGCAACTTCATCTCCGGCCAGGTCCGCACCGAGCAGCGCGCCGGCTTGATCTCGCTCGTCGAGCTGACGCGCACGGCGGACCACAAGGTGCGCATCACCGCCGCCGGCTACGTGCCGACCTTCGTCGAGTTCGGCGGCCCGTGGCGGGTGGTCGAGAACACCGGCGCCGAAAGCGCGGCGGCGCTCGCGTCGACGATGCGGCTCCTGCCGCCGGCCAATCGCATGCGCGCGAGCGCGCTCGACCAGCCGCCCAAGGCCTGCGGGGTTACGGCCGCGCAGGCCGCGCCGACGCCGGCGGTGCCGCCCAAGCCCGACGTCGCGCGCCCGATCGCGACGCCGGCGGCGCGGCCGGCGCGGCCGATCAAGCTCGCGGTGGCGCGACCGCACGCCGTCAAGCGGGCGCGCATTGCGACGCCAAGCGTCGTCACGCCCGTCGACCCGCATCAGTAGCCGCGCGGTCCGAAGGCCGGCCTACTTGAGCTGATCCTCGACCTTGGCAAGCCCGGCGCGCACGCAGGGCTCGTCGACGCCGGGCGAGCCGGAGAGCCCGACGCCGGCGATCGTGTCGTTGCCGACCTTGATCGGCACGCCGCCCGGAATGCCGATCACGCCCGGCAGCGTCGCCTGCTGGCGCCGCACCGGATTGGTCTCGAGCAGCTTGGCGAAAGCTTCCGACGTCATCTTGAAGGTGAGCGCCGTGTAGGCCTTGCGGCGGGCATTCTCCATGGTGTGCGGCCCGGCGCCGTCGGCGCGCAGCGTGACGATGTCGTGGCCGTCGCGATCGACCACCACGACCGAGACCGGATAGCCCTTGGCCTTGCAGTCCTCGAGCGCGCCGGTCGCGATCGTCAGCGCCATGGCGTAGGAGAGGTCCTTGTGGGTGAGCAGCTGCGCCTGTGCGGGCGCCGCGAGCGTCGTGGCGAGCGGAACGGCGGCAAGCAGGATTGCGGACTTCACTGCGGACATGGACGCAGACATTGGACCAACCTCCCTGATGGCACCGCCGCCTGGCGCGGCGGGCGACGCTATATTGCATCCCGATGACGGGATGTCGGCTCACATCCGCGTGCGGCTGCGCTCAGCCTTGGCGCTTGAAGAATTGCACCGCGCGTTCGTGCTTTTCGGCGGCCGCGCGCGACTTGAAGGTGCCGAGGTTGCGGCGGCGCCTGGTCTTCGGATTGATCTTGCGCGAATAGAGGCGGTACTCGCCCGATTTGAGCTTGCGGATCATGACGGTCTCCGGCGTCGACGAACTGGCATCATACCGACGGCGAAGCCTTCGAAAGGCTTCGCGCGCGCCGCCTTGCGGCGCGGCCGCGCGTCACTACGGGCGCGGAAACGGCGGGTAGCCCGGCGGCGGCTGCGGCGGGCCGCTGTAGAAACGGTCATCGTGGCTGTAGGAGTAGCCTGAATTCGTCGGGTAGGTCGGGTAGGTCGGCGGCGCAGCCGCCGCCTCGGCGGGCTGCTCATCCGGCGCGCGCCGGCGCGCGATCGCATCCGACACGTGCCCGGTGACGACGACCGTCGTGTTGAGCACGCCGTCCTGCTGCACCATCGCGTAGAGCTTCGCGGCGTTCTGCGGATCGAGCCGCACGCAGCCGTGCGAGACCGGCAGGCCGAGATGACGGGTATCGAGATAGCCGTGGACCGCGTGGCCGCGCTTGGTGAAGAAGATCGAATGCGGCATCGGCGCGTCGTCGTATTGCTTGGAGAAGTGGCTCGCCTCCATGCGGAAGGCGCGGAAGGTGCCGCTCGGCGTGTCGTAGCCGGGCGCGCCGGTCGAAACCCGCCACCGCCAGCGCGTCGCGCCGTCGACCTGCACGGTCATCTGCTGCGCGCTCTTGTCGACCGTGATGAGGATGTTGGCGCGCGCCTGACCGATCGGCGCGACCGCAGCCACGATGAGTGCCGCAAGAGCCCACCCGAAGTCACGCATGATCTCTCCTCCGCGGCCGGACGCGGCCGGCGTGCCGATTCATCTAATCACATCTGCGCCGCTTGGTTCCAGGCCGCCGCGCCGCGCGGCCGCGGCGCCCCGCCGCGGGCCCATTACCTCTTGCTCGTTCCGCATTACCTCCGACCGCTGTGGACAGGTTCCGCGCCCCCGCGGCGGCGTCATTTCTCTGTTGCTTTTCCGTCGGCGGACTCGACTCGGGGAATAAATTCAGCCTATGCGAGGAAGCAAGGTGGGCCGACTCAAAAAACCGGCGCGTGCAATGCGCGCCAGGGAGGCTGCTCATATGAACGTCATCGTCCTCGCGTCGCGCAAGGGTGGTTCGGGAAAAAGCACATTGGCGGCGCATCTCGGCGCCCAGGCGCACAAGTCCTCGGCGCCGGCGCATCTCATCGACGCCGATCAGCAGGGCTCGCTCACGCTGTGGCATGCGTTGCGCGGGACGCGCGAGCCGCCCCTGCGGCAGATGACGGGCGCCCTCCCCGCCATGATCAAGCAGGCCGAGCAGCAGGGCGCCGCCTGGGTGTTCATCGACACGCCGCCGAACATGTCGTCGATCGTGACCGATGCGATCCGCTGTGCGACCCTCGTCGTCATTCCGGCGCGGCCGGGCCTGTTCGACATCGACGCCGTCAAGGAGACGATCGAGTTCACCCGCGCGCTGAACAAGCCCTATGCGGTCGTCATCAACGCGGCGCCGGCGCGCCGCGCCAACCAGGACTCGCCGGCGGTGACGCAGGCGCGCGAAAGCCTCGCCGGCATCAATGCGCCGGTGTGGGCCGGGCAGGTCAGCCATCGCACGAATTTTTCCCTGGCGCTGTCGGAAGGCGAGGATGCGGCCGAATATGACGGCGGTTCGCTCGCCGCCGTCGAGATCGCCACGCTGTGGTCGGCGATCGAGCAGTCCGTGCAGGCGATCGCCGCCATGAGCGGCGCCGAGGCGGCGCGGCCGAACGCGGCTTAAGCGCATAGGCAAGCAGCCACCGCGAAAAAGCGCCGCCCCGGACTTGATCCGGGGCGGGTGCGGGGGGCGGCCTGGCGCGTCAGCAGATCGCGTCAATAGATGGTGCCGGGGCGGGGGAACGGCGGGTAGTTCGGCGGCGCGACCGGCGGCATCAGGTCGGGCGACGCGAGGGCCTGCCGGTAGGTCGGCTGCGCGACCGGCTGCGGCGAGAGCCGGACCGGGGCGAAGCGGTTGTCGGCGCTGCCGCGTAGCGTGGCGGCCGCGGGGGCCGGCTTCGTCGTGCGGGCGATCTTCGTCGCGGCGGGCGCCGCCGGCGGGCGGGCGCGGGCGATCGCATCCTTCGCGTTGCCGGTGATGACGATGGTGGTGTTGCGCATGCCTTCGTGCTTGACGAGGGCGAAGAGCTCCGTCGCGTTCTGCCGATCGAGCCGCACGCAGCCATGCGAGGCGGGCGTGCCGAGCTGGCGTTCCGCCAAGGTGCCATGGATGGCATGGCCGAGCTCGGTGAAGAAGATCGAATGCGGCATCGGCGCGTCGTCGTACTTCTTCGAATGGTGGTCGGCGTCGAGGTAGAGCGCGTGATAGGTGCCGTTCGGCGTGTCGTGGCCGATGCGCCCGGTCGAGACCTTCCACTGCCAGCGCGTCGCGCCGTCGACCTGGACGGTCAGTTGCTGGGTCGACTTGTCGACCGTGATGAGGACATCGGCGCGGGCCGCAGCCGCCCCGAGGGCAGCCATCGCGAGCCCGCCCGCCAGAACCATCGCACGATAACGCATTTACGAACCCCTTGAGCGCCGCGCGCGTCCCGATGACGCCATTCAAGGCCTGTGTCGGGCTTTCTGGGCAAAAGGTTCAAATGGGCGGGCGTGCACGACGCCTGCGCCCTTCAACGCTGCGGCCGGACTGCCTACCTGACAGGCATGTCGGAGCCCCTGGTCGTCTCGATTCCCCATCGCCTCGGCCGCGACGAGGCGGTGCACCGCATCAAATCCGGCATCGCCCACGCCCGCACACAGTTCGGACACATTCTCACCATTTCGGACGGCGGCTGGGAGGAGAACCGCATGAGCTTCGGCGCCAGCGCGCTCGGCCAGGCCGCCAGCGGCACGATCGACGTTCACGACGATCACGTGGTGCTGACCGTGCAATTGCCCTGGCTGCTCGCCCGGTTTGCACAAGCGGCGAGCACCTGGATCAGCCGCGAGGGCACACTGATGCTGGAGAAGAAATGAGGCGCCTCACGAAGCGGTCCACCACCCGCTTCTCGTCCGCCTTGTCGAACACAATGGTGAGCTCGTTGCCGTTGACCGCAATACGCGGAGGCCAACTCAACGCGCGAATTCGCGGCCGACGATCTCGTCCCAGCCGTAAGGGCACTGCATCGGAAAGCGATCGAGCTCGATATCGGTTTCGCGCGCCGCGGCGACACGCGCCTTGCGGTAGGCGCGGGCGATCGCCTCTTGTATCCGCTGTTTGAGACCCGGATTATCGGCGATGATGTCCTCGATCTCGAGGCGCTGCGCCGCGATCGACAGCGTCCAGCTGCGCGAGCGCAGCGAGGGTTGGTGATCCCATTTCAGGAAATGCAGCAGCAGCACGCGCAACGCGCTCTCGAGCTTGTCGAGCTGCTCCCGCCCCAAAGATTCGATCTCCTCGGCCACGTTCTCGCGGTCGATCGCATCGATGCGGCCGGCGCGCAGAAGGCGCGCCTGCTCCTGCGACCATGAATAGAAGTCGCGCGCATAGCCGCCGCCATCCAGATCGGCGGCCGGCGCCAAACCAATCTCATCAGTCCGAATGCGGCCGGTCACGGCTCGCTCCCACGGCGCGACAATATCGCGACACTATATCGTATCCGAGCTTCCGCCGACTGGGCGGCGACGGACGTGGCGCCTGGCTCACGCCCGCCGCACGAAGCTGTCCACCACCCGCTTCTCGCCCGCCTTGTCGAACGCGATGGTGAGCTTGTTGCCGTCGACCGCGACCACGTCGCCGTTGCCGAATTTCTGGTGAAACACGCGGTCGCCGATGCCGAACGGCGAGACCGTGCCGGTCGATTTCGCCACCAGCTCGCCCTCGATCGTGAGCGGCGGGCGCACCGGGCGCTGCGCGGCGCGGGGAGGGGACTTGGCGTACGGCGCCCCGGCCGCGTCGGGGTCAAAACCCTGGTCGTCGTCCTCGTCGAAGCCGCCGCGCCCGCCGCGGGCCTTCGCGCGCTGCCAGCCGGGGGTCGAATAGGCCGAGCCGAAGCTCTGCATCTCGTCGAAGCGCGAGGCGCCGTAGCCGGTGAATCCGCCGAAGCTGCCTTTCGATTCCTGCACCTCGACATGCGCCTCGGGCAGCTCGTCGATGAAGCGCGACGGCATCGTCGCCGACCACGAGCCGTGGATGCGCCGGTTGGAGACGAAATAGATTTTTGCCAGCTTGCGCGCGCGCGTGAGGCCCACATGGGCGAGGCGGCGCTCCTCCTCGAGGCCGGCGCGGCCCTGGTCGTCGAGCGAGCGCTGGTGCGGCAGCAGGCCTTCCTCCCAGCCGGGAAGAAACACCGTGTCGAACTCGAGGCCCTTAGCGGAGTGCAGCGTCATGATCGAGACCGCCTCGCGGCTCTCGCCCTTGTCGGCGTCCATGACGAGCGCGATGTGCTCGAGGAAGCCCTGCAGGTTCTCGAACTCCTCCATCGAGCGGACCAGCTCCTTGAGGTTCTCCAGCCGCCCGGCGGCGTCGGCGCTGCGGTCCTTCTGCCACATCTCGGTGTAGCCCGACTCGTCGAGCACGATCTGCGCGAGCTCGGTATGCGGCAGCGAATCCTTCTGGGCGCGCCAGCGGTCGATCGCCGCGACGAAGTCGCGCAGCGCCTGGCGCGGTTTTGCCTTGAGCTCGTCGGTCGCGACGATCGCCCGCGTCGCCTCCATCAGCGCGACGCCCCTCGCGCGCGCGTGATCGTGCAGCAGCTTGACGGTGGCGTCGCCGAGCCCGCGCTTCGGCACATTGACGATGCGCTCGAAGGCGAGATCGTCGGCCGCCTGGTTGACCAGCCGCAGATACGCGATGGCGTCGCGGATCTCGGCGCGCTCGTAGAAGCGCGGGCCGCCGATCACCGTATAGTCGAGGCCAATGGTGATGAAACGGTCCTCGAACTCGCGCATCTGGAACGAGGCGCGCACCAGGATCGCGATCTCGTTGAGCGAATGGCCGGCGCGACGCAGCGCCTCGATCTCCTCGCCGATCGCGCGCGCCTCTTCCTCCGAGTCCCAGGCCGCGACCACCGCGACCTTCTCGCCGGGCGCGTCCTCGGTGCGCAGCGTCTTGCCGAGCCGGCCCTCGTTGTGGGCGATGAGATGCGAGGCGGCGGCGAGGATGTTCGCGGTCGAGCGGTAGTTGCGCTCCAGCCGGATGATCTTCGCGCCCGGAAAATCGTGCTCGAAGCGCAGGATGTTGTCGACCTCGGCGCCGCGCCAGCCGTAGATCGACTGGTCGTCGTCGCCGACGCAGCAGATGTTCTTGGGCGTTGCTTGCGGCGGCGCCTCGGCCTCGTCCTTCGAGACGCCCGCCTTCGCTGTCGCTGCGGCGGGCTCCTCAGGATGAGGGGCCAAGTTTGCGCCTTGTTCATGAGTATGACCCTCATCCTGAGGAGCGTCGCGCAGCGACGCGTCTCGAAGGGCGAGGCCACCGGCGTTGCCGCGCGTCGGCTGGGCGAGCAGCCGCAGCCACAGATACTGCGCCACGTTCGTGTCCTGGTACTCGTCAACGAGGATGAACCGGAAGCGCCGCTGGTACTCGCGCAGCACCTCGGGGTGCTCGCGGAAAATGCGGATGGTCTCCAGGAGCAGGTCGCCGAAATCGGCCGCGTTGAGGACCTTCAGCCGCGCCTGGAAGTCGGCGTAGAGCTTCATGCCGCGCCCGTCCGCGAAGCTCGCGGCTTCGCCCCGCGGCACCTGGGCGGGGGTGAGCCCGCGGTTCTTCCAGCCGTCGAGCATGCCGGCAAAGACCCGCGCGGGCCAGCGCTTCTCGTCGATGCCTTCGGCGACGATGAGCTGCTTCATCAGGCGGATCTGGTCGTCGGTGTCCAGGATGGTGAAGTCGGACTTCAGGCCGGCGAGCTCGGCGTGCCGGCGCAGCAGCTTCGCCCCGATCGAGTGGAAGGTGCCGAGCCACGGCATGCCCTCGACGATCTGGCCGACCATCTTGCCGACGCGCTCCTTCATCTCGCGCGCCGCCTTGTTGGTGAAGGTGACGGCGAGGATCTCGGAGGGCCGCGCCCGGCCGAGGCTCAGGATGTGGGCGATGCGCGTGGTGAGCACGCGCGTCTTGCCGGTGCCGGCGCCGGCGAGCACCAGCACCGGTCCGTCGAGGGTCTCGACCGCTTCGCGCTGCTCCGGATTGAGGCCCGCGAGATAGGGCGGCGCGGCCGCGGCGCGCGCCCGCGCCGCGATCCCGCCGGCGGCCGCGACGGGCGGTGCAAGCGATACGGGTCGCTCGGATTTCAGTGGATCGGCCAAGTTCCGGATTCCGGTGATTCTCTTGCGCCTAAAATGGCACCCGGCCCGGCATTTTACGAGGGCACTGCGATGGGCCGGCTCTATATCTTCCGCATATCTTCCGCGCGGCAGCCGGCCGCTTCAGCCCTTGGCTGGCATCGCGATACGCCGGCCGGCGGCCTCCGGCCGCGGCAGCCGCGCGTGCGAGGCCTTCATCTCGGCGAGCCGGCGGGTCACCTCGGGCGGGAACGGCGCGGTCTTGTGCGCCGCCATGTCGACGTGCAGCGACATGTTTTCCGACGTCGCCGCCACCCAGCCGTGCTCGGCATGGAAGAGCTGCTCGAAGGTGTGCAGCCGCTTGCGGTCGAAGTCGAGGAGCTGGAACGTCACCCGCACCGGGTCGCCGGCATGCAGCTCGCGCAGGTAGCGCAAGTGCACTTCGGCGGTGAAGAACGAGTGCTTGCGCTGGCTGACATAGTCGACGCCGATGCCGATCAGCTCGTAGGCTTCGTCCACGGCGCGGTCGAACAGCACGTTGTAATAGGCCATGTTGAGATGGCCGTTGTAGTCGATCCAATGCTGCTCGACCCGCATCACCGAGGAGACGAACGGGGCGAAGAACAGCGGCTCAAGGTCGGCGCGATCGAGCATGACGCGATCGGTTCCAGGGACGGCGAATGTCGGCGAATATTGCCAGCATTCGCCGCGCGTGTCCTGGATTTATTTGCAATCGATCCATTCGACCGCCGGGACGGCTGCGGGCGCGCGGGCGGTCTGCTAAATGTCGGCGCGAGCAAGGCCCGCAACAACAAGAACAGGTCGGCATGATGGCTTCAGGAGAGAACGGTTCGGCGCCCGCGCGCGATGCTGCGGCGGTCGCGGCCGCATTGGCGCAGCTCGCGGCCCAATTCGGCAATCGGCTGGTGACCTCGACGGCGGTGCGCGAGCAGCACGCCAACACCACGACCTGGGTCGCGAACGAGCCGCCCGACGCGGTGGCATTTCCGCAATCGACCGCGGACGTGCAGGCGATCGTGCGCATCTGCGCCGCCCATCGCCTGCCGGTGATCGCCTTCGGCACCGGCACCTCGCTCGAAGGCCAGGTCAATGCGCCGCGCGGCGGCGTGTGCATCGACATGCGCGACATGAACCGCCTGCTCGCGGTGCACGCCGAGGACCTCGATTGCGTGATCGAGCCGGGCATCACGCGCAAAGCGCTCAACGAGCAGCTGCGCGACCAGGGGCTGTTCTTCCCGATCGACCCGGGCGCCGACGCCTCGCTCGGCGGCATGACGGCGACGCGCGCGTCGGGCACCAATGCGGTGCGCTACGGCACGATGAAGGACAATGTGCTGGCGCTGAAGGCGGTGCTGGCGACCGGCGAGGTGATCAAGACCGCGCAACGGGCGAAGAAATCCTCCGCCGGCTACGACCTGACGCGCCTGTTCGTCGGCTCGGAGGGAACGCTCGGCGTCATCACCGAGATCACCCTCAAGCTGCACGGCATTCCCGAATCGATCGCCAGCGGCGTGTGTCCGTTTCCCTCGGTCGAGGCCGCCTGCAACGCCACCATCGCGACCATCCAGACCGGCATTCCGATTGCCCGCATCGAGCTGCTCGACGAATTGCAGGTCAAGGCGTGCAACGCCTACTCGAAGCTCTCGCTGCCCGAGCGGCCGATGCTGTTCGTCGAATTCCACGGCTCGGCGGCCTCGGTCGCCGAGCAGTCGGCGCAGTTCGGCGAGATCGCGCGCGAGCACGGCGGCGGACCGTTCGACTGGGCGACCAAGCCGGAGGATCGCACCCGCCTGTGGCAGGCGCGCCATGACGCCTATTGGGCGGCGCGCGGGCTGCGTCCGGGCGCGAGCGCGGTGGCGACCGACGTGTGCGTGCCGATCTCGCGGCTCGCCGAGTGCGTTGCGGCGACGCAGAAGGATGTCGCGGCGAACCGGCTGGTTGCGCCCATTCTCGGCCATGTGGGCGACGGCAATTTCCATCTCTCGCTGATGGTCGACCTCGACGACCGCGACGAGGTCGAGCGCGCCGAAGGCCTGTGCCAGCGCCTGGTCGAGCGCGCGCTCGCCATGGAGGGAACCTGCACGGGCGAGCACGGCGTCGGGCAGGGCAAGATGAAATATCTCCTCGCCGAGCATGGCGAGCCCGCGCTCGCCGCCATGCGGGCGCTCAAGCAGGCGTTCGACCCGCACGGCATCATGAACCCCGGCAAGATTGTCACGCTAGGGTGATGAGGATGGTGCGGACACATAATCGCCGCTAAACCATATGACGAAGCCGTCGGGCAGCCCATCGCCGGTTTGGGCGGTTGAGCGGGACGTTTGCCGTTGCGGTAAGCTGCGGTCGGGCCGGGGCGTCTAAGGGGAAGAAGCGGGGCGCGGAGCACAAGAGTGCAGACGACGCTGCTTGGATTGGCGATCGCGCTCATCGTCGCGCTGGTGGCGGCGCTGATCGGTCCGCTGTTCATCGATTGGGGCCGCTGGCGCACCAGTTTCGAGGCGGAAGCGACGCGGCTCGTCGGCATGCCGGTGCGTGTGTCCGGCCGCATCGACGCGCGTCTGCTGCCGACGCCGTCGCTCCAGCTCAACGGCATCGAGGTTGGCGAGGCAGGCCACGAGCCGCGGCTGCGCGCGCGCTCGCTCGGCGTCCAGTTCGCGCTCGGCTCGCTCATGCGCGGGGAGTGGCGCGCCGGCGAGCTGCATATCGACGCGCCGCAGGTCACGCTCGGCGTCGACGCCGACGGCCGCATCGAGGTGCCGCGGGTTTCCATCGGCTTCGACCCGGACCAGCTGTCGTTCGATCGCATCGAGATCGACAACGGCCGCGCCGTGCTGCTGGATGCGGCAAGCGGCACGCGCGCCGTGCTCGACCAGCTCTGGTTCAAGGGCGACATGCGCTCGCTGCTCGGCCCGTTCCGCGGCGAGGGCGCCTTCGTTTCGGCGGGTGAGCTCTACGGCTATCGCGTTGCCGGCGGCCGCCGCGGCGACGACGGCGGCATGCGGCTGCGCCTCACTCTCAGCCGATCCGACCGCCCGCTGTCGATCGAGACCGATGGCACCTTGTCGGTCGAGGCCGGCCGGCCGCGCTACGAAGGCACGCTGACGCTCGCCGGGCAAGCCGGCCTTGCGCCGGCGAACGGCACGAGCGCCGCCAAAGATCCGTGGCGGATGACGAGCCGCGTCAAGGCGACGCCCGCGCGCGCGCTGTTCGAGCAGGTCGAATTGCAATACGGACCGGATGAACGGGCGCTGAAACTCGCCGGCACCGCGGACTTCACGTTCGGCGCCAAGCCCGGCGTTGCGGCGGTGCTCTCCGCGCGACAGGTCGATCTCGACCGGGCGCTGCTGCTGGCGGATGCGGCGCAGCCGACGCCGGCCGTCCTGCTGCGCCGCATGACCGATACGCTCGCGCAATTCGGGTCGGCGCCGGTGCCGGTGAAGATCGGCATCGGCATCGACACCGCGACGCTCGGCGGCGCCTCGTTGATCGCCTTGCGCGGCGACCTGCACGCCGAGCCCGGCGGCTGGAGCCTCGACAACATCGAGTTCCGCGCGCCGGGGGCAACGCAGGTGCATGCGAGCGGGCTGCTCACGCTGGCGCGGGACGCGGCCGAGTTCTCCGGCCCCGCCAGCATCGATTCGGCCGATCCCAAGGCGCTGATCGGCTGGCTCGAAGGCCGTCCGGACGCGCCGCGCGCGACGATCGGCGCGCTCAGCGCGCGCGGCGAGGTGACGCTCGGCGCGACGCGGCTTGCGGTCAAGCAGCTCCAGGCGCGCTTCGACGGCAAGGCGATCGAGGGTGGGTTCGCGTACGCATTTGCCGGCACTGGACAGCCAGCGCGCCTCGACGCATCGCTCAAGGCGGCGCAGATCGATCTCGATGGCGCGCTCGCGTTTGCCAGCAATGCGCTCGCCGGCACGACCTTCGCGCTGCCGCGCGAGATGGCGTTGAAGCTCGACTTCGACCACGCGACCTATGCGGGCGTCGAGGCGAGGGGCGCGCATGCCGATCTCAAGTTCGACGCCAAGGGGCTCGATATCGAGCGCCTCGCGATCGACGATTTCGGCGGCGCGGTGGTCAAGGCGAGCGGGCATATCGACACGGCCGCGCCGTCGTGGCGCGGGTCGGTCACGTTCGGATTGGCGGCGCAGCAACTCACCGGCGTGGCGGCGCTCGCCGCCAAGTTCGCGCCGGGCGCCGCGGATCTCCTGCAGACGATGGCGCGGCGCGCCGCGACCGCAAACCTCATCGCGACGATCGAGGTGGCGCCGGCGGCCGAGCCCGCCGATGCCAGGATTTCCGATGCGAAGATTTCCGATGCGAAGACCTCCGCCAGGCTCACGGTCGGCGGCGTGGTCGGCGGCGTGCGGGTCAATCTCGTCGCCCAGGGCAATGGCGATGCGGCATCGCCCGCCGCGGCCGCGCTTCGCCTCGACGGACACCTCGATGCCGACGACGGCGCGAGCCTCGCGGCGCTCGTCGGCCTCGATCGCCTTGCCGTCGTCGGCCATCGCGCTGCGCGCCTCGCCCTCACGGCGAATGGCGCCGCCGCGGGCGACCTGCGCGTCGACGCGACGTTCGAGGGTGAGGGACTGGACGCGGCGGCGCACGGCAACGTGCGGCTTGCCGACGCGCGGGCGCGCGGCGCGCTCGATGTGAGCTTCGCGGCGGCCGATACGCGCTTGCCGCGCCGCGACCCGGCGAGCGCGATGCCGGTCGCGCTCTCGACGCGGCTGTCGATCG
>Ga0335081_10011866_pt1 | contig 14110 bp, 7 predicted proteins | sample Lox_Sample_35_FD_206713 | JGI IMG/M metagenome (GOLD analysis project Ga0335081, IMG submission 206713) | Soil microbial communities from Loxahatchee National Wildlife Refuge, Florida, United States - Lox_Sample_3.5 | ecosystem: Environmental > Terrestrial > Soil > Wetlands | place: USA: Florida... | reverse complement strand
TAGGCGATTTTTTTGGCCAGCCCCTGCGCCTGTTTGAGCACGTCCGCTTCCGGCACCGCCTTGTTCACCAGGCCGATCTCCTTCGCCTCCGTCCCCGTGATCTTGTCTCCGGTCAGAATCAGCTCGGCCGCTTTCGACGGGCCGACGATCCGAGGCAACCGCTGCGTGCCGCCGAAGCCTGGGATGATGCCCAGGTCAATCTCGGGCAGCCCCATCCGGACCCGTTCGCTGGCGACCCGCATGTGGCAGGCCATCGCCAGCTCCAATCCCCCGCCCAGGCAGAAGAGCCCGTTGATGGCCGCGATCACCGGCTTGGGCGACCGCTCGATCTTGTCGAAGATCGCCTGCCCCTTCCGCGTCACCGTCCGTCCCTGTTCGGCCGAGCTGATCCCGGCGATTTCGCGGATATCGGCCCCGGCGACGAACATGTTGCCCGCGCCCGTCACCACGGCCGCCTTGACGGCCGGATTGGCGATCACCGCGTCGATTGCCGCCTCCAGCTCGGTCATCACCGCCAGGTTCAGCGTGTTGGCCGGCGGATTGTTGATCGTGAGCGTCGCAACGTAGTCCTCGATCTGGGTCGTGATGAGTAGCTCAGCCACTGCCGATTCGCTCCTTCCTTGCCGAGCCCATGACCCGGGGATGAGCCCATCGCTCGATCCCGGGCCCCTCTCCCTCACGGGGAAAGGGGGCAAGGCGTTAGTACGTGAAAAAGCCCTTTTTCGTCTTCGCGCCAAGATAATTGGCCGCGACCATCCGCTTGAGCATCGGCGCGGGCCAGAAGCGCGGCCCCAGCTCGCGGCTCAGACGGGTCAGCTCCGCCGCCACCACGTCGATGCCAATGGCGTCGGCCAGATGCAGCGGACCGCCCTTCTCCTGCGGGAACCCCATGCCCGCGACCATCGCAATGTCGATGTCGGTCGCCGTGGCCACCCCTTCCTGCAGGCAGATGACCGCTTCATTGATCATGGGATACAGCACCCGCTCGGGCGTGAAGCCTCGGGACGTCACGGGCGTTGCGCCGCGCCGCTTCCGGATCTCGGCGAGCAGGGCGGGAAGCTCCGTGTCCTCCCCGTCCGTATAAAACCCCTTGCCGACCTTCTGGCCCAACCGCTTCCGCTTCACCAGCTCCTGCATGATCTCCGCCGCGGCCATGCGCGGGCCGTAGGCGTCGTAGAGAATGTCGGCCACCTTCTGCGCCACGTCGATCCCGATCATGTCCAGCAGAACGAACGGCCCCATCGGCAGGCCCGCCGCGGTCAGCGCCTGATCGATCTCCTTCATCGGCGCCGCGCCGTCCTCGAGCGTGAGCGCGGCCTCGTTCAGGTAGGGCATCAGGAGGCGGTTGACGAGAAATCCCGCGCACTCCTGCACGCGCACGGGGATTTTCCGGAGCGACTCGGCGAAGGCCACGGTGTCATCGACCGTTTCGGTCGACGTCGCCAGGCCGGGGATCACTTCAACCAGCTTCATGACGTGCGCCGGATTGAAGAAGTGCAGCCCCACCAGCTTGTGCGGCCGCGCGATCGCGGAGCCGATGGCCGAGATCGAGAGCGCCGAGGTGTTGGTCGCGAGGATCGACGATTCGGGCAGGGCCGCCTCCAGCTCCTTGAAGACTTTCTGCTTGACGCCGAGGTCTTCGAACACCGCCTCGATCACCAGATCGACGTCCTTGAAATCTTCGAAGCTGGTCGAGCCGGTCACCAGGGCGAGCTTCTGTCCCATCTCAGTTGCCGTCATCTTGCCCTTGTCGACGCGCGACTGGTAGATCTTCCGGATCGTCGCCAGCCCCTTGTCGACCGACTCCTGACTCAGGTCCTTGAGCACGACCGGCAGGCCGGCGTAGCTGATCACCTGCGCGATTTGCGCGCCCATCGTCCCCGCCCCGATCACTCCGGCTTTATAGATGTACATAGAACCTCCGTCGATCCGTGCTTGCCATTTACACCGTAATCCGCTTCGCCTCTGAGGAGGCTCGCTCTTTCGGGGGGAGAGGCCTATCTCCCCCCGATGCCCCCATGGCCATACGCTTTGCCTTCTTACACTGCTCCTCGCCCATTACCCCTTAACCCGCTTTTGCCTTTCTAATCCTTCATCCATCCGCCATTGTTCTTTCGCCTCATGATGGCTCATCATCCACACCCCCCAGGCGAAGAAAAGCCCGACCGCCAGCGCGATCGGGCGGTCCCAGGTGACGTGCCGCGCGAGGACGTGCGCGCGCAGGGCGGCTTCGCCCGCTCCAAGCACGGTCATGCCGCCGAGCAGGTAGAAGCCCCACCGGGACCAGGCCTGACGCGCCAGCATGCCGGCGCCGACCGCCATGAAGGCGGCCGCAACAGCGAGGGCGATCATCATGCGGATCTGAACGTCGCCGCCGAGCCACGCGGCGGCCGCCATGACCAGGCCCATGACCATCAGGACCGCGCCGAAGACGATCCGCACGGCATCATACAAATGCGATTCATGTCCCGTCTCGAATTGATTCATCGTGATCATCGTTGCTCCTTTCCGCTCGCCTTGGCAGTCTCGCTCATGCGGGGGGAGTGATGCGCTTCGTCTCGGCCATGGCCCTTGGCCATGTCGCCGGCTCAGGTTCCGCCTTCACCGGCGTGGCCGTTGAAGCTCCACTCACGCTCCTCCCTCACATTGATCTGTGGGGGCTGCCTCCCCCACGCACCGCCCCATCGCCCGTACACTTTGCACTTTTACTTTAACCCTAATCCGCCTTCGCTGTTCCGCTTCGCCTCTGAGGAGGCTCGCTCTTTCGGGGGGAGACGCTATCTCCCCCCGCCCCCCCATTGATTGTTTGACGCGTTTGAAACACTACACCATGCGCTCGTCACTTTTACTCCGCCGTTTCTTCGCTCATCCTCAATCCGCCGTTTCTTTTCTAATCCGCCTTTATATTCTCTCCACCACCATGGCGGCACCCAGGCCGCCGCCGACGCACATGCTGGCGCAGCCGAGGGTCAGATTCCTCCGCTGCATCTCGCGGAGCAGCGTCAGCGTGATCCGCGCCCCGCTCATCCCGACCGGATGGCCCAGCGCGATCGCCCCGCCGTTGACGTTGACGATCTCACGGTTCAGGCCCAGCTTCTTCTCAACGGCCAGATACTGCGCCGCGAAGGCTTCGTTGACTTCGAACAACTGGACGTCCTTCAACGCCACGCCCGCCTTCTTCAACGCAAGCGGAATCGCCTCGGCGGGGCCGATGCCCATCCGGGTCGGGTCGACGCCGACGAAGGCGTACGACCGGATCGCGCCCAGCGGGGTCTTGCCGAGGGCGCGGGCCCGCTCGTCCGACATGATGAGCAGCGCGGCCGCGCCGTCGCTGATCGGGCAGGCGTTGCCCGGCGTCACGGTGCCGCCCTCCTTGAAGATCGACGGATAGAGCGCCAGCTGCTGCTCGGTGAGCGCGACGTTCGGTCCCTCATCCTGGCTGAAGGGCTCCGGCGTCACCGCCCGGCCGGCCATCTTCTTCGGCACCATCACCGCCATGATCTCATCCTTGAACTTGCCCTCCCGGATCGCCCGGAAGGCCCGTTTGTGGGAAAGGGCGGCGAACTTGTCCTGCTCCTCGCGGGAGATCTGATAATCCTCGGCGAGATTCTCGGCCGTGCGCCCCATGATCTGGCCGCAGAAGGCGTCGGTCAGCCCCTCCCAGATGCTGTCGATGAACTCCCCGTGGCGCAGCCGCTTGCCCCAGCGCATGTCGCGCGACACATAGGGGGCGAGGCTCATGTTTTCGATGCCGCCCGCGATCTGCACGTCCGCGTCCCCGGACTTGATGTTCTGGGCCGCGTTCGCCAGCGCCTGCATGCCCGAGGAGCAGTTGCGGGCGACCGTGTAGGCGGGCGTCGCGATCGGCAGGCCGGCCATCAACGTGACGACGCGGGCCAGGTTCGTCGCGTCGCTGTACTGGCCGACGCAGCCGAAAATGACTTCCTCGACCTGGGCGGGATCGAGGCCGGTGCGGGTGAGCAGCTCGCGCGTGATCAGCTCGCCCAGCTTGTGGTTGGTCATATCCTTCAATGCGCCGCCGAAATTCCCGATCGGCGTGCGGACCCCGTCGATGATGACGACCTTCGGCGCCATGCCTACCCCCTCGCTCCCGTCCGGGCCGACTGATCGGCCTCCGGGGTATTGCGCAATTCCTCCTCGACCAGCAGGCGCCGCAGCACCTTGCCGACCATCGTCTTGGGCAGCTCGTTCCGGAACTCGACGTACTTGGGCACCTTGAATCTGGCCAGCTCGCGCGCGCAGTAGCCGATGATCTCCTGCGGCGTGGCGATCTCTCCCTCCTTCAGCACGATGAAGGCCTTGATCACCTCGACGCTGAACGACTCCGGCAGGCCGACGACGACGGCGTCCTTGACCTTCGGGTGGCGGAAGAGCACCTCCTCCACCTCGCGCGGGTAGACGTTTTCACCCCGCGTCTTGATCATGTCCTTCTTCCGGTCGACGATGAAGAAATAGCCGTCCTCGTCCATGCGGGCCATGTCGCCGGTGAAGAGCCAGCCGTCGCGCAGCACCGCCTTGGTTTCCCCGGGCTGGTTCCAATAGCCCATCATCACCTGCGGCCCCCGCACCGCCAGCTCCCCGACCTGTCCGACCCCCAGCTCCTTGTCGCCGTTCTCCGGGTCGACCACTTTGGCGTCGGTATCGGGAAACGGAATGCCGATGCTCCCCTTCTTCCGCTGGCCGAAGATCGGATTGCAGTGGGTGACCGGCGCGCTTTCGGTCAGCCCGTAGCCCTCCACCAGCTTCCCCTTGGTCAGGTGCTCGAACCGTTCCTGCACTTCCGCGTGGAGCGGACCCGCCCCGCTGATGCAGATCCGGATGCTGGACAGGTCGGACCGGCCCGCCCTTGGATGGTTGTTGATGGCGACATACATCGCCTGCACGCCCATGAAGATGGTGACGCGGCGGTTTTGGATGGCTTTAAGCACCTCGTCGGTCTTGAATTTCGGCAGCAGCACCAGCTCGGCCCCGATTTTGACGGCCAGGTTCATGCAGGAGCTCATGCCGTAGACATGGAAAAACGGAATCACGCCGAGGAAGACCTCCTGCCCCGGCTGCAGCGACGGCATCCAGGCGTGGCACTGGACGACGTTGGCCACCAGATTCCCGTGGCTGAGCATCACACCTTTCGGCGTGCCGGTTGTCCCGCCGGTGTATTGCAGCAGGGCCAGATCGCCCGGGGCCGAGTCGACGGCCGGCGACTCGGCCGGCGCGCCGCGGAGCAGCGTGAGCCAGTCGCAGACCCCGTCGCCGCGCGGCGGTTCGATCCATTGCCCGTCGCGCTTGGCCTTGAAGGGATAGAGCCACTTGAAGGGCACGGGAAGATAATCCTTCACCCCCGTGAGAATGACCCGCTTGAGCGGCGTTCTGGCCCTGACGGCGTCGATCCTCGGATGGAACAGGTCGAGTGCGATGATCGTCTCGGCGCCGGAATCGGCCAGTTGGAACTCGATCTCCCGCTCCACGTAGAGCGGGTTCATCTGCACCACCACGGCGCCGGCCGTCAGCGCGCCGTAGTAGCCGATGACCGCCTGCGGGACGTTCGGCAGCATCAGCGCGACCCGGTCGCCCGGCCGCACGCCGAGGGCGCGCAAGGCGCTGGCGCAGCGCGCGACCTCCGCGGAGAGCGCTTCGTAGGTCAGCCGCTTGCCGTAAAAGTTGATGGCGGGACGCCGGGGAAAACGGCGGGCCGACTCGGACAGAAAATGCTGCAGGGGGGCTTGGGGATAATTGAGCCGGAGGGACACCTCCGATTCATACGCAGTCAGCCAGGGCCGGTCCATATCATCCGCTCCGCGGTATCGTCGCCGGCGCGCGCGCCCGGCCCGGCAATCGCTCATGGCCTTGCAGCCCGCGAAATGTCGACGGCGATCTCTCTTTTTGAAGATATACCAGGGTCCCGGTATTGTCAAGCCGAACTCCCTGTTTTCAGATGAGAAATTGGTGGCGTGATAACCAGATGATAACGATAAGTTGTTTGGTGATCCCCCGGTTTATAGAACGGCCTGGCCAGGGCCGCGTGTCCGGGGAAAGGGACGGACAGGCACGTGTCCGATGGTCGCACGCTGGCGCGGCCCAACTGCGCCGCACCGGATCGCCTGGCGGCGACGGCCGGGATGCGACCGGAGCGCGCCGCCCATCGGGCCTGTGCGGATGCGCAGGGCGGGCGGAAGGCGTCTAGCTCAGGATCAGACAGGTGACGGTCTGGTTGACGCCGTCGATGGCGCGGATCTTGGACAGGATCAGTTCGCCCAGGCCTTGAAATGTCTCGGTTTCCACCTGGACGATGATGTCGTAGGCGCCCGTGACGGTGTAGACGGCCTTGACGCCGGCGATCCGCTGGATGGTGGTGTGGACGCTCCGGGTGTGATCCCCGGTGACGCTGATGAAGATAAAGGCTCCCAGGGCCATCTTCCCTCCCTTCGTGGGGTGCGCCGTCTGTCCCGTCGTCACGGGGGTCCGGCTCTCCGGCATCATCAGATTTCCACCCGGAAGCCGAACATCCAGCTGACGAAAAGATTGTTGTTCAGGTTGGAGATGTTGAGCAGCACCGTTGAGTTCAAAAAAAGATGTTTGACGACTTGCACATCGATGCCGCTGCCGAGGGGCATGAGGAACTTCGTCTCATCTCTGTTGCTCTCGCTGAGATGAATAAACCCCACGCCGCCCTCGAGATGCGGGCGGACTTTCGGATAATCGGGCAGATCGAACCAGTATTTGACCTGGCCCGAGAGCCCCACCTGGCTGAAATTGCCGGCCAGCCCGACCTGGAGCAGCGGGCCGACCGACCAGGCGTTCGTCAGATAATAATCCCATGTGAAATCCATCCCGAAGATCGAACTCGACTCAGTCCCCATCATGGGGCCGAGGCCAAACCCAAAGGAGGCGCGGCCGGCCCGGCTCTCCGGGGCGGGTCCCGCCGGCGCCGCCGGTGGCGTCTGTGCTGCCGTCTGTGTTGGGGCTGTCGACGGGGTCTGAGGCTGCGGGGGTGCCTGCGTTGGCGCCGGTATTTGTGACGTCGGAGGGGGTTGCGGCGGCGGAGCCGGTGCTGCCGCGGGCGCCTGTGATGCCGGGGGCGTCGGCGTTGCCGGCGGGGCTTGCGTGGCGGGCGGGGGCTCCTTTGCCTCCTGTGCCCTCACCGGCGGCTCCACGGCCAGCATCACCAGCGCCACCCACCCTATGGCCATGACGATCCGTTTCACGCTGCCCTCATCAGTTGGTTCGCGGCTCCTGGTTCGCCGTTCACGGTCCACATGACCCCGCGCATCCGACTCCCCGTGAATGGTGATCGGTGCTCAGAAACCGGCAGGATTATACCCGATGCGATTAGTTGTACCACAATTCTGCCCCCCTGTGCGAAGGGGGCGGCCCGAACGGCGTCTTAGGGACCGAGACGCGACACGAACCGGCGGCAGACATTTCATTTTCATTTTCTCTTGAAACCCCGTTGCCAAGATGATACCATGCGCGCTTGCACACGAGGGCTGTTCCCGCCGTGATCCGCTATCGGATCATGGTCGATCATCCACCGATCCTTATCAACGGGACATCATGTCGCTCCTGCCTCACGAACTGCCGCCCTGCAGACGCACAGCCGCACAGTCAGGGGGCGGCGCACCCCGCACCCACGGTCACATGAGTCGGGCCGCCGCACGGATGCCCCGCGTTTGCCTGACCCTCTTCATCGGCCTGTTGCTCTGCACCGGTGTGTGCGTCCACTCGCCGCCCGCAATGGGATTCACTTTGCAGGAAGCGCGGGCGCAAGCGCTCAAGGTTTACTGGGGCGTGAAAATCGCACAGGAAGAGGTGGCAATGGCCAAGGCCGAACGGAAGAGCCGGTTCTCGAATTTTTTCCCACAATTGGCGTTCAATTCGAATTATACCCATTATAACGACGAAACGGACTTCCGCGTCTCGAAGGGGGCGGTGGCCACCAACCCGGTCCCCATTCCCACGAATGACCTGTTCCTCCCGTGGTTGAATCAAAATACCTATCAATATGGTCCCACGCTGCTGCAGCCGATTTTTGCCGGCGGCCGCCTCTATTTTGGCTACCTCCAATCCCAGGCCCTGGAGGCGCAGTCCCAGTGGGATGAAAAAAAGATGGTCAACAATCTCCTGTCACAAGTCGAAACGGTGTACGTCGATATTCTTGAGCTCCACGGCGAAGCGGCCGTGATGGAAGACACCTTGAAGTTTTTCAAACAACACCGGCAGGACATGGAGGATAAGTACAAAGCGGGACGGGTTGCCATCGTCGACCTGCTCAAGGCCGAAGCGCAGGAGTCCGAAACCGAGGAACAATTGCTGACGGTCAACAGCAATCTGAAGGTGGATGAAGCCCATCTCAATCAACTGCTCGGACAGCCGGTCAGCGCCGTTCTCGAGCTGGCGCCGCTCCCCGACCCGTCGCCTGTGACGATCGACCTGGACACCGCTTGGAAATTGGCGAGATCCTACCGCCCGGAAATGCAGGCGGCGATCGCCCAATCGAATGCCGCCGGGTACTCCAAGCGGGTCGCCGAAGCTTCGTATTATCCTCAAGTCAACTTCACCGGCAAATGGTACGGGCAGGAAGCATCTCCATCAAACCCAGAAACTGAACGCTGGCAGCTGCTGCTGACCGCTGACTGGAACCTGTGGGATTGGGGAGGCACGACGCAACAAGTGGAAAAAATGGCCGCCCAACAACGAGAAGCCGAGGACCAGGTCTACCTCACCTCGGATGAGGTCAACCTCGAGGTCTACCTGGCTTGGCTTCAGATCAAAACGGCGGATCTGAAAGTCGAGGCGATCGGCAGACAAAAAACCCACGCGCTCGAAGTCGTCCGTGTTGCCAATCTGGGTTTCAATGCCGGGGTGGCCACGTCAACTGAATTGATGGCGGCGGAAACCATGCTCTCCCAGGTCGAAATCGATGAGGTCAAGGCCCGGTTTGGCGCCCAACTCGCCCGCACCAGCTTTTATCACGCCATCGGCATCATGGATGAACAGCTGGCGGTGTCGACCGCTCCGCCCCTTCAAGAACCCGGCCCGACACCTCACCCATAACCAACCGCCCCTCTCCCCCGGAGGGGAAGAAACCCGCCGTCGCGGTGCGCATCGGAAGTTGCCCGGCCGGCCATCATGACCTGGGCAGCCCGATCGGGCCGGGCCTCTCACTCGCGTCCTGTCCCCCCGCGGTCGATTCGCCTCGTCCATGCCGATGCGCTTCCCATCTCCCGACGCCTTCCCTGTCGACATGACGACACTTTTGTTCGAATTCCCCCTAAACGGGTTATTCTCAGCGAGAAAGCATGATGACGAAACGGCGCAGGCAGGGAGCGGATGGATCAGGCGCATTCCGATGACGTCAGGCGCCGCGCTCAGAGCCTTGAATCGAGGATTCCCACCCGGCTCTTCAGAAGGGTGCTGGCCCCGAAGTTGCAAAAGTTGCAGGTGACATCTTCTCAGGGGCCACTTATTTTACATTTCGGTGACCAGTTCTTGAGCGGCCAGTAATCATTCGGTGGGATCCTGGTTCAGGCGGCGCTCCATCAGTCGTCGATCCTCCGCAAAGACGAACAAAGACGAAGAAGAAGAAGATGATGAGATGGATGACATCCCTGAGCACCCCGACCATGTCCTGTTGCCTCCGGACCCGTCGGCCGCCACCTCTCCTCGCCCTCCGTCCCTGCCACTGACCGCCGCAGTCCCAGGATCTCCGATTAGACCCCCCTCTTCTGAGGGACTTGATTTCAATGGCCTATTGGAGTACAAACATGTTCTTATGTTCTTGTCCGACGCCCCATCTTCGCGACCGCTCTCGGCCATCCTCCCGCCGCACAACCTTCATTGAACATGGACGCCTTTCGCCTCATTGCGCTCACGCCGGCGGGCACCGCTGATCCCGCCATCGCCATCGCGGCCAGCCGGGCCGGCGAGTGGGGCGTTCTCGATCTCGAATACTGCCGCGACTCCGGCGCGGCCCGAGCCGCCGTCGGCCATCTGGCGCGCCACGCCCGGCGTCAATGCGGCGTGAAGCTTGATCCGGCATCCGACCCGATGTTTCATGCAGTCCTCGACGCCCTGACCGATCCCGTGCGCATTGTCATCCTGACCGCGTCGGACCGCGCCTCGCTGCCCGGCCAGATCGAACACCTGCGCGGGCGGGGCCTGACCGTTCTTCTGGAAGTCACCTCGGTTGACGAGGCACGCCTTGGTCAGACCGCCAGCGCGGACGGATTGATTGCCAAAGGACACGAGGCCGGCGGATGGGTGGGCGAAGAAACGACCCTTGTCCTTCTCCAACGCATTCGAGAGCACGTCCCCCTCCCCGTCTGGGCCCAGGGGGGAATCGGTTGGCACACCGCCGCGGCTTGTTACGCGGCTGGCGCGGCGGGGGTCGTCTTGAGCGATCAGCTCCTTCTGACCCGCGAGTCTCCGCTGGGCGCGCCGGTCAAATCCCTTCTCGCCAAGCTGGACGGAAGTGAAACCGTCTGTGTCGGGGGGCAGTTCGGCAAGGCCGTCCGGGTGTTGCAACTCCCCCGTTCGCCAGGAGTTGACGAGCTTCGCCGCATGGCGTCGGAGCTGGAGCAGTCCTCCAGGCCGATACACGACCGGCTCGATGCCTGGCGTCAGATTGTGGCCGATCGCGCAGGATGGACCCTGTCAGGAGACGCGATTTGCCCGCTCGGGCAGGACGCGGCGTTCGCCTCCCGGATGGCCCAACGCGCTCCCACGGTGAGCGGCATCCTGCAACACGTGGGCGCTTCGATCAAGGACCATCTTGCCGCTGCGCAACATCTCAGGCCGCTGGATGAAGGCGCACCATTGGCGCGCTCGCACGGCACTCGTTATCCAATCGTCCAGGGCCCGATGACCCGTGTCAGCGACCGGGCCGAATTTGCCCTGCGGGTCGCCGAAGGCGGCGGCCTCCCCTTCCTGGCCCTGGCGCTGATGCGCGCGCCCGAGGTCGAGTGGCTGCTGAAAGAGACCGGCCGCCTGGTACAAGACCGTCCATGGGGAATCGGCATTCTGGGCTTTGTCCCGTTCGACCTGCGACAGGAACAGCTGGCGGTGGTCAAGGCTTACAAACCGCACTATGCCCTGATTGCCGGGGGGCGACCGGATCAGGCCCGCAGCCTGGAGGCCGAGGGCATTCCCACCTACCTGCACGTTCCCTCTCCCGGCCTGCTGAAAATGTTTATCGAGGAAGGCGCCCGGCGTTTTGTCTTTGAGGGCCGTGAGTGCGGCGGCCATGTCGGCCCCCGCTCCAGTTTTGTCTTGTGGGACACGATGATCGAGGCGCTTCTGGAGCACCTGCCCCACGGCGCCGAATCCGAGCGCTGCCATGTCCTCTTCGCCGGAGGCATCCACGACTCGCTTTCCTCCGCGATGGTCGCCGCAATGGCCGCCCCGCTTGCGCAGCGAGGCGTTCGAATCGGCGTGCTGATGGGCACGGCCTACCTGTTTACCGAAGAAGCGGTCACCTCAGGCGCGATTCAGAAGGGCTTCCAGGAAGAAGCGATCCGCTGCACGGACACGGTGCTCCTGGAGACGGGGCCCGGCCACTCCACGCGGTGCGCCAACACTTCATTTGCCCACGCGTTTCAGGAAGAGCGGCGGCGCCTCATGGCCGACCGGCGGTCGCCTGAGGAAATCCGGGATGCACTGGAAGAACTCAATCTGGGTCGCCTCCGGATCGCCGCCAAAGGGATCATCCGCAATCCACAGTTCGGCCAGGGATCGGATCATCCGCGCCACCTGTTGGTCGAGGATGACGAACAGCGCCGGCAGGGCATGTACATGATCGGACAGGTTGCGGCCCTCCGGGACCGGAGCTGCACCATCCACGAGCTGCATCACGAGGTGTCCGTGCGAGGCATGGAACGGCTGGCCCTCCTGCCTGAACCGCGCGCCGCAACGGCCGGCGACAGCAGGCCGTCGCGTCCCAGCGACGTGGCGATCATCGGAATCGGCTGTCTGCTGCCGAAGGCGCACGACACGCGCATGTTCTGGGAGAACGTCCTGGGCAAGGTGAATGCCGTGACGGAGGTGCCCGGACACCGTTGGGACGTCACCCGTTACTTTGACCCCGACAGGAAGGCGCGCGACAAGGTTTACTCACGGTGGGGAGGCTTTCTTGACGAAGTGCCGTTCGACCCCATCCGTTACGGCATGCCGCCCAATTCCCTGAAATCGATCGAGCCGCTGCAGCTGCTGGTGCTGGAAGTGGTGCGTCAGGCGCTGCAGAACGCCGGGTATGGCGTCCCTTCGGCCGGATTGCCGGGTGCGCCGTTTCCACAGGAGCGCACGTCGGTCATTCTGGGCGTCGGCGGCGGGGTGGCCGAACTTGGACAACAATACGCCCTGCGCGCCGGCCTCCCTGCGGTGTTTGACCACCTCCCGGAGGAGGTCTGGAACCGCCTGCCTGAATGGACCGAGGATTCATTTGCGGGGCTCTTGTTGAACGTGGCGGCCGGCCGCGTGGCCAACCGCTTTGATCTGGGAGGTGCGAATTTCACGGTCGACGCCGCCTGCGCCTCATCGCTGGCCGCGATCTATCAGGCGGTCCAGGAACTGGAAAGCGGCGCCAGCGACATCGTGATCGCCGGCGGAGCCGACACGGTTCAAAGCCCATTCGGCTATTTGTGCTTTAGCAAAACGCAGGCCTTGTCCCCGAGGGGCCGATGCCGGACCTTCGATGAGGGGGCCGACGGCATCGTCATCAGCGAAGGGCTGGCGGCCATTGTGCTGAAACGGCTGGAGGATGCGGAGCGCGACGGGGACCGGATCTATGCCGTGATCAAAGCCGTCAGCGCCTCCAGCGACGGCCGGGACAGGGGGCTCACCGCGCCTCGGCCCGAGGGACAGGTCCGCGCGCTCGATCGGGCCTACGCCAAGGCCGGCTTTTCTCCGGCTACGATCGGCCTGTTCGAAGCGCATGGCACCGGGACCGTCGCGGGGGATCAGGCCGAGGGGGAATCGCTCATGCGGGTCCTGGCCGCTTCGGGGGCGCGTCCGCAGGAGACGGCCATCGGATCATTGAAATCCATGATCGGACACACAAAATGCACGGCCGGCGTGGCGGGGCTGTTGAAAATGGCGCTGTCCCTCTATCATAAGGTCCTTCCACCGACGATCAACGTCGAAAAGCCCAATCCCAAAGTCTTCTATCCGGACAGCCCGCTCTATGTGAACTCGGAAACCAGGCCTTGGCCGGCCCCGGCGGACCACCCGCGCCGCGCCGGCGTCAGTTCGTTCGGATTCGGGGGGACGAACTTTCATGCCGTCCTCGAGGAATATTCCGGACACTACCTGGCCACGGCCGTGCCCGCAGTGACCGACCGATGGCCCACCGAGCTCTTCTATTGGGCGGGTGGCTCCAGACCCGACCTCGAGAAGGACCTCCTCCAGATCGATCGCGAGCTGGCAGAAGGGGCAGCGCCGGCATTGCACGAACTGGCCGCCGCGGTGTGGCGACAAACTCAGGCGCGCCTGGCATCGGGGAACACTTGCCCCATACGCGTGGCGATCGTGGCGGCATCTTTGGATGATCTGCGTCAGAAGCTTTCGTCCGCCCTGAAGACGTGGGCGACGGATCCCCAGGGCATCTACGTCGGCGACACGTCGACGGGGGGCCCGGGCAAGGTGGCCTTTCTGTTCCCTGGACAGGGCTCCCAATATCCCGACATGCTCAGAGACCTCTCCGTGCATTTCAACGAGGTCCGGGAATCGTTCGAGGCCGCGGGGCTCGCGCTCGCGGGGCGCTATCCCAAGCCCTTGAACGCTTACGTGTATCCGCCCCCCCGGTTCTCGGACGAAGAGAAAAAACGGGATCAAGCGGCCCTGACCGCCACGAATGTCGCCCAACCCGCACTGGGCGCCGCCGGCGTTGGCCTTCATCGATTGCTCCAACGCCTCGGCCTTCACCCCGACATGGCGGCCGGCCACAGCTACGGCGAATACGTGGCGCTCCACTCGGCCGGCATGCTGGACGAGGAAACCTTGTTCAGGCTTTCAGAGACCCGGGGCCGGATGATGATCGACACGGCCGAAGGAAGGGAACTCGGTACGATGGCCGCCGTGGAAGCCGGTGCCGATCGCC
>Ga0335081_10011865_pt1 | contig 14111 bp, 19 predicted proteins | sample Lox_Sample_35_FD_206713 | JGI IMG/M metagenome (GOLD analysis project Ga0335081, IMG submission 206713) | Soil microbial communities from Loxahatchee National Wildlife Refuge, Florida, United States - Lox_Sample_3.5 | ecosystem: Environmental > Terrestrial > Soil > Wetlands | place: USA... | reverse complement strand
GTTGAGCGTCGCGTCGGAGACGTTGTAGTCGCCGCGGATCCAGATCGCGAGCGGCTCGCCGATGTAGGGGATCGTGCCGAAGAGGTTCACGATCACCTGCGCGCCCCAGTACGACATCTGGCCCCAGGGAAGCAGGTAGCCGAAGAACGCCTCGGCCATCAGGGCGAGGTAGATCACCACGCCGAAGATCCAGAGCAGCTCGCGCGGGCGCCGGTAGGAGCCGTACATCAGCCCCCGCACCATGTGCAGGTACACGGTGATGAAGAAGAACGACGCGCCGGTGGAGTGGATGTAGCGGATCAGCCAGCCGCCCGGGACGTCGCGCATGATGTACTCGACCGAGGCGAAGGCCTCGTGCGCGTCGGGCTTGTAGCTCATCGTGAGGAAGATGCCCGAGACGATCTGGATCACGAGGACCAGGAGCGCGAGCGAGCCGAAGTAGTACCAGAAGTTGAAATTCTTCGGCGCGTAGTACTCGGAGAGGTGCTCCTTCCAGAGCGACATCAGCGGGAAGCGCTGGTCGACCCAGGTGAGGATGCCGTTGAACGGGCCGGCCCCGGTGACGGGGGTCTTCTCGGTCGCGGCCATCGGCCTATGCTCCTTTCGGGTCTTCGCCGACCACGACGACGGTATCGGTCTTGAAACGGTACGGCGGGATCACGAGGTTCTTCGGCGCGGGGGAGCCCTGGAAGACGCGCCCGGCGAGGTCGAAGCGCGAGCCGTGGCAGGGGCAGTAATATCCGCCCGGCCAGCTCGCCCCCATGCCGTCGGCGTTTCCCGGCTGCTCCTTGAGGTTGGGCGTGCAGCCCAGGTGCGTGCAGACCCCGACGCAAACGAAGTATTGCGGCTTCTCGGCGCGGTCGATGCCCTTGATGTACTTCGGCTGCTGCGGCACTTCGCAATTCGGGTCGGTGAGGAGCGGCGCGTTGCCCGCCAGCCGGTCGAGCATCTCCTCGGTACGGTGCAGGAGCCAGACCGGCTTCCCGCGCCACGCGATCGTCACCTGCTGCCCGGGCTCGATCTTCGAGAAGTCCCCCTGCACGGGCGCACCGGCGGCGAGCGCCCGCGCGCTCGGGAACCAGCTCGCCACGAAGGGCGCGGCGACGCCGACCCCGACGACCGCGCCGGCGGCGGAAGTGGCGACGATCAGGATGCGACGTCTCTTTTCATCGACGTGGTCGGTGACGATGGCAGTCATTGCGAAGGAGGAGGGGAAAAGGGCGCGACGGACGGCGAATTCATCATTTTAGCGGATTTGACCCGCATTCTTGAAGCCCGGCGGGCGTCCCGCGCATTGACGGCCACCCCTCGGGACCCTAGATTGCGGCTTTCGCGAGGGGGAAACGATGAGCTTCGCTTCGGAGTTCCGGGAATTCGCGGTCCGCGGCAGCGTCGTGGACCTGGCGGTCGGCGTGATCGTCGGCGGCGCGTTCGGCAAGATCGTCGATTCGCTCGTGAACGACATCGTGATGCCGGTCGCCGGCCGCTTCACGGGCGGCCTGGAGTTCAGCAACTACTTCATCGCGCTCGCCCGCATCCCCGAAGGCGTCCCGCACACGCTCGAGGCGGTGAAGAAGGCGGGCGTGCCGGTCGTCGCGTGGGGCAGCTTCGTGAACGTCTCGCTCAACTTCGTGATCCTCGCGTTCATCGTCTTCGTCATGGTGCGGGCCATCAACCGCCTGCGCCGCCAGGAGCCGCCCGCGCCGCCCGCGCCGCCCGAGCAGGTGGTGCTGCTGCGCGAGATCCGGGACGCACTGCGCTCGAAATAAGCCGCGGCCGGCGGCTACAATAGGAGGTTTTCCGCCCCCGAAGCTCGATCGCATGCGCAAGCTCTGGCTCGTCTTCGCCCAGGCCGTCACCGCGACGCTCGCCGTGATCTTCGTGGTGAGCCTGGTGAAGCCCGAGTGGATGTCGTGGCGCCACCAGGTGGTGGAGGTGCGCGAGAGCGCCGCCGGCGTGCGTGCGGCGCCGGTGCCCGTCGGCGGCATCCCGCCCGCCACGCTCTATTCGTTCAGCGAGGCGGCCCGCAAGGCGATCCCGTCGGTCGTGAACATCTCCGCGACCAAGCAGGTGCCGCGCCACAACCCGCTCCTCGACGATCCGGTGTTCCAGCGCTTCTTCGGCGATCGCGCGGACCTTCCGCCGGAAACGCAGCTCTCGCTGGGCTCGGGCGTGATCGTGAGCGGCGACGGCTACATCCTCACCAACGACCACGTGGTGGACGGGGTTTCCGACATCCAGGTGACGCTGCAGGACGGCCGCACGCTCGCGGCGAAGATCGTCGGCACCGACCCGGAGACCGACCTCGCGGTGGTGCGCGTGCCCGCCGGCGGCCTCACCCCGATCACCTTCGGCCATTCGGAGCAGGCGAAGATCGGGGACATCGTGCTCGCGATCGGCGATCCCTTCAGCGTCGGGCAGACCGTGACCATGGGCATCGTGAGCGCGGTGGGCCGCGAGATCACGACGAACCCGTTCGGGAGCTTCATCCAGACCGATGCCGCGATCAACCCCGGCAACTCCGGCGGCGCGCTGGTCGACGCGAACGGCAACCTCATCGGCATCAACACGCTGATCTTCTCGCGCTCCGGCGGCTACCAGGGCATCGGCTTCGCGATTCCCGTCGGCCTCGCCAAGCGCATCATGGAGCAGATCATCGAGACCGGGAGCGTCACGCGCGGCTGGTTCGGCATCGAGGTGACCGACATCACGTCGGAGCTCGCCGAATCCCTCGGCCTCAAGGTGTCGCACGGCGCGATCGTCGGCGCGATCGAGCGCGGCAGCCCTGCCGAGCAGGGCGGCATGAAGCTCGGCGACGTGATCGAGGAGGTGGACGGCAAGCCGGTCGCCGACACCAACGCGACGCTGAACGCGATCGCGGAGATGCCGCCCGGGAAATCGGTGCCGGTGAAGGTCTTGCGCCGGGGCCGCGAGCTGCGGCTCGACCTGATCGTGGGCAAGAGGAAGCCGCGACCGCAGGGCGACGAGAACTAGCCGCCCTCTTCCCCCGCGTGCTCGGCGAGCGCGCGTTCCTTGCGCCGCCGCGCCGCGATCTTGGCGAAGAGGATGCCCGCCTCGTAGAGCAGGCACATCGGCAGCGCGAGCGAGACCTGCGACACCACGTCCGGCGGCGTCACCACCGCGGCCACGACGAAGATGAGCACGATCACGTAGCCGCGCCACTCGCGCAGCTGCTCCACCGTCACGAGGCCGGTGAGCACCAGCACCACGACCACGACCGGCACTTCGAAGGCGAGGCCGAACGCGAGGAACATGCCGAGCACGAAGTTGAAGTACGCCTCGATGTCGGGCGCCACCGAGATGCTCTTGGGCGCGAAGTGCGCGATGAACGCGAACACGCGCCGGAACACGATGAAGTAGCAGAACGCCATGCCGAGGACGAAGAGGATGGTGCTGCTCACGACGAGCGGGAGCGCGAGCCGCTTCTCGTGCGCGTACAGCCCCGGCGCGACGAACGCCCACGCCTGGTAGAGGACGTAGGGCAACGCGACGAGCAGCGCCGCCATGAAGGCGATCTTCATCGGGATGAGGAACGGCGTGACCACGCCGGTCGCGATCATCTTCGAGCCCTGGGGCAGGCTGTGGATGAGCGGCATCGCGAGGAGGTCGTAGAGGTGCGAGCTGAAGTAGAGCATCGGGATCGCCGCGACGACGATCGCGAGCAGCGAGCGCACCAGGCGCTGGCGCAGCTCGATGAGATGCGAGAGGAAGGTTTCCTGGGCCTCGTCCGTCATGGGCGGGGCGCGGGCCTCAGGCGGGCTTGCCGGACCCGGAAGCGGGCGGCGGGCTCGCGGGCGGCTCCTCGATCGCGAGCTCCAGCTGCGGCGAGGGCGGCTCCGGCGGCGCGGGCGCGGCCGGCGCCGCGGCGGCCTTCGCGGCGCCCTGCAGCTCGCGGTCGATGGACGCGTGCACGTCGCGCATCCCGCGCTCGGCCTCGGCGGCCTGCGCCTCGATGTCGCTCTTCAAGGAGCGCGCCGCATCCTCGAACTCGCTCTTCACCTTGCCGAGGTCGGCCGCTTCCATCTCGCGGTTGATGTCCGCCTTCACCTGCGCGACGTAGCGCTGCAACCGCCCGAAAAGCACGCCCGCGGTGCGCGCGACCTTGGGCAGGCGCTCGGGACCGATCACGACCAGCGCGACGATCGCGATCACGAGCATCTCGGAGAAGCCGACGTCGAACATGGGAAGCGTGCGGGTCGATCTGAGGGCCGGCACAGGCGCCGTCCCGGGAAGCGGGCGGGCTCAGCCCTTCTGCTTTTCCTTGACCTCGCCCTCGATGGTCGTGCCCTGCGAGGTGAGCTCTGCGGAGGGTTTGGCGGGCGGCGACGCGTCCTCGCGCATTCCCTGCTTGAAGCCCTTCACGGCTCCGCCGAGGTCCTCGCCGATGTTGCGCAGCTTCTTCGTGCCGAAGATCAGCAGCACGATCACGAGCACGATCAACCAATGCCAGATGCTGAAGGAACCCATCGAAATCTCCTGGTGAGGCGGGCGGCCGGGCTCACGAGCCCTGGAGCGGCAGCATGCGGCCGAAGGGCTCCGGACCGCCGAGGATGTGGATATGCAAATGATACACGTCCTGACGGCCGATCCGGCCCGTGTTCACGATGGTTCGGAAGCCCTCCGGCGAGCCCTGCTCCCTCGCGAGGCGCCCCGCCATCGCGAACATGCGCCCGAGCACGCGCTCGTGCTCCGGCCCCACCGCGGCGAGCGAGTCCACGTGGTCCTTCGGGATGATCATGAAGTGCACCGGCGCCTGCGGCGCGATGTCGTGGAACGCGAGCACGTCGTCGTCCTCGTACACCTTGCGGCTCGGGATCTCGCCGCGCACGATCTTGCAGAACACGCAGTCCTTCACCGTCGTCATCGTCCTACCCCTTCGGTCGCGAATTCTTCTCCTCGATGCCGGAGCGGCCCTCGCGGCGCTCGAGCTCGGCGAGCACGTCGGAGACGGCGACGCCGTGCCAGCCCAGCATGACCAGGCAATGGAACCAGAGGTCGGCGGTCTCGTGCACGATCGCCTGCCGGTCGCCCTCCTTCGCGGCGAGCACCGTCTCCGTCGCTTCCTCGCCCACCTTCTTGAGGATCGCGTCGAGCCCCCTCGCGTTCAACGAGGCCACGTAGGAGCTCGACGGATCGGCGCCGCGCCGCGCCGCGATCGCGGCCTCGAGGCGCTCGAGGATCGTGGCGCGCTCAGCCATCGGACGTCGGCTCCTCGAGGACCGGATCGGTGACGCTCCAGCGCCTCTCGCCGCCCGTCGCCTCGAGCACCCGGAAGAAGCAGCGCCGGCGCCCGGTATGGCAGGCGACGCCGCCCGCGGACTGCACGCGCAGCAGCACCACGTCGGCGTCGCAATCGATGCGCACCTCGAGCACCTTCTGCACGTGTCCCGAAGTCTCGCCCTTGCGCCAAAGCGCTTTCCTCGAGCGCGACCAGTACGTCGCCTCGCCGCTTCGGACCGTGCGCGCGAGAGACTCGCGGTTCATCCACGCGACCATCAGCACCTCTCCGGACGCGGCGTCCTGCGCGACCGCGGGCACGAGGCCGTCCGCGTTCCACGTCACTTCGTCGAGCCAGGCTTCCGCGTTCACAGGCGCATCTCGATTCCGCGCGCGGCGAGGAACCGCTTCGCCTGCGGGATGGTGATTTCCCCGAAATGGAACACCGAGGCGGCGAGCACAGCGTCGGCGCGTCCCTGCTCGATGCCGAGCGCGAGGTGCTCGAGGGTTCCCACGCCGCCGCTCGCGATCACGGGCACCGGCACGGCGTCGGAGACGCTGCGGGTGAGCCCGAGGTCGAACCCGCTCTTCGTGCCGTCGCGATCCATGCTGGTGAGCAGGATCTCGCCGGCGCCGCGGGCCGCCATCTCGCGCGCCCATTCTACGGCATCGAGCCCGCGCGCCTTGCGCCCGCCGTGCGTGTACACCTCCCAGCGGCCCGGGCCTTGCGCGCGCGCGTCGATCGCGACCACGATCGCCTGCGAGCCGAAGCGCCGCGCCGCCTGCTCGACGAGCGCCGGGTTCTCCACCGCGGCGGTGTTGATGCTCACCTTGTCCGCGCCCGCGTTGAGGAGCTTGCGCACGTCCTCCACCGAGCGCACGCCGCCGCCCACCGTGAGCGGGATGAACACCTGGTCGGCGACGCGCTCGATCACGTCGACGATCGTGTCGCGCGCGTCGCTCGAGGCGGTGATGTCGAGGAAGGCGAGCTCGTCGGCGCCCGCCTCGTCGTAGCGGCGCGCGACCTCCACCGGGTCGCCCGCGTCGCGCAGCTGCACGAAGTTCACGCCCTTCACGACGCGCCCGGCGTGCACGTCGAGGCAGGGGATGATCCGCTTGGCGAGGCCCATGGCGCGGGCCCGTCAGGCTTCGCCCGACGCCACCTTCAGCGCTTGGGCGAAATCGAGCCGGCCCTCGTAGATGGCGCGCCCCGCGATGCAGCCGGTAATGCCTTCCGGCTCCACCGTGCAGAGCCTGCGGATGTCGTCCAGGTGGTTGAGCCCTCCGCTCGCGATGACGGGCACGGAGAGCGCCTGGGCGAGCCGCACGGTCGCCTCGATGTTCACGCCGGTCATCATGCCGTCGCGGCCGATGTCGGTGTAGATCACCGCCTCCACGCCGTAGTCCTGGAAGCGCTTCGCGAGGTCGATCACGTCGTGCTTGGTGAGCTTGGACCAGCCGTCGGTCGCGACCTTTCCGTCCTTCGCGTCCAATCCCACCATGATGTGCCCGGGAAACGCGTCGCACGCCTCGTGCAGGAAGCCGGGGTTCTTCACCGCGGCGGTGCCGATGATCACGTAGGACACGCCGTCGTCGAGATAGCGCTCGATCGTGTCGAGGTCGCGGATGCCGCCGCCCAGCTGGATGGGCACGTCGGAATCCACCGCCGCGACGATCGCCTTCACGGCCGCTTCGTTCACCGGCCTGCCGGCGACGGCGCCGTTGAGGTCCACGACGTGCAGGCGCCGGGCGCCCCGCGATGCCCATTGCGACGCGGTCCGGGCGGGATCGCCGGAGAACACCGTGGCCTTGTCCATGCGGCCCTGCTCGAGCCGCACGCACTGGCCGTCCTTCAGGTCGATCGCGGGGATGATCAGCATGGATGCGGGGAGCCGAACCTCAGGGATTCCAGGTGGCGAAGTTGCTGAGTAGCGTGAGCCCCGCTGCGCTGCTCTTCTCGGGATGGAACTGCGTCGCAAAAATATTATCGCGCGCGATGGCCGAGGTAAAGGCGTCGGGGTAACGGGTGATCGCGGCCGTGAGCGAGGGCAGCGACGGCTCGCAGTAGTAGCTGTGCACGAAGTAGAAGCGCGCGCCGTCCCCGATGCCGCGCCAGAGCGCGTGCGGCTGCGCCTGCCACACCTCGTTCCATCCCATGTGCGGCACCTTGTAGCCGGCGGCGCGGCGCTCCGGCGTGTTCTCGAAGCCGAGCACGCGCCCGGGAAGGAGCGAGAGGCCCGGGGTGTCGCCCTCGGCGCTCCACTCGAAGAGCATCTGCTGGCCGATGCACAGCCCGAGGAACGGCTTTTCGCGCGCCGCCTCCCGCACCGCCTCGCCGAGGCCGCTCTCGTTCAGCGAGCGCATGCAGTCGGGCATCGCGCCCTGGCCGGGGAAGACCACGCGCTCGGCGCGGCGGACCGCCTCCGGATCGGCGGTGATCGCCACGTTCGCCCCGGGCGCGACGTGGACCAGCGCCTTCTGCACGGAGCGGAGGTTGCCCATGCCGTAATCGACGATCGAGATGCGCTGTGCCATGGAAAGGCGCGGGTTCGCGCGAGGGCCGCTAGAGGGTTCCCTTCGTGGAGGGGATCGAGCCGGCGGCGCGCGGATCGGCCTCCACCGCCATGCGCACGGCACGAGCGAACGCCTTGAACACCGTCTCGCATTGGTGGTGCGCGTTGTCGCCGCGCAGGTTGTCGAGGTGCACCGTTGCGAGCGCGTGGTTCGCGAAACCCTGAAAGAACTCGTGCGTGAGGTCGACGTCGAACTCGCCCACGCGGGCGCGCCGGAAATCGACGTGGAACTCGAGCCCCGGGCGCCCCGAGAAATCCACCACCGCGCGGGAGAGCGCCTCGTCGAGCGGCACGTAGGCGTGGCCGTAGCGGCGGATGCCCTTCTTGTCGCCGAGCGCCTTCGCCATCGCCATGCCGAGCGTGATGCCGATATCCTCGACCGTGTGGTGCGCGTCGATCTCCAGGTCGCCCTTCGCCTCCACCTCGAGGTCGATCGCGCCGTGGCGCGCGACCTGGTCGAGCATGTGATCGAGGAACGGGATCCCCGAGGCGAGCTTCGCCTTGCCCGTGCCGTCCAGGTCGAGGGCGACGTGGACGCGGGTCTCCTTGGTGTCGCGTTGGATTTCCGCCTTGCGCATGGGAGTTCAGGCGATGGCCGGGACGAGGGCTTCGAGGAGGCGATCGTTCTCGTCGGGCGTACCGACCGTGAGCCTCAGGCAGTGCTCGAGCAGCGGATGCGAGCCGTGGAAGTTGCGGACCAATATACCACGCCGCTCGAGCGCACCGAACGCGCGCGGCGCATCGGGGACCCGCACCAGCACGAAGTTCGCGGCGCTCGGGAAGCGCTCCAGGGCCGGGATTGCATCGAGCGCCGTCTCGAGCCGCGTGCGCTCGGCCACGATGGCGCGCGTCTGCGCCTCGAGGACGTCGAGATGGTCGAGCAGCAGCTCCGCCGCCGCCATGGAGAGCGCGTTGACGTTGTAGGGAAGCCGCAGCTTCTCGAGCTCGCCGAGCCAGTCGCGCGGCCCGATCGCCAGCCCGAGGCGCAATCCCGCGAGGCCCAGCTTCGAGACGGTGCGCACGAGGAGCAGGTTGGGATGGCGCCCGACCTCGCCGAGGAGCGTCGCGCCGCCCGAAAACGCGTAGTACGCCTCGTCGACCACGACCAGCCCGGGCGATGCCGCGATCACGCGCAGGATCGCTTCGCGCGGGAAGAGGTTGCCGGTCGGATTGTTGGGATAGGCGATCCAGGTGAGCGCGGGCCGCTCGCGCTCGATCGCGGCGAGCAGGGCCGCCTCGTCGAGCGAGAAGTCGCGCGCGAGCGGCACGCCCACGTAGCGCAGGCCGCAGGCGATGGCGCTCAGGCGGTACATCGCGAACGAGGGCTCGGGGGCGAGGGCGACGGCGCCGGGCCTCGCGAGCGCCATGGCGATCACCTGCAGCACCTCGTCGGAGCCGTTGCCGAGCAGCAGGTCGAGGTGCTCGGGCACGCGCATCGCCGCGCGGAGCCTCGCCTTGAGGCCGGGTGCGGTGGGATCGGGATAGCGGTTCACCGCCACTCGCGCGAGGCGCTCGCCCATCTGCGCCGCGAGCCCGGGCGGAAGCGGATGCGGATTCTCCATCGCGTCGAGCTTCACCATGCCCTTCGCGGGCGCGACGTGATAGGCCGACAGCGCGCGGATCTCGGGACGGACCAGCGAATCGGGACCCTTAGGCACCGAAGTGCGGCCCCAACGCCGCGCGCCATCGCGAGCTCATGTGCCCTTCCCGCCCGAATCGCTCGCGGGGCCCAGGCGCCATTCGGCGCTGCGCGCATGGGCCTCCAGGCCCTCGGCGCGGGCGAGGGTCGCGGCGATCGCTCCCAGGCGGCGCGCGCCGGGCTGCGACACCGCGATGAGGCTCGAGCGCTTCTGGAAATCGTAGACGCCGAGCGCCGACGAGAAGCGCGCCGTGCGCGACGTGGGCAACACGTGGTTCGGCCCCGCGCAATAGTCGCCGAGCGCCTCGGACGCGTAATGCCCGAGGAAGATCGCGCCCGCGTGGCGGATGCGGGGAAGAAGCGCCTCGGGATCGGCGACGGCGAGCTCGAGATGCTCGGGGGCGATCCGGTTGGCGAGGGCGCATGCCTCGTCGAGGTCGCGCACGCGGATCAGCGCGCCGCGCGCCTCCATCGACGCGGCGATGATCGGCAGCCGCGGCATCTGCGGCGCCTGGCGCTGCATCGATGCCGCGACGCGCTCGAGGAGCGCCGCGTCGGGCGTGAGCAGGATCGCCTGGGCGATCTCGTCGTGCTCGGCCTGCGAGAAAAGGTCCATCGCGACCCAGTCGGGGTGCGCCGACGAATCGGCGATCACCAGCACCTCGGAAGGCCCCGCCACCATGTCGATGCCGACCCGCCCGAAGACGCGGCGCTTCGCGGCCGCGACGTACGCGTTGCCGGGACCCACGATCTTGTCCACCGCGGGCACCGTCGCCGTGCCGTAGGCGAGCGCGCCGATCGCCTGCGCGCCGCCCACGCGCAGGATCCGGTCCACGCCGGCGAGCGCCGCGGCGGCGATCACCGGCGCGTTGAGCGCGCCCTGCGGCGTCGGCGTGACCATCACGAGCTCCGGGACGCCCGCGACCTTGGCCGCGACCGCGCTCATCAGCACCGACGATGGATACGCGGCCTTCCCGCCCGGCACGTAGAGACCCACGCGATCGAGCGGCGTCACCTGCTGGCCGAGGACCGTGCCGTCGGCCTCCTCCACGCGCCACGAGGCGAGCGCCTGGCGCTCGTGGTAGCGGCGGATGCGCGCCGCCGCCTCCTGCAGCGCCTCGCGCTCCGCGCCCGCGAGGGACTGCAGCGCGCGGCGCGCCTCGGCGAGCGGCACCTCGAGCTCGGCGATCGAGGCCGGGCTCCAGCGGTCGAAGCGCGCGGTGTATTCGAGGAGCGCGCCGTCGCCCCTCTCGCGCACGTCCTCGAGGATCGCCGCGGTCGCGCGCTCCACGCCTTCGTCCTGCGCGCCCTCGAAGGCGAGCAGCCGCTCAAGCTCCTCCTCGAAGCCCGGCGCGGCGGTCGAAAGGCGGCGCGGCTCAACCATGCTTCGCCCCGCTCGCCTTCGCGAGCGACTCGACGATCGGCGCGATCGCCTCGCGCTTGAGCTTGAGGGAGGCCGGATTCACGATCAGCCGGCTCGAGACGGCGAGGATGTCCTCCACCGCCCGCAGGCGGTTCGCCTTCAGGGTATTGCCGGTATCGACGAGGTCCACGATCGCATCGGCGAGCCCGACGAGCGGCGCGAGCTCCATGGAGCCGTAGAGCTTGATGAGGTCGACGTGCACTCCCTTCGCCGCGAAATGCTCGCGCGCCGTGGAGATGTACTTCGTGGCGACGCGCAGCCGCGCGCCCTGCTTCACCGCGCCGGCATAGTCGAAGCCTTCCGGGACCGCGACCACCATGCGGCACTTCGCGATGCCGAGGTCGATCGGCTGGTAGAGGCCCTGCCCGCCGTGCTCGGCGAGAAGGTCGCGCCCCGCCACGCCCAGGTCCGCGGCGCCGTACTGGACGTAGGTGGGCACGTCGGCCGCACGCACGAGGATGAGCCGCAGGCCCGGACGGTTCGTGCCGAGGATCAGCTTGCGCGAGGCGTCGGGGTCCTCCGAGGGCCGGATTCCGGCGGCGGCGAGGAGCGGCAGCGTCTCCTCGAAGATGCGGCCCTTGGCGAGCGCGAGCGTGGTCTGGGTCATGGGCGTCTTCAGGATACCCGCGCGATGCGCGCACCGAGCTCGGCGAGGCGCGCCTCGATGCGCTCGTAGCCGCGATCGAGATGGTAGATGCGGTCGATCACCGTGCCGCCCTCGGCGACGAGGCCGGCGATCACGAGGCTCGCCGAGGCGCGCAGGTCGGTCGCCATCACCATCGCCCCGGTGAGCTTCTCGACGCCCTGCACGAGGGCCGTGTTGCCCTCGATGCGGATGTGGGCGCCGAGGCGGCGCAGCTCCGGCACGTGCTGCAGGCGGTTGTCGAAGATGGTCTCGGTGACCGAAGCGGTGCCGTCGGCGACGCTGTTGAGCGCCAGGAACTGCGCCTGCATGTCGGTCGGGAAGCCGGGATAAGGCGCGGTGCGCAGCGATACGGCCTTCGGCCGTTGCGACATCCGCAGGCGGATGCGGTCGCCGTCCACGTCGAGGCGCGCGCCCGCTTCACGCAGCTTCCCGACCACCGCGTCGAGGCTCGAGACGGGCGCGCCGGTGAGGGTCACGTCGCCGCGCGTGGCGGCGGCGGCGGCGAGGAGCGTGCCCGCCTCGATGCGATCGGCCATCACCGCATGCTCCACCGCGCCGAGCCGCTGCACGCCCTCGATCGCGATGATGTCGCTGCCGGCGCCACGAATGCGCGCTCCCATCGCAGCGAGGCAGCGCGCAAGGTCCGCCACCTCCGGCTCGCGCGCCGCGTTCTCGAGGACCGTCTCGCCCTCGGCGAGGCACGCCGCCATCATGAGGTTCTCCGTGCCGGTCACGGTGACGGTGTCGAAGACGATGCGCGTTCCCCGGAGCCGTCGCGCGGTGGCGTGGATGTAGCCTTCCTCGATGGCGATTTCCGCGCCCATCGCGGCGAGGCCCTTGATGTGCAGGTCGACCGGCCGCTCGCCGATCTGGCACCCGCCGGGCAGCGAAACGCGCGCCTCGCCGAAGCGGGCGGTGAGCGGGCCCAGCGCGAGGATGGATGCGCGCATGGTCTTCACCAGATCGTAGGGCGCGAAAGGCCGCGAGACCTCGCGCGCGTCGAGATCCACGCTGCGCGGCCCGCGCGAGGCCTTCACGCCCATGCGCTGCAGGAGCGCGAGCATCGTGCCGACGTCGTTCAGCTCGGGCAGGTTGGCGACGCGCACCGGCTCGGCCGTGAGGAGCGCCGCCGCGAGGATCGGCAGCGCCGCGTTTTTCGCGCCGGCGACGCGGATCTCGCCCGAGAGCGGCACGCCGCCGTGGATGGAGAGTTTCTGCATGGATTTCGGGGCCCGGCTGGCGCCCGGCAAGTTCAGCGCGACGCCCACTCTTCCGGTGAAAGGGTCCGCATCGACAACGCGTGGATCTCCTCGCGCATTCGCTCGCCGAGCGCCGCGTACACGAGCTGGTGGCGCCGCACGCGGTTGAGGCCCGCGAATTCCGGGCTCACGACCAGCGCCTCGAAATGGGCGCCGTCCCCGCGCACCTCGAGGTGCGTGCAGGCGAGACCCGCGCGGATCGAGTCTTCGATGGATCGGGATTCGACCATGGCCGTGCCGGTACCGGACGTTCCGGCCCGGTGCGAGGAGGTAGAGGGTCAAGCATGATAGGGCAGCCGAGGCGCCCGTCGCAAACCCGGGGCTCGCGCGGCGCGACGTGCGCCGCGCGCTTTCGCGACGCTCGGCGTGCTCACGCCGCGTCGCCGTTCGCGCCGGAGCGGATCAGGTCGGCGACGCCGTAGAGCTGGGCGAGCGCGAGGAGGTTCTCGGGAAGGTGCTCGAACTCGAGCGCGATGCGGCGCTCGATCGCGCGCCGGCGCCAGTCGAGCAGCAGCGCGACGGCGGAGGAATCGACTCCGGTCACGCCGGAGAAATCGATCGTGAGCCGCTGCGGAAGGTCCGCCTGGCCGACGTACTTTTCCGCCTCGGCGATGACGGCGGGAAGCGTCTCGAAGTCGAGCGCTCCGGTGAGGCGCAGCACTTCGCCGCTCGCGGTGGCGCTCACTTCGCGGCAGCCGTGGCCGGCTGCGAGGAGGCGTTGTGCTCCTCGAGCGTCTTCACCAGCCCGTCGATTCCCGAGCGCTGGATCTGGTCGTTGAAGGAGCTGCGGTAGGTGGTGACGAGCGAGGCGCCGTCGATCACGACGTCGTACACCTTCCACCCGTCCGGCTTCTTCTCCATGCGGTAGTCGATCGGGATCTGCGGGCCGCCCTCCTGGATCACGGCGGTCCGCACCACCACGTCCTCGTCGCCCGGCGCGGCCGCGAGCGGCTTCACCTCGATCTTCTGGTTCCGATACTGCGAGAGCGACGTGGAGTAGGTGCGCACGAGGAGCGTGCGGAACTCCTTGGTGAGCGCCTCGCGCTGTGCGGGCGTGGCCTGCGACCAGTTGCGTCCGACGGCGAGCCGCGTCATGCGCGTGAAGTCGAAATGGGGAAGCACCTTCTGCTCGGCGAGCTGCACCACCTTCGCCGAGCTGCCGTTCTGGAGGTCCTTGTCGCTCTTGACGATCGCGATGATCTCGTCGGCGATGCGCTTGACCATCGCGTCGGGAGCCTCCTGGGCCTGGGCGGACGCGCCGAGCGGCAGCAGGGCGGCGAGGAGCGGGATGAGGAAGCGAAGCATGGCTTTGCCTGTCGGGTGGGTGTCGAAG
>Ga0335081_10011864_pt1 | contig 14111 bp, 12 predicted proteins | sample Lox_Sample_35_FD_206713 | JGI IMG/M metagenome (GOLD analysis project Ga0335081, IMG submission 206713) | Soil microbial communities from Loxahatchee National Wildlife Refuge, Florida, United States - Lox_Sample_3.5 | ecosystem: Environmental > Terrestrial > Soil > Wetlands | place: USA... | reverse complement strand
GCATCAGCAGCGACGGCAGCACCGCGGCGATCACCACGGCGAACCAGGCGTTGCCGTTGCGGTCGCTCCAGCCGAACGCGCCGGGGAACAGGCCGTCGTCGGCGGGCGCCCGGGACACCTCGGCGGTGACCAGCGTCCACCCGTTCAGCGCGCCCAGGCCCGACACCACCGCGGTGGCCGCGATCAGCTTCCCGGCCCAGCTGCCGTGCGGGAACATGGCCTGGTAGGCGTCGACGAACGGCGCCCCGTTGCCGGCCAGCGCGTGGTGCGGCACCAGGCCCATCACCACGGCCGCCACCAGCAGGTACAAGATGGCGGAGATGCCGGTGCCGAGCACCGAGGCGCGGCCGACGTTGCGGCGGGGGTTGGTGACCCGCTTGGCGGTGATGGCCGCCACCTCCACGCCGATGAAGGAGAACAGCGCCACGCTGGCCGCGATGCCGATGGCGGAGTACAAGCTGCCGCCGGAGGCGTTGAACGGGCCGAAGTTGGCCGCCTTGACGAAGGCCCAGCCGACCACGCCGATGAAGGCCAGCGGCAGGAACTTCAGCACCACCGTGACGTTCTGCAGCCAGGCGACCTGCCGCAGCCCGGCCAGGTTGACCGCGGCGGGCACCCACAGGCCCACCAGCGCGATCCCCCAGTCCGCCCATCCCGACGGGTGGCTCCAGCCGAACAGCACGTTGACGTAGAACACCCACGACGCGACGATCGCCGCGTTCCCGGCCCAGGAGGAGATCCAGTACGACCAGGCGGTGACGTACCCGGCGAAGTCGCCGTACTCGTGCCGGGCGTAGGCGTACAGCCCGCCGGCCGAGTCGGGGACCCGCCGGGCCAGCTGGCCGAACAGCACCGCCAGCAGCATCGCGCCGGCCCCGACCACGGCCAGCACCGCCAGCGAGCTGGTGCCGCCCGCGGCCATCACCGCCGGCATGGTGAACACCCCGGTCCCGATGATGCTCCCGATCACCAGCGCCGTCGCCGAGGCCAGGCTCAGCCCTCCCGCCTTCTTCTTGCCTCCGGGCGCTGCCGGCTGTGCCTGGCCGCCGGGCACCCGGGTGCCTGCAGTAGTAGACATGAAACCTCCTCGCGGACATTCGCCCGTCCCAGGCAAGGAACCGCTGCCTCATCTGGCGGAAGATGGCATCCGTTCGTGAATGGCCTGCGCCGGTCGCCCGGCAGGCCTTTCTCCGGATGGCACCACCGTTTCCCCGCCCGGCTCAGGCGCTGTAGGGACCAAGGTCCGGTCTCCGCCAGACATAGAACCCTCTCGTCCGGCGGTCGACCGTGAACCAGGCCGGGTTCAGCGTCGGCAGGCGCGACCAGGCATAACCGTTCCTGTACGCAGCCGAGTTCCCCGGCAGCCCCAGATCCCGGTGCCCTGGTCGTGCATCGGGAACAGGGCTTCAGCCGCAATCGGGGCCGTTAGCCTAGGGCACATGGGCCGGAGTGCCCTGGCCCCGGGCAGCGCCGGACGGGTGGGCTGAAGCTGGCTGGTTGTGCCCAGCCGATGCTGGGCCTGGCGCGTCACGGGGAGGCAGTGATGGCAGCTGAGTCCGGTGAAGGCGGGCGGGGTGTCCAGGGGCCGGATTCCGGCCTGGCCGTGGTGCCGGGCGGCCTGGCGGGCCTTTCGATGTTCGACCGGGAGGTGCAGGCGTGGCGGGCTCGGGTGACCAGCGGAATCTCGCCGGTCGCGTTCTCGCTTGCCTACCTGGACTGGCTGGCCCATCTGGCCGGCCTGCCGGGCCGGCAGACGGAGCTGGCCGCACGCGCCTGGCGCGACGGGGTGGGGCTGGCCGCCTGCGCGGCGACGGCCGGGCCGGCGGCCGCCCCCGGCGGGGATGAGCCGCACGCGGAGGACCCGCGGTTTGCCACGCCGGGCTGGCGGCAGTGGCCGTTCAGCGTGTTCTCGCGGGCGTTCCTGCTGACCGAGCGGTGGTGGCAGGAGGCTGCCAGCGGCGTCTCGGGCGTCTCACGCCACCACGAGCGCGTCGTGTCTTTTGCGGCCCGCCAGCTGCTCGACGCGGTGTCACCGGCGAACTTCTTCTGGACCAACCCGGAGGTACTTAAGGCGACAGCCGAGCAGCGCGGCGCCAACCTGGCCAGGGGCGCGAACCTGCTCGCCGGCGACTGGCAGCACCTGCTCACCGGCGCCCGCCCGGCAGGTACCGAGGCATTCATCCCCGGCAGGTCGGTGGCGGTCACGCCGGGCCGGGTGGTGTTCCGCAATCACCTGATCGAGCTGATCCAGTACGCCCCGGCCACCGGGACCGTGCACGCCGAGCCGGTCCTGATCGTGTCCGCGTGGATCATGAAGTACTACATCCTGGATCTCTCGCCACGCAACTCGCTGGTGAAGTACCTGGTGGACCACGGCCACACGGTCTTCGTGGTCTCCTGGCGCAATCCCGGCCCGGAAGATCGCGACCTGGACCTGGAGGACTACCGGGAGCAGGGCGTGCTGGCCGCGCTCGACGCGATCTCGGCGATCATCCCCGGCCGCCGTGTGCACGCGGTCGGCTACTGCCTGGGCGGCACGATGCTCATGATCACCGCGGCGGCCATGGCCCGGGACGGCGACGAGCGCCTGGCCACCATCACGCTGTTCGCCACCGAGACCGACTTCACCGAACCGGGCGAGCTCGGCGTGTTCCTCGACGAGAGCCAGGTCGCCGATTTGGAGGCCATCATGTGGGAGCAGGGCTACCTGGATTCCGCGCAGATGGCCGGGGCGTTCGAGATGCTGCGGCCCTATGAGCTGGTCTGGTCCCGCGCGATCGGTGAGTACCTGCTCGGCGAACGGCAGCTGCCCAGCGACCTGATGGCCTGGAACGCCGACGGCACCCGGCTGCCGTACCGGATGCACTCGCAATACCTGCACCGCCTGTTCCTGCGCAACGACCTGTTCGAGGGACGCTACCGCGCCGCCGGGCGGCCGGTAAGCCTCAGCGACATCCGCGTGCCGGTCTTCATGGTCGGCACGGTCCGCGACCACGTGGCGCCATGGCGTTCGGTCTACAAGCTCAACCTGGTCGCCGAGACCGAGCTGACCTTCCTGCTGACCAGCGGCGGCCACAACGCCGGGATCGTCAGCGAACCCGGGCACCGGGGCCGCAGCTTCCAGGTCGCCACCCGCCCGGCCGGCGCCCCCTACACCGACCCCGGCCTGTGGGCCGCCGCGACCCCCAGGCAGGAGGGTTCCTGGTGGCCCGCCTGGGAGGCGTGGCTGGCGCAGCACTCCAGCGAGCGCGGGCAACCCCCGGCGATGGGCGCTCCCGGCCGCGGCTACCCGCCACTCGAGGACGCCCCTGGCACCTATGTCCTGCAACGGTGACCGCCATGTCCACCAGTCCAGGGCAGCCACCTGGACGCGGTGCTGGCCGACCAGCGGGCTGCGGCCCGGGTCGCGGTCGGGCCGTTCCTGCGCCCGGCGTCGATCGCGCTGGTGGGAGCCAGCGACAAGCCCGGCAGCGTCGGCAGGCTGCTGCTGGTCAACCTGCTGGCCAGCGGGTTCACCGGACCGGTGTACCCGGTTACCTGCGCCACCGGGCCATCCAGGGAGTAGCCGCCTACCCGTCCGCTGGGCTGCCTGACGGCTCCGGGGCAGGTTGGGTACTGGCGGCCATGACGACCAGCCTCGATGGATCGAGCCAGTACGGTCTCCCGTCACTGTGTTGCGCCGCAACCTGGTCCCAGAGGGCGAAGGTCCCGAATACTACCGCCGAATGACTTCCGCTGGAAAGAGCTGCTGTCAGGTATGGTCCCGGCCCTGGAGAATGAGGTACGGCATGACGGCTCGCAGGCATCCTCAGCCGCCAGGCGATGGGCAGCAGCCAGGCGGACAGCCGATCGACGCCGGGAAGTCCACGTCGGCCGCGGCAAAGGCGGCTGCGATCGACGCCGCGCAGGCGCACCCGCCGACCTGGAGGGCCATCCTCAAGCGGGTCCTGGCCGTCGCGGTGGCCGGCACGGCCATCTACCTGGTGCTGCCCGCGCTCATCAAGGTACTAGGTGAATGGCCGCGCCTGTCGGCGCTGAACCCGGTCTGGTTCACGGTCGCGCTGGCCGCCGAGATAGTCGCTTTCAGCTGCAACTTCGCCTTGCAGCGGCTGGCGTTGCGCACGAAAGGCTGGTTCGGGGTGGTCACCGCCGGGCTGGCCGGCAACGCGGTCACCAACAGCCTGCCCGGCGGCGACGCGGCCGGCGCCGCCGTCCAGTTCAGCATGCTGACCACCGCGGGGTTCGACACCGACACCGCCGTCGGCGGCCTGACCACCTTCTCGCTGCTCGGCGTCGGCGGGCTGCTCGCGCTGCCCATCTTCGTGCTGCCCGCCATCGTGGCCGGCGTGCCGGTCAGCCGCGGGCTGGCCCATACCGCCCTGCTCGGCCTGGCCGGGTTCGTGCTGTACGCGGTCTGCGGGGTGATCCTGCTGCGCACCGACCGGCCGCTGGCCCTGCTCGGCCGCGCGGCGCAGAACCTGTGGAACCGGGTCACCCGCGGCCGCCGGCCGGTGACCGGCCTGGACACCCGGCTGCTAGCCGAACGCGACACCATCCGGGCGGTGCTGGGCCAGAAATGGCGGCAGGCGGTGCTGCTGACCGCCGGGCGGCTCGGCTTGGACTACGGCTGCCTGCTGGCCGCGCTGCGCGCCACCGGAGCCAGCCCGCAGCCCTCCCTGGTCCTGCTGGCCTACGCCGCCGCCGGCATCATCGCGCTGTTCCCGGTCACCCCCGGCGGGCTGGGCATCGTGGAGGCCAGCCTCAGCGGCCTGCTGATCCTGGCCGGCGTCCGCCCCGGCAACGCCCTCCTGGCCACCCTGGCCTACCGGGTCGTGTCCTACTGGCTCCCCCTGCTCGCCGGGCCGCCGGCCTACCTGCTGTTCCGCCACCGCTACGGACACCCAGTCCCCCAGCGCGCCACGCCGGACGCGGACAGCCAATCCTGACCGGGCAGCTGGTCAGCGATGACCCCGCCGCGGCTGCTGCAGGTGGAACCGTAATACCATGGTCCCTCCGGGATGAGTTAAATTCTTTTCTTCCGAACGAGCGATGGTATTGCTGGCCCGGGATGTTCACGCCGATCGTGGCCGACGCCACGGCCACGGCGATCACGAATGGCTGCCATCATCGATTGCCTGTCATACGGTCGCCGTCCCTTCTGGAAGGGACGGGTGATGAATTGACTGCAGGGCAGAGTGCCGAAGCCTTAAATGCTCCCGGTGCCATTGGGAATCGGAACCCTCCTGCCCGGCAGGCGCTACCGCTGAGGCCTTCATCCGACACGGGTGATGCATGCGACGGGGTGCCCGATCGAATATCAGAGCATCCTGGTGAACGCTGGGTGCGCCCCTGAGCGGGTCTGGCGGTAAGAAGGTGTGGCCGATGCAACCGGAGGAATCTGGTCCGCAGCTGCCCCCGGGGTTCTCGGCGGCAACTGGGTGGCAGGCGATGGTGTTCGCAGGGGTGGTGACGGTGATCTTGGGGCTGATCGTCGCCTTGCACCCGAGCGGGTCGCTGAATGTAATTGCGGTGCTGCTCGGCGTGCTGCTGGTCATCTCGGGGATCTTCGACCTGGTCCGGGTGTTCGACCGGAGCGAGACGCACCGGGTGTGGCTGGGCATCGCCGGGCTGCTGCTGGTGGTGATCGGGGTGGTGCTGATCCGGCATCTGAACCTGACCGTGGCGCTGGTCGGCCTGGTGATCGGGCTTACCTGGATCGTGCAGGGCCTGGCGGAGCTGGCGGACGCGTTTTCCGGCGGGCCGGGGGAGCGGCGCGGCTGGTGGATCTTCTTCGGGCTCATCAGCCTGGCCGCCGGGATCGTGGTCGTCGCGGTGCCGACGACCTCGGTGACGGTGCTGGCGGTGCTGGTCGGGATCTGGTTCATCATCACGGGCCTGGTCCAGATCGTCGGCGGGTTCATGCAGCGGCACGCGGACAGCAAGCCTCAGGCAGGCCATGGCCAGCCCGCCCCGAGCCGGTGAGGGAGCCGCACCGCTATGACCGGACCCAGAGCGGGCGAGCAGCTGGCGCACTGCCGAGCTTCACCGCGGAGATCCTGGCCGAGAACCGGCCGAGGAGTAAGGCAGCACCGACCCGGGATCGGGGCAGCTAGGGTCCTTCGTCCCTTACGGTTGGCCCGGCGAGATCGTAGCGTGCGCTGGGTGACGAGCGGCAAGACTCATCCGTCCAGGGAAGGGAGCCGGGCACATGCGCAAGGACCCGGTAGGCAAGACCAAGGACGTCCGCGCGGCGGTGGACAAGGAGCTCGGCTTCGACCCGATGGTCGACGCCGCGCACATCACCGTCCGGAACATCGGCGGGGATGTGACGCTCACCGGCACGGTGCCGAGCTACCCACAGTACCTCGCGGCGGCGGCCGCCGCCCGGCGGGTCGCCGGGGTGACCGGCGTGCACAACAACCTGGAGGTGGCGCTGCCGGACGGCGACTTCCGCGATGACGTCAAGCTGGCCACTGCGGCCAACAACGCGCTGGTCGGCAATGTCACCGTGCCGGACACTGTCGAGGCCATCGCCGAGGACGGCAACATCACCTTGACCGGCACCGTGGCCTACGGCACCGAGCGGGCCGCTGCCGAGGCGGCGGTGGCCGGGCTGACCGGAGTGCGCAACGTCTTCGACGAGATCGAGATCAGCTACGCGATCGACCCGGTCGACGTGGACCTGCACGTGCAGCAGGCGCTGGAGCGCTCCGCGCTGGTCCCGGACGGTAGCGACGTGACGGCACAGACCAAGGACTACATCATCACGCTGACCGGGCACGTGCGCACCTGGGCCGAGCACGACGCGGTGGTCGGCGCCGCCTGGATGGCCCAGGGCGTCATCGACGTCCGCGACGAACTCCAGATCACCGGCTGACCCGCGCGGGCGCCGCGGTCTGCCGCAGAACCGCCTTGCGGATCTCGGTTCGGCGTGGTGCTGTGCGCCCTAGCGTAGGCGCGGTCAGCCTGGCGCTGCTGTTCGGCCTGTTTAACCTGATCTACGGGACTGGATGCTCGCCGGAGGCATCGAGCTGCGCCGGACCGGCAAGACCCTGCGCCCCGTACCCGGTGTCGCGGATCCGGACGTGGATCTTCCCGATCTTCCTGGTCAGGATCCCGGCCTGGATCTTCCTCGGGCTGTGGTTCTTGTACCAGCTCGTCGAGGCGAGCTTCGGGCTGTTCAGCGCCTCGGCGAACGGGGGCGGCGTGGCGTTCTTCGCCCACATCGGCGGGTTCATCTTCGGCCTGCTGACAGCACGGCTTCTCACCCGGGCGGGACATGCCGCACCCCGGGAGCAATTGCGCTCCACGGCGTAGCACCGGCGACGGAGGTGCGGACCGACCCCGTATCAGGTACAGTCAATACTGAGACAAATAATCAGTATTGATAGATTCGCCGAGACGAGTGCGAGGCGACGGCCGGCGAACGGGCGGCCGCGGGCTGGCGAGGGGCAGCGCGCCCGCTAGTGTTCAAGGTGGAAGGGCAGGAGGAGCAGTGATGGCAGAGGCAGTACCGGCGGTCGGCGCGCCGAAGGTGTCGCGGCTGGACCGGCGCAAGGCCCGGACCCGGCAGGCCCTCATCGACGCCGCGGTACGGCTGATCGCCGAGGGCCGCGGGGACCGGGCCAGCATCGCCGAGATCACCGAGGAGGCCGACATCGGCTTCGGGTCGTTCTACAATCACTTCGACGGCAAGGAGCAGCTGTTCGCGACCGCCTCCGAAGAGGTGCTGGAACGCTGGGGGCAGCTGATCGACCGCGCCAGTGCCGGCCTGACCGACCCGGCGGAGCTGTTCGCCGTGGGCACGCGGATCACCGGGCGGCTCGGCTGGACCCACCCCGACATCGCCGGGTTCCTCACCGGCATGGGCCTGGGCGTCCTGGACATCCCCACCGGGCTGGTGCCGCGCGCGCTGCGCGACATCGAGGCCGGCCAGGCCGCGGGCCGGTTCACGATTCCCGATCCGGAGATCGCGCTCAGCGCCGCGGCCGGCGGCATGCTCGGGCTGCTGCGGATGTGCCAGCGGCACCCCGAACGCGTCACCGAGACCACCGTCGACCAGCTCGCCGAGGCCGAGCTGCGCCTGCTCGGCGTCCCCGCCGGCGAAGCCGCCCGCCTCGCAGCCCTCCCGCTTCCTCCCCTTGAGACCTGGTGACAGCCGCGGCGATGCCGCCGGCCGCCTGTCCATGTTTCCCGGAACGCGATGAACCCGCCTGAGCGTCGGCTGTCACGTTACGGCTGGCGGCCCGCTGATCCGCCGCGCCGGCCCGTGTTGTTCATCAACCCCAGGTCCGGCGACGGCAAGGCCGCGCGCGCCGGGCTGGCCGAGCGGGCGCGCGAGAAGGGGATCGAGGCCGTCATCCTCGGCCAGGGCCAGGACCTGGCCGCGCTGGCCCGTGAAGCCGTTGCAGGTGGCGCGGACACGCTCGGGATGGCCGGCGGCGACGGGTCACTCGCGGTCGTGGCCACGGTGGCGGCCGCGCACCAGATCCCGTTCGTGTGCGTCCCGGCCGGGACCCGCAACCACTTCGCACTCGACGTGGGCGTGGACCGGCACGACCTGGCCGGCGCCCTGGACGCGTTCACCGAAGGAGTCGAGCGCCGGATCGACACAGCCGAGGTGAACGGCCGCCTGTTCCTGAACAACGTCTCGCTAGGCATCTACGGCGATGCGGTCAGCAGCCCGGCCTACCGCGACGCCAAAATACGCACACTGCTGGAGACCGCCGCCGAGGTGATAGGCCCGAGCACAGGGGCGCCCGCGCTGGACCTGGCCGACGACCTGGGCCACCAGCACCGGCATCCCGTCATCGTGCTGGTGTCGAACAACCCCTACGCGCTTGACCGCCCGCTGGTCCGCGGCACCCGCCCGGCGCTGGACGGCGGCCAGCTGGGGATCGTCGTCCTCGACGCACCCGGCGACGGCCCGCCCGTTCCGGGCCGGGCGTGGAGCGCGCCGCGCCTGGAGGTAAACGCCCTGGAGGTCAGTGCCCCGGCACCGGTCCACGCCGGGATTGACGGCGAGGCGGTGGACCTGGAGCCGCCGCTGCGGTTCGCCAGCCGCCCGGCGTCGCTGCAGGTCCGGATCTCCCCGCGCCACCCGGGCGCCTCGCCATCAGCGCGCCTCCACCTCCCAAGCCACTCGCCCGCGTGATGGCGCGCTTCCCCCCGGAACCGTCGTGGCCTGCGAGGCGCTCTAAGCCCACCCCCACCTGCACATCTATCTCCTGGTCACCGCTGGCTCTGCCCTGAGCCGTGCGCTAGGTCATCGATGGCGGTGAACCCCGCCTGGCTGATCACGGCTGCTCCGGCACGATCAGCTCGCGGTCGCGGTAGAACCCACGCTAGTCTTCACCCGCTCCCCGGGTAGGGACTAAGGTCACGTCCGGCAAGCGGGCGAGGCGGCCCGCAAGCCAGCATGGGAGCCACCGGAGCGGCGATGGCTGCGGCGGCGGCGCGCCCTCCGATGACACGGGGCTCGGGCGGTTTGGCGGAGGTCTGGCGGGACCCGCGTCCGATACGATTCGGCCGGGTGCTAGCTGCGGGAGGTGCCGGTGATGAAGGCGGCGGTGATCGATTCGCTGGAGCGGGGTCCGCGGTTCGCCGACTTCGCTGACCCGGTGGTTGGCGGCGGGGAGATTCTGGTGGAGGTGATCGCGGCTGGGTTGCACCCGATCGTGCGGATGCTGGCCAGCGGTGAACATTATGGCAGCCAGGGCACGCTGCCGATGATCCCCGGGATCGACGGCACGGGCCGGCTGCCGGACGGTCAGGCGGTGTATTTCGGTGGTGTTCGCCCGCCGTACGGGCCGATGGCGCAGCGGGCCGCGGCGGGGTTTGTGCTGCCGCTGCCTGAGGGCCTGGACGAGGTGACCGCCGCGGCGATCATCAATCCGGGGGTGGGTGCCTGGCTGGCGCTGACCCGGCGGGCCGCGCTGCAGCCGGGTGAGACCGTGCTGGTGCTGGGCGCGACCGGGGCATCCGGACAGATCGCGGTGGCGCTGGCCGGGCGGCTGGGCGCGGGCCGGGTGATCGCCGCGGGCCGCAACCGGGCCGTGTTGGACCAGCTTCCCGCGGCGGCCACCGTCACCCTCGGCGGCGCCGACGACGCGGCCGCCCTGGCCGAGGCCGCGAGACCGGACGGCATCCACGTCATCGTGGACTACCTGTGGGGCCCGCCGACCGAGGCCGCCATCACGGCCATCACCCGCCGTGGCCTGGCGCATGCCGCGCCCCGGGTCCGGCTGGTGGAGGTCGGGCAGATGGCCGGCCCCACCATAGCCTTGCCCGCTGAGGTGCTGCGCAGCTCCGGGCTGGAGGTCCTCGGCAGCGGCCCGGGCACCATCCCCCTCACCGAGATCATCGCCGCCATCCCGCAGGTCATGGCCATCGCCGCCGACGGCGACCTGCCGATTGACATCGACGAAGTCCCCCTCGCCGAGGTCGAGGCGGCCTGGCAGCGTGGCGGCGGCCGACGGATCGTCCTGCGGCCTTGACCACAGGCCGATCTATGGCCAGGATAAGCAGTCTCGTAACCGGGAGCGCAGATCCACCCTCGGTGTCCCGATGGCCATCAGCCGATCGCCGTCTCCGAGGGTGAGAACGTTATGTCGTCCGCGCATCCCAAGCACACCGTGATCCACGTGTTTTGCTGGCTCTGGCGGCTGCCTCACTCAGGAACCTATATCAGAAGGTAAGAAGCAGAACGGACACGTCAGAGGTAAGCGAAGGCCAGGAAGTCACTAGATCCGGCCAGCCGCAAGGCCTCCGATCGCCGCCTGTTCGCCGAGGCAGCCCGCGTCATCCAGGCGGCTTTGCATGCGCGGGCCACATCGATGAGGTCAGGATCGACGAACTGGTGATCCGGCCTGCGGCCAGTCAAGGTGCGGTCGGCCAGGCCGGTGGCCGACGCCGGGTTACGCGGTGCGGCCGCGGGGCCGTTTCATGTACACCGGAGCTTGCCGCAGAGAAAGCCGCTGTTGCTCCCGGCCCCGTCTACCGAGAAGGATGGATGCCGTGACGGCCCGCAGGCATGCTCAGGATCCCGGCGGGGAGCCCGTCGACGCCGGGAAGCCCGCTGCGGTCGCGGCGAAGGCCGCCGCGATCGACGCCGCGCAGGCGCGCCCGCTGACCTGGAAGACCGTCGTCAAGCGGGCGCTGGCCGTCGCGGTGGCCGGCGCGGCCCTCTATCTCGTCTTGCCCAAGCTCATCGCGGTGCTGGGGGCCTGGCCGCGGCTGTCGACGCTGAACCCGGCCTGGTTCACGGTCTGCCTGGCGGCCGAGCTGGCCTCGTTCACCTGCAACTTCGCCCTGCAGCGGCTGGCCCTGCGCACCAAGGGCTGGTTCGCGGTCGTCACCGCCGGGCTGGCCGGCAACGCGGTCACCAGCAGCCTGCCCGGCGGCAGCGCAGCCGGCGCCGCCGTCCAGTTCCGCATGCTGACCACCGCGGGGTTCGACACCGACACCGCCGTCGGTGGCCTGACCGCGTTCTCGCTGCTCGAGGTCGGCGGCCTGCTGGCGCTGCCCGTCTTCGCGCTGCCCGCCATCGTGGCCGGGGTGCCGGTCAGCCGGGGGCTGGTCCATACCGCCCTGCTCGGCATCGCCGCCTTCGTCCTGTACGCGATCCTCGGGGTGATCGTGCTGCGCACCGACTGGCCGCTGGCCACACTCGGGCGCGCGGCGCAGGGCCTGTGGAACCGGGTCACCCGCGGCCGCCGGCCGGTGACCGGCCTGGACCAGCGGCTGCTGGCCGAACGCGACACGATCAGGGCGGTGCTTGGCCAGAACTGGCGGCAGGCGGTGGTGCTGACGGCCGGCCGCCTCGGCTTCGACTACGGCTGCCTGCTGGCCGCCCTGCGCGCCACCGGAGCCGAGCCGCAGCCCTCCCTGGTCCTGCTGGCCTACGCCGCCGCCGGCATCGTCGCGCTGTTCCCGGTCACCCCGGGCGGGCTGGGCATCGTGGAGGCCAGCCTGAGCGGCCTGCTGATCCTGGCCGGCGTCCGCGGCGGCTACGCCGTCCTGGCCGTCCTGGCCTACCGGATCGCCTCCTACTGGCTCCCCCTGCTGGCCGGGCCGCCGGCCTACCTGCTGTTCCGCCACCGCTACGGACGGCCCGTCCCCCGGCACGCCACACCCGGCGAGGCCGACCCCACCACATAGCCCGGGCCAATGCCACGACCCGCCGTGACTTTGCGCCTGCTCGGCCATCGGCACGGCGGGTGACCGATCAGAACAGCGCCTCGATAGGTGCGACAACCACCAGGTCCTTCACGGCATCGGCGAGTTGCCGGTCCAGTGTGATCAAAGCGTCTGCTTCGAGCTGGGTCAGAGCTACGTACTCAGCGTCAAATGTGTCAGACCAGCCGAGCTGGTCGGCGACCTGCCATGCGGCGTTCTGATGGAGGTAGTCCTCGTGCAGCCGGATCCGCATCCCTTGCACATAGAAGAGGCGTCGCTCGGCATCCTCCTTGGTCATCTCACCGCGGTGTACCGCCTGATAGAGCAGCGACAGCATCTGCGGGCGAAGAAGCGCCGGGGCCAGCATATGATGCCCGTCGGGAACCACAGCCTCGTCGCCAGCTAGCTGAATGGCGACGTCCGGGCCGATCACGTACCTCGTCATCGAAGATCAGTTCCTCTCCGTTGCTGCGACACAAGCGCCTGCCTCAGACTACGGCGACATCGAGCCCGCTAATCGGTCATGTGAGTAGGTTGCCCATTGCGCAGGTCATCCGACGTGTTTCCTCCCACGATGCCCGCCATGCATCACATGCCTCCCGGGAGACCCACGACGACACGGCGGTGATCTCCTGCTCGTCGCCAGACCAGTATGCATATGCGTGCAGCATGCCGCCGGGACGGCGCTCGCGCCTTCGTAGCGGCCACGGTAGCCCTTATCGCCGAGTTCGGCTCCTACCTTGATCACGGCGATGCTGACCCCAACGGTGCCTGGCCGGGGCCGGCAGATCCCGGCCTGGCTGGGCCCGGCCGAGGGCACCGCACCGAAACCGCCTCCGGCGGCTGCGGCACTCTCAGCTCTTAAGCGCTTCCTGCAGCTCGCTGGTGATTTCGTCGGTCGTGGCCTCCACCGTGCGCTTCACGACTTTGGCGGCCTTGGTCAGCGCTTTGTCGAGCCCTTGTTCGATGGTCGGCTCGCCGACCACGATGAGCCCGGCCTGGCTGGCGGTGAGCTGCTCAGCTGCCTCGTGGAGTTCTTTGCGCGGCAGGGTCCCGCCTCCGAACCACTCCGGGATGACCCGGATGTGCGGGCGGTCCATCCGCTTGGCCACGTGGGGCTTGCCGTCCTCCTTGTCGATCACGGCTGCGTCGTACTGGCCGATCATCTGGTCCTTGTGCAACTGCTCGATGGCGTCCAGGTCCGCCAGCGCGGCGTCGGCAGTCTCGTACGCCGCAGCGTAGATCACCAGCTGTTTTGCATCAGCCATGGCATCTCCCCGGTCGGGTTATCCGATGGACGAGTCCCACGCTAGGCTTCACCCGCTCCCTGGGTAGGGACTAAGGTCCCGTCCGCCAAGCGGGCGAGATGGCCAGCAAGCCGGTGCGGGAGCTATCCGGATGGCCCAGCCGTGGGGCCTGTCGCCAGCAAGCATCCCGTCAGTCCGGCGGTAAGAGTATTTCTCCAGAACGGGCGGTGGTGCCTGGTCCGGGGCCCGCGGGCGAGCCGGGTGATCACCCGCGCCGTCGCGGTGAGCAGTGGTCAGCCGGTGACTTCGAGCTCGTCGACGACGATCGCGACGCCGCGCGCCATCCACGCGGCGCCGACCACCGCGTCGCGCTCGGTCCCGGTCCGGACGTGGCCGGTAAGGATGACCGTGCTCCCGCTGGTGTCGATCCGCACGTCACTGTCGTCGGGAACGAGGGCGCTGCGGTCGAGGGCCCTCCTGACGAGCTGCTTGACGTCGGCCGGCTCGACGCCGCAGACGACGTTGATCTCGTTCCTGACCTGACGGACGCCGATCAGCCCGCTGACCACCTTCTCGACGGCGGCGCGCTGGCTGAGATACTGCACCGTGCCGGTCAGCGTCAGGTTGCCGTTCCGGGCGGTCGCCTCGACGCCCTCCGGCACCGTTGCGTCCGCCGCGAGCGCGTTG
>Ga0335081_10011861_pt1 | contig 14112 bp, 9 predicted proteins | sample Lox_Sample_35_FD_206713 | JGI IMG/M metagenome (GOLD analysis project Ga0335081, IMG submission 206713) | Soil microbial communities from Loxahatchee National Wildlife Refuge, Florida, United States - Lox_Sample_3.5 | ecosystem: Environmental > Terrestrial > Soil > Wetlands | place: USA: Florida... | reverse complement strand
CTTCCGAACCGGCTGCCGAGCAACAACCGGAGGCTGTTTCGGCTGCAAAAGCAGCTGCACCTCTGGACCCTGCGCCTACCGCGGAACCCGAGCCTGCCGCCGAGAACCACGAAGCGGAAACCACCGCCGATTCCTCGGAAGGATCTGCTCCCGAAACCACGGCGTAATTTCCCGGGTGGTCTGGCATTCGCTTCGTTTCCTCGCGGCTGCAATCTCCAATCAAACTAGCCCTTTTATCGCGGAACATCGGGTTTCCCGCTGGGCTGCGCGGGGACAGCGCCGGCGGCTTCGGCGCGTTTGCGGTGGTAGCGGGCAAGTCCTAGCCAAGAAAGGTTGAGGCCGATGTTGAAGAGGCAGTGTTCGGCGTCGGCGGGCGCGAGGCGCTGCTCAATTTCCGCTTTGGTTGCCGCAACGAACGCATTGAGTCCGCGCTGCTCGCCAGGCTGGACGCGCAAAAAATCCGTGGCGAGGGCCGACCAGCGGCGCAAACCTTCGCGATACTCGCGAATCAGCGCGGCGGGATGTTCCGCGTAGCCAAAATGCGTGAGCAGCAAACGCGAAGGTTGCAACGCCACGATCGCATCGAGCGAGGCGTTCCAAATTTCCAGATCAATGTCCGGCGGCGGCGCGAGCGGCAATGGATAGGGCTGACCTTGGATATAGAAGCCCGCGGTGTCGCCGACAAATGCGGTGCCATCGGATGGATCGAAGTACGAGACGTGATGCGAGGCGTGGCCGGGCGTGTAGAGCACCTGCATGCTGCGTGCGCCGAGCGAGAGCGTTTCGCCGCCATTCAAAGTGCGCAGATTCTTCAGCGGCACCGGAAGCGTTTCGCCAAACAAAAATCCGAGCTGGCCCGGCCACAAGCGATCCGCGCTGGCGAGCAGCTTCGAGGGATCCGCCATGTGCAGCATGCCGAGCTTGTGGACATACACCTGAAGCTTGGGATTTTCGCGCACCAGCAGACCCGTAGCGCCGGCATGATCCAGATGAATGTGGGTCAGCAGAATCGCATCTAGGTCGGTAACCGAAAGTCCACGCCCGCCGAGATGTGCGCGCAACGCGGGCAAACCCGACGCCGGGCCAGGGTCGAGAATCGCGCGGTGCCCATCGGATTCCAGCAACACCGCGGCAATCGAGCGGGAGCGGCCGAGCCAATTCGTATCGAGAAGGGTCGTCTTCAACATGGCAGCGCGCTCTGCACCCTACCCCACCCCCGGGTGTTTTGGCGAAAGAGTTCACAACTGATTGAAAGGATTGAAGATAGCTTTCCGAGAGTAGCAAAAGAGTTCGTAATAGTATCAAAACAAAGAAGATGTCCTACACAGAGCAGCTCGGTTGAAGAGGTTGACTGCCAACCTAGTTGGGAAAGTGACAATCGTGGGTTTGTTCGGGCGAAAAACTGCCCGGGCGACGGACAAGAAAGGGACTCAAGTGTGACAGTCGGCAGGACGGGCGATGGGGGTAGCGTAAACACACGGTACGCTAGCACGCGAATGAAATGGAAGTAAAGTCATTTACAGGGAATAGCTAATTTCCGGGGTCAAAGAGCCATTCCTTGCAGCGAACGGCTGGCGAGGAAAGCACGGCGAACGTAGCGACCGTGACGCGAGGACTAACGGCATCGAACTGGCGGCCTGCTAGTTGATCGTCAACATCAATGGCTGCGCTGGCGGGTTGGCAATGGGATTCGTGCTTATGGCAATCGTGGTCGTCCCGGTGACCGTCAGGTTGAGTGCGGCGCTCTGCGACGCTTGTGTATCCAAGCCGCCCAAATAATGAGCGGTAATGGAATGCGTTCCGACAGAGAGTGCAAACCCGGCCGGTGTGGCCTTGCCGCCTGATACCGGGGTAGGAGTGCTAATTGCGGTGGCGCCGTCGAAGAGTTGAACGGAGCCAGTCGGGTTCCCGCCTGTTACAGACACACTAAATGTGAACGAGCCGGAGCCGGCAGCGACTTCATCCGTATTAACAGTTAGCTGCGTAAAGGTCGGAGTTGCCGAACCTATACCTCCTCCTCCACCTCCATAGCTGCCTCCTCCACCGCAGCCCAAGGCGAAGCTTATGGCACATACGACCGCAAGCTGCGAGAGCGCGCGATACTGCTTTTTTGTTGGCAGAAGCAGCAGAAGGGCGGCCAATCCGATGCTAGCACTGACGTTCCACCACCCTTTCCCTCCATTCGCTTTATCGTCCGTCGGAAGGGGTATGGTCTTCGACGCCAGTATTTCGCTATGCGAGAGATTTGCAGCGGATAGGGACGTGGAGGGTGCGGTTACCTGACAATTGAAGGTTCCAGAAGCAGTCGTGCCATTGACTGGAATGGTGAGCGGTGAAGACGGGCAAGTGACTCCAGGGGGCAAGTTTGAGGCGGTCACTATCACGTTGCCGGTGAACGGACCCACAGCGGTGAGCGTGATCGTCGAACTGCCGGTATTGCCCGCCACTACTGTTACGGGTGTTTCTGCGATGCTCACCGTCGGCTGGTTCACGACCACTGGGAGCACGAAACCGTTCGTCGCGTAATTTGCATCGCCGCTATACGTCGCGGTGATGGTTTCAGTGCCGGCCGGGCTGTACGTAACGGTCGCTTGGCAGGCTTGGTTTCCGGACGGATCGGTCGTCGGAGTACAAGTTAGCGCACTACCTATTTGGCCGGTGGAAGAGCCTAGGAGAGTCACGGTTCCTGTAGGTGCGGGCGTCGGAGCTTGATTCGAAGTGTCAACGAGAACAGTCACTGTGGTGCTTTGTCCGACGAAGATCTGCGGGGGAGCAGCTTGCACGCGCAAAGTGGTCCCGAACTTTACCGTGATGGTGAGAGGTGCTGAAACTGAAGTTGAGTATCCAGGCTCGCCGATGTAGGTGGCCGTATACGTGTGAACTCCCGGAGTGAACACAAATGTTTCGCCGGCGAAAGTTGTTTCTGCCGGGCCGTTCGCCGATCCGGGGATTGGCAGGCAATCACCACCCAATTGCAAAACGGTGGAACCGTCCTTGAACACGATCGCGTTGCAGGATGGAGCTGTGCCGGGCGTGTTGGTTTCTACTACCGCCGTTAAGTCCAGCACATTACCGGCGGTAGGGTTCATCGTGTCGGAAGTCAATGTAGTGCTTGTGGTGACCGGCGTGACTGTGAACGAATATGTGGCGGAACTGGGCGCATAGCTTGAGTCGCCGCTGTAGGTTGCGGTGAGAACGTGCGAGCCATCCAACAACTGGATGGGCTGATCTTCCGTGTACCCCGAGCTATTCAAGACGAAACTGCCGCCGTCGAGAGGAACGGCGGCAGCGCCGTTGCGAGAATCGGTCCAGGCGATGGTGCCAGTCGGGCAGTTGGGAGGTGTGCAAACCGGTTGCGGCGGGAAGGTGAGTCTGGCTTGCGCGTTGCCGACGTCGATGCGTGCGATGTAGGGGGTACCATAAAGGAACGAGGTCGGCGTGTTGCCGGTTTCGGCGCCGGTCGTGGGGTTGAAAGTGGGGATGCTGATGAGAGTTTTGCTGGGCTCAGCGGAGATGTTCACCGGAATCCCTGGTGTGGAATCGCTGGCGCCGAAAGTGCCATCGCCCTGGTAGTGCGCGGTCAGATTGTATTGCCCGCCGGGAAGGATAACGTTGGCTCCAGTGGCAGATCCATTGGTTAAGCTGAGAATGTCGAAGCTGAGCGCGTCGCCTGGGAGGCTGGTGTTGGGATTCGGCGAAGCGAGGAGGGCCACTTGTCCAGAAGGTGTTCCGGTTGCGCCTTGTCCCGCAGCTACGGTGCTGCTGAGATTTACTCCCGTGCTGCCGTGCGTGCCGGTGATGGTGCTAGCGGCCTGGCCGTTGACGGTGGCGCTGAGAGTCGTCGTGGATTGCTTGAAATTAAGAGCGCTGGACCAATTGTGGACGAGATTGGCGATGTTGACGGAGCCTAAGCCGCTAACCAGATCGTAGCCAGTGCTGACGGTATAGGCTTCTGCGTTCGCGGAGGTCACCAAAACGCCGTTGGTTCCGGCTGTGTGCTGGCTGCAGTTCGGGGAGCCGCCGGCGCAAGGCACGGAGTTGGTGCCGACGCCAGTGCTAAGGGCGCTGTTGCCGCGGGTCACGTCATAAAAGGTGCAGGACGAGGAAGGCGTAGCGGAGGCGTTGCAACTGGTACCCGCGGTGGTTTGTTTCTTGAAGAGGGCATACAGCGCATAATTGGCGTTGCCTTGGCGGGCGGTCGACGTGCCCGCCGCAACGGCCTGGCTTTGATTCACCAGCGCCATGATGCCGGCGAACGCCGGAGAGCTTGCGGAAGTTCCCCCAACACCTTGAAAACTAAAGAAGGGACTGTTCAGGTTGCAGGAACCCACCCCGGTCGTATCTTTTTGACAGATGATGTAGAAGGTTCCATCGAAGCCGGCGCTGGCAAAGAGCGAAACGTCGGGTAGGTCACGGTGATTGTCATTCGGCACGCCCGTGCCCGATTGCCAAGAGGGCTTCGCGTATTGCCCGCTGACGCCACCGCTGCCCGCGACGATGTTCAACGAGCCGTTGGGAGCTGACGAGCCGCAGCCGGTGAGGCCGAGTTGGGCACAGCTTTGATTCCAGGGAATTTCCGGAATATAGCTGAGCGCAGAAGATTGATTGGTGGAATTGTTCGTCGAATTCCAGTACTGCGACCACTTGTTGATTTCATCGAAGTCGGTTCCGCCGACGGCGACGCTAAACGGAGTAGAGGCAAAACCACTGACGCCCAAACCTTGGTTCGCAGTTTGTGCCGTGTCGAAGTTGTCGCAACCCGCCGAGCCGCCATCGCCTGACGACAGAAAAACCGAAATACCTTGCGCCGCGGCTTGCTCCCAGAGCGTGTTATGAAATTGATTGAGCGTGCCGATCTGTTGTTCGCAGGCGCCGAAGCTCTCGCTCATCACCCCGGCGAAATTGTTTTCAACGATGTAGATTGCGGAGAGAAAGATTCCTGCGGTGGTTTCGGTGGGCTCCGACGCAACGAATTTAACTGTGGCGCCTGGGGCCACCGCACTGGCCCATTGCACGTCCAAATCGGATTCGCCTTCGCTGCCGTTGAAGCCGGGATCAGCGCCATTCACAATGATGTTGTTCGCGGCGGAGAAATTCGGGGTCATGCCGAACATGGTCTGAAAGTCGGTGACGTCGGTGGGATCAATGTCCGATTCGCCAACGATCGCGATGGTTTGGCCGGTGCCGTCAATTTTAGGATTGCCGCTCAGTAGCGGTGCCGAATTGTAAATGGTGGCAAAGTCCGCGGGACCGAGGCCGAAGCAGCCGGCGGGCGTACAACCGGGAAAGGTGTAGAGGGGCTTATCCAGCGGTTGGGCGAGGTTGCTGCCTTTCGCGCGATGAAATGTGCCGAGCTGCCGGAGATGCGAGCGAATCGGGAAGTTGTTGAGGGAAACCGGGCCGACGACAACTGGCGCCAACGCAGCGGGAATCTGCGGGTGGCTGGCATTGGCGGTGTGTAGTTCGCCGTTCGCGAAGTAATTGTGAATCTGCGTGTGAAACGCGCTGCGCACTTGGCCGGCAGTACCAGAAAATTCGATCAACGTGCGTCCGGCAGTGATGTTGGTGATTTGAAAGCCGTACGACTGCAGCCAATTGGTGACCGTTTGAATATCGGCGTCGCTGGGACCAAACTGCTGGCCAAATTGTTGTGGCGTGAGCCAAGCGTGAAAATTCGGTGAGGATTTATCCTGCTGCTGCTCCATGAATTGCGCCAACGCGGCTTGTTGATCGGGTCCGCGCTGCAATAGCAGCAACATGCGGCGCAAGGGAAAGGCATCGGCCACGGCACCCAGGTCATACTTTGCAGACGCCAGCGGATGGACGTTGCCCTTTAGCAGCACGAGACTTTTTTCGTCAACGGTTTGCGTGATGCGCGGGACTGGGTTTGGTGACTGCGTTTGCGCTTGCAATCGTCCGCAGTAAAACAACACTGCGCTGATAGTGGCGACAACGAACCAGCCTGACAGCCATCGAGAGTTTTTGGTATGCACGGCTCCGCCCCGTCCAGCAGATTTCTGGGCTTACTCGTACTAACGGTGCTGTCCTGGGGAACAGTTCAGGCAGACACTCGCATTTATGGAACTCCGCCTCCGGTCTGCAAAACGGACGCAAAGCTTTTTTTTCTAAAAGGAGCTTCAACCGATCAAAGTGGGCGTAGCGTATCACAAAGCAGCGTTAACTCAAGTGGTACTTCACTTTTGCCAAAAAGTTGGCAACGAAAATGCGCCGGCTGTGGGGTTCTAGAATCACCCTAATATCAGTATGGGAATCGTTGCTCCAACCCCTTTGGCCAGTTATACTTCCCGAACTCAATTGGGGCAGGTGTGGAACTCTTCGCGTTCACCAGGGAATACGTGGAGCGGCTCCGCGAGGGAGATCCCTCGACGGAACAACATTTCGTCAGCTACTTTGACCAGTTGTTGCGGATCAAGCTGCGGGCGAAGAGGCTTGCCTCGGAGACGGTCGAAGACCTGCGGCAGGAAACGTATATACGCGTGCTGCTGGTGTTGCGCCGGGACGGCGTGCGGCAGCCGGAGCGCTTCGGGGCGTTCGTTAACTCCATTTGCAACAATGTGTTACAAGAATTCTACCGGGCTTGCTCCCGCACGGCCCCGCTCGATCCCGGTCACGAAGAGACGCCCGACGACACTATCGATATTGAAGGGCAAATGGTGAGTAAGCAAACCAAAGCGCGAGTGCGGGAAGTATTGGGCGCACTGCCGCAAAAGGACCGCGACCTTTTGCAGGCATTCTTTTTACAAGAAAAGGATAAGGACGAGGTCTGCGCCCAGTTCGGCGTGGACCGCGATTATCTGCGGGTTTTGCTGCACCGGGCTAAGGATAAGTTCCGTGTTTTGTATGAGAAAGACCGGGAAGTGCTGTCCGGCAAAATTCCACCCAAAGTTCGTCATGAAACGAATTAACCCCTCGATGCACTACTCATCGGGATGACAAACATGGAACATAAGGACGCAGTGCGGCTAAATGCCGCGGAAAAGTATGTGTTGGGCGAAATGCCCGAAGCACAGCGCGAGGAGTACGAAGAGCATTACTTTGATTGTGCTGCTTGCGCCGAAGAATTGAAGACCACTGTGGCCTTCATGGAGAGCGGCAAGATGGTGGCGCGCGAGCGGTTGTTGGTGCCCGCGGCCCCTGCGGAGCCAGCGCGAGAGCGCGTGGAGCAGCCAGCCCGCGGCGGATTTTTTGCGTGGCTTGCACAGCCGGCATTTGCGGGCGCGTTCGCGGCGTTGCTGATCGCGGTGATTTTTGTGGGCTACCAGAACGTCGTGACGATTCCGCAGTTGAAGCAGTCGTTGGCGCAGGCCGATGCGATCGGCATCGTCAAGCATTTTTCGTTGTTGGCGGCGGGTGCGCGCGGAGATGGCGAAGTGGAAGTTGCGGTGCGGCCGAGTGAGGAATTTGAGTTGGACGTGGACTTTCCTGTGACGCCTGCGGCGACGGGTTTCGTCGCACAGATACACGATGCGCTGGGGAATATTCGGTTTGCGCAGCCGGTGACGGGGGAGCAGGCGAAGTCTTCGGTGTATGTGAACGTGCCCGGTGGGTTGCTGCCGGCCGGGAAATACAATTTCGTTATCCTCGCGCAAACTAGCGATGGTGGTGCGTCTGGCACCAAAGAAGTGAAACGCCTGCCCTTTACGGTTGTATTTAAACAATAAATGAATAAGATATACGGGCTCTTGCGTTCGACATTTTAAGCCGAGGCGTCCCCCCGATGGCTCCAGATAATAAGGTACGCATCCCGTTCCATTTCCACGCGCTAGGTCACGTTCTCAGCGCTACGTTTCATCGGCCATTTTCACATGTCATTGATGCACAGGCAGCCACGTCGCTGCCCAGCATTGGCGGTCACGCGGACAATCGTGTGGAAAATTTTCGCGCGCATCACTTTGCTTCGTTTAGGGCCGGGTATTCGCATGTTTCAGGAAGTTGGGTGGATGACTTCGGCGTGGTGACGAGCACGACGGCGACGGCGGAAGGCCTGAATATTCTGGACTTCATCACGGCCGATCGCGTGGTCGCCCGCCTCACTTCAGACGGAAAGCTGGGGCAGCGGGAAGCGCACATTATTGCGCTGGGAAGTCACTTCGACAATTTGCGGATCGGCGGGCATGAAGTGAAGGTCACGCTGCGGCATGATCTGTTCATAAAGAATCCGACGTTCGAACATTTGCGGAAAGCGGTTGAAAGCGACCAGAAATCCGGGAAAATAGTGGCCACCGAGGATGGAGCGTTGCTGTGTTCGCTGGTGGAGAAAATCGAAACGGATCTGCCCGGAGCCGAGATCAAGGGGCATCGGATCAAAGTCCCTCATTTTGGCGAGATTTCTTTGGCCGAAGTGTTTTCTGTGCCGGGCACGCGCACGCTGACGATGATTCGCGTAGATTTGGGTTCGCCCGATGCTGGACAGCTCACCGGGCTGGAAGTGCTGGCACAGGGCCAGCCGATGCCGCCGGTCGGCTGATTCAATTCTCGTTCCGCTCTGGCAGGGTAGCCTTACTGGCCTGGATATGTCTGGTCGGTTTCGGCTGCGGAACGCGGCCTGATCCCCAGGTTGTTTACAATCGCGTTTTCGACAAAATTCTGCACGGGGATCTTCAGGCCGCTTCGGCCGAAGCGGACCAGGCCTACGCTTACTATCAGCCGCGCAGCGCGGAATGCGGCTGGCGCTTTCGGATTCTCAAAGCGCAAATTCTGGTCACGCAGTTGCGCGCGCAGGAAGTCCTCAACCTGCTGGAGAGCGAGCCGCCCCATTCTTTGGCGACTTCAGAAGTCGCCGTCCGCAGGCTCGACTACCAAGGCATTGCTTACCGCATTTTGCAGGATTTCCCTCGATCGGAGGCGACACTCGCGCATGCCGAGGAGCTCGCCAGTTCTTCGCAACCGGAACTCCTCAGCGACGTATTGAATGCGCGCGGCGCTCTGGAATTCGACGAACAAAGATATGAGGCTGCCGAGATTACTCTTCATCATGCTCTAGATTCGGCTCGACAATACCACCTCTCCAGGCAGCAACTCGCCGCACTGGGAAACTTGGTGCGCCTTACCATCGTCAATCAACGTTACAGCGAAGCGATAGATCAGAGCCTGGCCGCCCTGGACATTGCCCGCGCGGCGGATATGAAGAGCATTGAGGCCACTCTGTTGGGAAATCTCGGCTGGTGCTACTTCCAACTCGGCGATTTCGAGAACGCCCTCGATTATTTCCGCCAGGCTCAAGAAGCCTCGAGCCGTATCAATATCACCGGCAGCAGCTTTTACTGGCAGGGGACCGTCGCGCAGTCTTATCAAGAGCTGCACGAGTACGAGAAAGCCCGCCAACTTTTCGAACAGACTTTGGACAACGCCACACGCACGAACAACAAACAACTCATGGGGGAAACACTGAACGCGCTGGTGCGACTCGACCTTATGTCCGGCCGGTGGAAACAAGCCAAAGAATACAACGACCGGGCCCTTCAGCTACAAAGCGGTGGCCAGGACCCTGCGGACGGCGCCGAAACCCGCATGCTCGCGGGCCGGCTGGCCACGATCGATGGAAACTTCGCTGTCGCGAGTAAATTCCTTACCGACGTCGTCGAACATCCCGGCAAACCAGACTCACTCAAGTGGGAAGCGCTCGCTGGTCTGGCTGGAGTGTACAATGCACAGACTTCCTACTCTTCGGCGGACGAGCAGTATCGAAAGTCCATCGCGGCTTTCGAGCAGGTTCGCAGTGCCATCGAACGTGACGATCTGCGAATTTGCTTCCTCGCGAGGGGCATTGAGTCCTATGAAGCGTATATCGACTTTTTGCTTCGCCAGAATCGTGCCCTCGATGCGCTGCGCATTGCCGATCAGAGCCGTTCGCGGACCTTGGCAGAAGGGCTGAAGAGCGGCGGGCGACCTGGCTCCGATACCCAGCCGTTTCGTCCGCAGGCGCTCGCAAAGAAGTTAAACGCCACATTGCTGGTTTACTGGATGGGTGAACAGCACTCCTATCTGTGGGCCATTGCGCCAGCCAGCATCAAGTATTTTGTTTTGCCGGCGGCCCAGGAAGTCGAGCCGATGCTCAAGTCGTATCGCGAGGCTTTGTTTCAGTCGCGCGATCCTTTGCAAACGGGCAACGCGGATGCGCTGAAGTTGTATTCGATTCTGGTGCAGCCGGCGGAAAAGTTCATTCCAAAAGGCTCGCGCGTCATTGTGCTACCCGACGGTGACCTTTACGGGCTGAATTTCGAGACGCTCATCGCTCCCGACCCAGAGCCGCATTATTGGATCGAAGACGTCACTCTGACCACCGCGAACTCGCTGAGCTTGCTGGCCTCCGCGACCGCGCGCGTTGCGCCGCGAGACAAGACGCTCTTCCTTGTGGGCAACACGGTCTCGCCGAGTGCCGATTTTCCGGCTTTGCCGCAGGCGGGAGATGAGATGCAGGACGTGGAGAAATACTTTCCGCCGGCGCGGCGAGCGGTGTTGACCGGAGCACAGGGAACGCCCACGGCGTATCTCACCAGTCAGCCGGAGCGTTTTAGCTACATGCATTTTGTTACGCACGGCACGGCGAGCCGCGCGCGACCTCTGGAGTCGGCGGTTATTCTCAGCAAAGAAAAGGATGCGGATTCGTTCAAGCTGTATGCGCGCGACATCGTGAAGCGGCGACTCTCGGCGTATCTGGTGGTGATCTCGGCGTGCAATGGGGCCGGCACGCGGGCTTATTCTGGCGAGGGGCTAGTGGGCCTATCCTGGGCGTTTCTGCGGGCGGGCGCGCATAACGTGATCGGCGCGCTTTGGGAAGTGAGCGATTCGTCCACGCCGCAGCTTATGGACAAGCTGTACGACGGCCTCAGCCACGGCCAGGATCCTGCCACCGCCCTCCGCGCCGCCAAGCTTTCCCTGCTCCACTCTGGCACCGTCTACAAAAAGCCCTTCTACTGGGCCCCCTTCCAGCTTTATGCCGGCTCCTGAGCCGAACTCCTGTCCGCTCAACGTCGATCGTCGACAAATCGCATTTCGCTTCGCGCCGAAGGCGCCGCAAAATCGCGTGAAACGGTTTGCCTTCGCGCTGCACTACTGTAAGTCCAGGAATTTCGGCGTGAAGGTGAGCTATGAACTTGGATGTGAAGAGTAGTACGGCGTCTGTCCCGGTGACGATGCTGCTGGAGCCCGCTCCGGATTCGGAGCGGCTAGTTCCTCGCATTGAGCGCTGCGAATTTGAAACCCTGCTCCAGCGCGCCATGGAAATTCTGAACTCGCGGCATCTTGCAGCTCAACTCTCCGCAGAGCGATAACTGCCCACGACCGTGGTCTGACCTTTTAAAGCGTAACTTCTCCAGTTCTCACGAAGGAAGGGCACTCCGCCCGGACGGCCACTACGAAATTCCAGCCCGACCCTGAGTCACACGACAGCGAGCGTCAAACATCCCAAACCTTGTCATCCAACGCTCGCTGTCGTTTGGCCTTTCGACTCATCAAGAACACCGACGCGTCCACAACACAACGAAATCCGCGAGCGGTGGAATGGTGACCGAGGTGGAGCATAGATTTTCGCGCCAGACGGAACGCTCTTTAACGAGTTTTACGCCCCCAGTTTCCCAGGATCCGCTTCCGGTACTCAGGTGATACTTTATTCTTTGCTTTCACTCCGCCATTCGGTTTATCCTTCCGTACCACATTCGGCGCGTCTGAAACGCTGCGCCGCACCGCATCACTACTCGCAAAACAGGTCCGCTCAGCACCTGGCGTGAAGGGGGAGGCATGTCTGCCGGTCTGGACAATCTCAAGCACATTGTTGTTTTAATGATGGAGAATCGCTCATTCGACCACCTGCTGGGTGGTCTGATGAAGAAAAATCCGAAGATCAACGGCCTTACCGGCAACGAATCGAATCCGGACACCAACGGCGCGATCGTCAAAGTGCAGCAGAAAGCGGAGTTCCAGAGCCAGCTCGATCCCGACCCGGACCACCATTTTCCCGGCGTGGATTTGCAGATTTTCGGCGGCCAGCCGCAGGGCCCGAACCGGGTGGCCAATATGCAGGGCTTCGTAAAGGACTACTTCTCGCAAACCAAAAATGTCAACCGCTCGCACAACATCATGTATTACTTTGACCCGGCCAATCTTCCGGTCATCAGCACGCTGGCGACGGAGTACGCGCTCTTTAACGGCTGGTTCTCCTCGATTCCCGGCCCAACCATTTGCAATCGCGCCTTTGCACACTACGGCACGTCGTTCGGCCAAGTGGGTATGGACATTTTCTATATCCTCGACAAGGCCATCGCCAGCATTTACGAGCGCATGATTCAAGCCGGCCGCACCGCGAAAATTTATTACTACGACCAGCAAAGCTCGACTATGGAAATCGTCAATCTGCTGAAAGATCAGCCGCAGATCTTCGCCACGTTCGATCAGTTCATCGGCGATTGCAAGGCGAATGCCTTGCCCGACTATAGTTTTATCGAGCCCTGTTACAACGATCATCCGGGCGCCGACGGCGGTCACATTCTCGCGTCAGACCAACATCCCGACCATAACGTCCGAGAAGGCGAGCGCTTCATCGGCAACGTGTACAACGCTATTCGCACCAATCCCAATCTCTGGCCCAATACCGCCCTGCTTCTCGTGTACGACGAACACGGCGGCATCTACGATCACGTCGTACCGCCTGCCTGCACGCCAGATGGCTACACCGCTTCTGCGGACGCGACCGGCACCGGGGCGCCGTTTGCGTTTGATCGCCTCGGAATCCGCGTGCCTGCTATTCTGATTTCTCCCTGGATTGCGCGCGGCACCGTCGTTCCCGGCACCGAGAGTCCTAATCCGCAAATCTACGAACACTCTTCGATTCCCGGGACTGTGACGCAGTTTTTCCTGAAGGGCGACGCCAAGCGCACCGTCCGCGAACAAAAGTCCAACAATTTCCTGAATCTTCTTACCGACACCATGCGCCCGGACGACGACTGCGTCGTCTTCAACCATCTTTCCTGAGCGAGATAGCGGAGACCAACATGGCACCGAAAGTAATCGATATTCCGAAGACCGACTCCAGCGCCTACAACCCGAACCGGCCCGCCGGCTTGTTGCTGCAAGCGCAAGCGCAGCACATGCGCGAAGCGCTGATCAAACACGTTCACGAACTCACGACGCTGATCGATGTGGATCTGAGATCGCTCAAAACCGAAGCCGACGTCAGCGCCTACGTCCATCGCGCCACTGCGTTGCTGCATACGCGGCACGCTCGGCCGGATAAAAAGTAAGGAGCCCCATGCGCCGCCTTCTTTGCATCCTGTATTTCGCTCTGTTCACACTTTCGACGTCCGTTCTGCGCGCCCAGCAACCTGCTACGTCCAGCACCGGCCCTGACAATCCTTCCGAGCTGTACAAGCTGCAGCACAGTTGCTTCGAGTTAAAAGGCATCGCTGACTGCGCCGAAGAACTCTTCACCGGCCAGCCTGTGCATATTGCCGTTGGCAGTATCGCGCCACAAAACGGGTTTGGCGCCGGCGTCGCGTACGTCGGCCACAAAACCACTGAGAATTGGCGCGATTCCTGGGACGCGGACGCGGTCGGTTCAATCAACGGCTCGTGGCGCGCCGGCGTCTACCTGAAATTTGTCAGCACCAAAGAAGAGGCGCCGACCGTGGAATTCGGCACCAAAGGCCGCAACCTTAAGCCGAATCTCACAGCATTGCCCGAACGCCCGGTAATCAACGTCTACGCGCAAACGATTACGCTCAATAAATTGACGTTCTTTGGCCTCGGTCCCAACTCGCTGGAATCCGGCCGCTCGTTCTTCGGGATGCGGCAAACCATCGCTGGCGCCAGTATTGTCAAGCCGTTCTCCGCGCGCCTTAGTGCCGCGCTGTACGGCGAAATGAACGGCCGCTTCGTGGACATTTTTGCCAGCTCCCATCAACCCAGCCCCACGATTGGCGCGCTTTATACCGCAGCCACCGCGCCCGGCTTAACTTCACAGCCGTCCGCGCTGCAACTCGGCGAAGGTGTTCGCATGCGCCCGGTACTGTTCGATGATTTTCTCCACCTCGACTACAACCTCGGCTACCAGCAATACGTCGCGCCCAATTCGAATTTCTCGTTTCAGCGGCTGAC
>Ga0335081_10011860_pt1 | contig 14114 bp, 10 predicted proteins | sample Lox_Sample_35_FD_206713 | JGI IMG/M metagenome (GOLD analysis project Ga0335081, IMG submission 206713) | Soil microbial communities from Loxahatchee National Wildlife Refuge, Florida, United States - Lox_Sample_3.5 | ecosystem: Environmental > Terrestrial > Soil > Wetlands | place: USA... | reverse complement strand
CGTCCGGGCCGGCCTTATCCCACGGCGCTGGTACACGCTCTCGGAGGAAGGCAGCGCGAGGCGGGCCCTCGGACCGGGCGGCGTGAGACGAGGGCGCGCCCATCGGCGTCCGATCTTGCCGGGTAACGCGCGCACCGCGGCGGGCTCGACCCGCTCCCACCGCGGCCTATGCACCCAGGAAGCCGGGCCGCTCCCCTGGCGCCTCGATTGCAGCGGTCCACGCCACGGACCCCGACCCGAGGAGCGAGGGCAGGCATGCGGACACCATGGTCACGAGCAGCACTGTGCGCTGGCATCGCGCTGGCCGGCCTGGAGTGCGGAGGCCCCATCCCCATGACCCAGGGTACGGTCCCGCGTGTGCCGGAGGCCGTCGTCGAGGCCCTGGCGCGCGGTGAGACCCAGAGCCTCCTCGTCGAACTGGACGAGCAGGTGGTGCGAGCGGGCGTTCCCGAGGCGTTCCCACCGCTCGAGATTCGCGCGTCGGCCGAGGGCGACCAGCAACTCGTCGAGGCTCGCGCGGCGGCCTATGACCAGTACAAGTCGGCCGTCCTCTCGGCGAGCGGCGCAAGCGGAGTGGAGCTCCGGGAGGCCTATCGCTACCTGCCCGTGATGCGCGTCGAGGTGAAGAGCCTCGACGGGCTGTCGCAGCTGCTCGGCCGAGTCGAGGTCCTCCGCCTCCACGAGGACCGGCCGCGCCAGGCCCTCACCGACGCCAACCTCGCGCTCATCGATCAGCCGGCCGCGGTCGCGAAGGGGTTCGCGGGCCAGGGGACCACGGTGGCGGTGATCGATACCGGCGCCAATTACACCCTGCCAGCCTTCGGCTCGTGCACCGCACCGGGCGTTCCGGCCAACTCCTGTCGCGTGGTCTTCGAGGCCGCCGTGGTGGCCGGCGGGTCCCTGGACCCGGTCGGGCACGGAACCAACGTTTCGGCGATCGTGGCCGAGGTGGCTCCGGCGGCCAAGCTGGCGGTGTGGAACGTCTTCCGCGGACAGTACGCCTACGATTCGGACATCCTCTCGGCCATCAACTGGTGCGTCCAGAACCGGGCCACCTACAACATCGTGGCGATGAACCTGAGCCTGGGCTCGGGCGACTACACCAGCCCGTGCTCGCAGGATCCGCTGGCCTCCTCCATCGCCGCGGCACGGTCCGCCGGGATCCTGGCCGCGGTCGCCGCGGGCAACGACGGCGCCCTGAACGCGTTGAGCTCCCCGGCTTGCGTTCCGGGCGCGGTGTCGGTCGGTGCCGTCTACGCGGCGAGCTACGGCGGCATCGCCTACTCCGGCTGCACCGACAGCGTCACCGCGGCCGACCAGGTGACCTGCTTCTCCAACTCGGCCCCGTTCCTGACCCTGCTCGCGCCGGGTGCCCTCATCACCGCCGGCGGGTACACGATGGCGGGGACGTCGCAGGCCACGCCCCACGTGGCAGGTGCGCTCGCCGTACTGCGCGGAGCGTTCCCGGGGGACACCCTGGACCGGACGGTGGCTCGCCTGCAGAGCACGGGCTCGCCGGTGAAGGACTCCCGCAACGGGCTCACCCTGCCGCGGATCGACCTCGGGGCGGCCACCTCGGGCGCGACGCCCTGCAGCTATCAGATCGACCAGACGGCGCTCACCTACGCCTCGCCCGCTTCGAGCCAGGTCCTCCACGTCACCACCGGTAGCGGCTGCGCCTGGACGGTCAGCACCGCGGCCTCCTGGCTCACCCTGAGCACGAAGAGCGGGACAGGGTCGGGGTCGGTGGTCGTCACCGCGGCCGCCAATCTGGGGGTAGCCCGCTCCGCGGCGGTCGCCGTGGCCACCGGCAGTGTCGCCGTGAGGCAGGCGGCCGACTCGACCCCGCCGACCGGGTCCATCGCCATCGACGGCGGCCAGAAGTACACCAATCGGACCGCGGTGACGCTGACCTTGTCGGCCAGCGACCCGGCTGGCGTCAGCCAGATGTGCCTCAGCAACGGCAGCACCTGCACGGCCTGGCTGACCTTCGCGCCCTCCGTGGCCTACACGCTTCCCGCGACGCCGGGCAGTGCGGTGGTCCGCGCCTGGTTCAAGGATCCCGTCGGCAACGTGAGCCAGGCTTACCCGGCGAGCATCGTCCTCGACCAGGCCCCGCCGGTGGGTGGGGTTCTGAGCGCGAGCCCGGCCAAGGGTTCCCTCGCGCTCGTCTGGAGCGGGTTCACCGACGCGCTGAGCGGCGTCGCCAGCTACCGGCTGGTGTTCGCGACGGGGTCGGTGCCCTCGTCGTGCGCCACCGGGACCCTCCTCTACAGCGGGGCGGGAGGTTCCTTCACCCACGCTGGCCTGGCCAGCGGAACCACCTACTTCTACCGGGTGTGCGCGACGGACGGGGCCGGCAACACCTCGGCGGGCGTCACGGTCAGCGCCAAGCCCAAGTAGGCGCCGCCGCCGACGCAGTATCGAGGGTGCCTAGGAGTTGCTCGTCTCGGCTTCCCGCCGGGCCGGCCGGCCCCAGGTGTGCAATTTGACCCGAGAGCGTCCGGGCGAGCTGAGTCGGGGGTCGGAGGCCCGTGGACCCGGCAGCGGCCTGGGCAGGGTGGCCGGTGCGCGGGCGCAAGGAGCCCGTGGCCGGTCAGTTCGAGGCGTTAGCCGACGGAGACAATCCGCGGCCATGGTCGAGGAAAGACCCGGGATCCGAGCTGCTCAACGATGGCGCAAACGTTTGCGCCATGATCCTGGCTAGGGCACCGGGCGTCGAGCCAGAAGGGCGGAACCGCCCGAATCCCCCCCACCGACCGTTCGCATCGGCGTACCTCCGGCTTCCGCCCCAAGCGGCCCAGCCGGCTGCACACCTCGCGCGACTCCCTTCGGGGCGTGAACGTCGACCACGGCCGGAGCTCCCGAGCTCGCGGGAGGTGCCCTTCACCGAGCGGCCCACAAGATGAGCCGGCGTCACGGCACAAGCCTCGAACGGCCCCCGGACCGTCTCTCGGCGAGGCGCACCCGGGGCCAAGAGCGCGTGACGCGGGGCTCGCTGCGTGAGGCCCGCTGGGCGGTCGCCCTGAGCCGCGACGCGTCGAGGCCCGGCACACGACCGGATCGCGCGCGGCCCCTCGGGCGCGCCGCTCTCTGCGATTTGGGGCGTCGCGTTGACGATCGGTCGGCGCCACGCCAGGATCGTGCGCCCACCTGACGGAGGTACCCCATGGCGCAGGTCACCCGTCGGTCGTTCATGCAGATGGCGGCCACGCTGGCCGCCGCCGGTGCCGTCCCGACCGGCGCGGGTGCGCTCGAGCCGACCGCCGTCGGGGGGCCCGAGGGCCCGGGCCCGGCGCCCGCAGCGGGCGTGACGCACCACCTCGCGCGCTGGGCGGTCGCTGCGCGCTACGAGGATCTCCCCGCCCACGTGCGCAAGGAGGGGGTGCGCACGCTCCTCAACTACGTGGGGGTGGCGGTGGGCGGCTCGCATCACGAGACGGTCGACATCGCGCTCGCCGCGCTCGCGCCCTTCTCCGGGCCACCCCAGGCCACCCTCCTCGGGCGGCGAGAGCGCCTCGACGTCCTGAACGCGGCCTTCGTGAACGGGGTCTCCAGCCACATCTTCGATTACGACGACACGCACCTCAAGACCATCATTCACCCGGGCGGCCCCATCATCTCGGCGCTGCTCGCGCTCGCCGAGTACCACCCGGTCGACGGCCGAGCGTTCTTGAACGCTCTCGTGATCGGGGTCGAGACCGCCCTGCGCATCGGCAACGCCGTCTACCCCGATCACTATGACCGAGGGTGGCACATCACGGGAACCGCCGGCCCCTTCGGCGCGGCCGTGGCCACCGGCAAGATCCTGGGCCTCGACGAGCAGCGCATGGTGTGGGCCCTGGGCCTGGCCGCCTCGCAGCCGGTCGGCCTCCGCGAATCCTTCGGCTCGATGAACAAGAGCTTCAACCCCGGTCGCGCCGCGAGCAACGGGCTCTTCGCCTCGTTGCTGGCCGCCCAGGGCTTCACGAGCTCGGAGGGGATGATCGAGGCCAAGCGCGGATGGGCGAACACCATCTCCACCAAGCAGGACTATCGGGAGATCACCGAGGGGCTCGGCCAACGGTACGAGGCGGCGCTCAACACGTACAAGCCCTTTGCCTGCGGTATCGTCCTCCACCCCTCCATCGACGCCGCCATCCAGCTGCGGCGGGAGAACCACCTCACGCCGGACCAGATCGACCGCGTCGAGCTCAGGGTGAACCCGCTCGTGGTCGAACTGACGGGCAAGAAGGCCCCGCAGAGGGGCCTCGAGGGCAAGTTCAGCGTCTACCACGCGGTGGCCGTCGCCCTGGTGGAGGGGGCGGCCGGCGAGAAGCAGTTCAGCGATCGCGCGGTGCGCGATCCCACCGTCGTGGCGCTGCGCAGCCGCGTCGTGCCAACCGTCGATCCCTCGGTGAAGCCTGAGCAGGTCGATCTCACCGTCGTCCTGAGGGACGGTCGTCAGCTCGACCGCCACATCGAGAACGCGGTGGGGAGCGTGGAGGTGCCCATGAGCGACGCGGCGCTCGAGGCGAAGTTCGCGGACCTCGCCGATGGGATCCTGCCCGCAGCCCAGACGAGAAAGCTCATCGACCTGTGCTGGAGCGTCGAGAAGCTCCCGTCCGCCGCCGAGGTGGCCCGCGCCGCGGGGCCCATGGAGTCGTGACCCCGCTGAAGGGTCGATCCCCGATCAAAGCCAGCTCGCGAGCGCGCCGCGCCGGGCCGGGGCAGGGTGGCCCGCCGGCCCCACGGTCAGGCGCGCTCTCGAAGGGCGACGGTGCTCCTCCGGCGGGGCGCGTCGACGCAACCCCGCTCGCCTCTTGCCCGGTGCACCGTTTGGGGAGCGCCGCGGATAGGCAAGGCGTGTAACCGCACGCCTGGCCCGGCATCCGACGGTGCAGGAGGAGACGACGAGGACCGCCGCCGAACGAGAGTTGAACGGGGTGAGAGAGGTGCTCCGAGTCGGGCTCGGTGCCGGCCCGCTCCTCGCCGGCCTCGACAGGTTCTTCAACCTGATCGCCACCTGGTCGATGTATCTGAGCCCGCTGGCGCTGCGGATCGTGCGCTCGGTCCCGACGCGTTCGTGCGGGTGGTCGGCGTGGTCGAGATGGCGGGTCCTCGCCATCCTCACGCGCCCGCGCGGTACGGCGGCTACGCGATGGCGGCCTGGCTCCTCGCCATCGCGCTCAACCTGGCCACCACCGGCCGCTCCTGGGACCTCGCCGTCCGCGACGTGGAGATCGCCGCTCTCGGCCTTCACCCTGGCCCGGCTGACGGAGTGGCGAGCCACCCTGCCGGTCGAGGACGCCAGGCCGGTGCGGGCGAGCCGGTGGCTACACGGCCACGCCGAGGCTTGACCGGGCCTTGGGACTCGAGCATCCCTCGCAGGCGGAGGGCTGCGCGAGCCGCACCGAAAGCGGCACCGGCAGCGCACCCTCCCGGACGGTCCGTTCGCCTGGCACAGTGCGCCGTCCCTCTCGGGAATCCCAAAGGGGGCGCCTCCTCCGAGAGTGACCATCCTGGTCCCGCGCACCCTCCCGTGGACCCCAGCTAGGATCGGCGTCCGACCCTGCGCCCGCTGGTCCAGGGCGGAGACCATCCGAGGAGGCGCCCACATGCCCGCTACACCTAAGCCCCGCGCGAAGATGGGGTTCCCGCTCGACCACCGCCTCCTCGTTGGGCTCGTGATCCTTGGCCTCACGTGGCCCGCGCCCGGGCGCGTGGCGGCGAGTCCCGGGGCCCGATTCGTCGCCGTCGAGAGCCCGGCCTGGGTGAAGACCAACTTCACTCCCGCCGCGCTCAAGGGGGAGGAGCACGTCAAGGTGATCGTCCGGATGTCGGCCGATCCGGTGGCGCTCGTCCGGGCCCGGGCTCCGAACCGCGTCCTGAGCGACGCCGAGGAGGCCGCGACCGTGTCTCGGGCCCACGCCCAGCACGAGGCGATCGCGCCGGGCCTCACGGCTCTCGGGGCCAGGGTATTGGGCCACTTCCACTACGCCTTCAACGGGGTGAAGGTGGAGATCGCGCGGGGCGCCATCGCCCGCCTGGCCTCGCTGCCGGGCGTGGTGGAGGCGATGCCGGTGCGCACCTATCACTTGAACAACGCTGTGAGCGTCCCGTTCATCGGAGCGCCGTTGGTCTGGCAGGCCACACCGGGTTTCCGCGGCGAGGGCATCAAGATCGCGCTCATCGACACGGGCATCGACTACACCCACGCCGATTTCGGCGGACCCGGTACCGTGGCGGCCTTCACCGCCGCCCAGGCGACGAGCACCCAGCCCGCCGATCCTTCCTTGTTCGGCCCCAACGCGCCCAAGGTGAAGGGTGGCACCGACCTGGTCGGAGACGACTACGATGCCAACGACCCCGCCAAGTCGACGCCGGTCCCCGACCCTAACCCCCTCGACTGCAACGGTCACGGCAGCCACGTCGCCGGCACGGCCGCCGGTTTCGGCGTCCTGCAGGATGGTCGCACCTTCGGCGGCCCGTACGACGTCTCGGCCTACGCCGACAACGCCTTCCTCGTCGGGCCGGGGGTGGCTCCCAAGGCCGACCTCTACGCGGTGCGGGTCTTCGGCTGCAGCGGAGCCACCGACGTGGTTACCGAGGCCATCGACTGGACGGTCGAGCACAAGATGGACGTCGTCAACATGTCGCTCGGTTCCGACTTCGGGCTCGCCATCTCGGCCGACTCGATCGCGGCCGCCAACGCCGCCAAGGCTGGCATCCTGGTGGTGGCCGCCGCGGGCAACGCCGGTCCTGGGCTCTACGTCACGGGCGAACCCGCGGTCGCCGAGGGCGTGGTGTCCGTCGCGGCCATGGACTCCACCGCCGCCTTCCCGGCCGCCGTGCTGGCCCTCTCGACGGGCGGGAGCGTCACGGTCCAGAACTCCAATGGCGGCGCGCTCCTGAACGGCACGTCCTACCCGGGCGTGGTGGTCCTGCGCAACACCGGTTTCAACGGTGAGCCGAACGACGGCAGTTTATCCTTCGGTTGCCAGGAGGCCGACTGGGACAAGACGAGGAACGGCGGCGTGGATGTCGCGGGCAAGCTGGTGGTGGCCCTGCGCGGTACCGCGACCTACTGCGACCAGCCGTCGGCAGGCGCCCGCGTCTTCCGCGCCGGGGCCGGCCAGAAGTACGGCGCCGCGGCGGTAGTGCTGCTCAACAACGCGCCGGGCTATCCGCCGTTCGAGGGGCAGATACCCGGAGGCGATCCGACCACCAACCCCTTCGGCGCGGTGACCATCCCCTTTTACGGTGCCCAGGGGGCGAGCACGCCCACCGCCCCCTCACCCGACGCCGCGGCCATCATCGCGGCCGCCAGCGCCACCGCCACCAACTCCAGCATCGCCAACCCGGGCTTCGAGCTTACGGCCAGCTTCAGCTCGGGGGGACCCGCCCAGATCGACAGCGGTTTCAAGCCGAGCCTCGCCGCGCCCGGCGTGTCGATCTTGTCGACGCTGTCGGGTTCCGGCTACCTGGGCGTTCGCCTCTCGGGCACCTCGATGGCCACCCCTCACGTCACCGGGGTGGCCGCCCTGGCGCGGCAGGCGCACCCGACCTGGTCATCCCAGGATCAGCGCGCCTCGGTGCTGCAGACCGCGACCCTCTCGCTGTTCCGCACCCAGAACCTCCGCCTCGGCGGCGCGGGGGTAGTCCAGCCGGTCGGGGCCACCCTGACCCAGGCGGTGGTGCTGGCTCCCGACGACCAGATGAACCCGCTCGCCTTCGGCGAAGCCGAGATGCTCCATCCCTTCGTGGGGCAGCGGGAGCTGACCATCCGCAACCACGGCAGGACCGCCATCGACTTCAGCCTTTCGTCGAGCCCGGTTTCCGGCGGTCCGGTGACGGTCGGCTTCAGCCGCAAGCGCCTGCGCGTGCCGCCCGGCGGCGACGCCAAGGTGGTCGTCACCCTGGCCGTGCCGACCTCCTCGGTCGGGCCTACCCACGATCCGAGCAGCGGAGCGGTCCTCTTCCAGGAGGTCTCGGGGTTTGTGACCTTGACGCCGGGGCCAGGGCAGAACGGCGGCGTGACGCTGTCCCTTCCCTACTACCTCGTCCCGCGCGTGCGCTCGAACGCCTTCTCCTTCACGGGTCACCCCCTGGGGCCGAGCCATCCTCAGAACACACTGTACGTGACCAACTTCGGCGGCGCCACGCCGGCGGTCACGGACTTCTACAACGTGGGCCTCGTGAGCGATCCGCAGGGTCTCGCCTTCTTCGATCCGCATGCCCTCGGGGTGCAGGAGTTCCCCAGCACGGCGACCGACAACTTCCTCGTGTTCGCCCTCAACACCTGGAACCGCTTCAACAACCCCGCGGTGGACGAGATCGACATCTGCGTCTTCACGACCCAGCCAGCTGGACCCTGCGACGCGGTGAGCACCCTCCCCGATTTCATGGTGATCGGGATCGGGGGCTCGGTCATCAGCGCACAGCTCCCCATCGACCAGATGGTCGCCGCGGTGTTCAACCCGGCCACCGGGCAGGCCTTGGTGCGTTTCTTCGCGGACGCACCCACCGACGGGTCGACCGTGCTCTTGCCCGTCCTCGCCTCCGACCTCGGCCTCAGCGCGACCACGCCGAGCTTCTCGTACACGGCGGCCACCTTCGACGAGAACCTGGCCACCGCCAGCTTGCCGGGGGTTGGTGCCTTCAACGCCTTCAACCAGCCCATCACGGTGTCCGCCTTCCCCGTCGTGGCGCCCGACACCTTCGTCCCGGTCGGCGTCCACGTCGACCCCGCACAGTTCGCCGCGACGCCTCAGCTCGGGCTCATGGTGATCGTTCCCGATAACCGAGCAGACCAGAGGGAGGGCCAGGTCGTGCGTATCGACGGGGTCGCGGGCGATTGAGATCGGGGTGAGCGAAGAGGGGTCGCCCCTCTCGCCAGGAGGTGGTGGCCCACCCGCGGGCTAAGGGCCAGCGCAGCGCTCTACGGGTACTTCGCGAAGAGGTCGGAGAGGCTGGTCGCCGAGGCGGCGTCACGCAGGAGGGGCGTGAGGCCCAGAACCTCCTCGATCGTCCGCAGGGTGGATGCGTGCGAGTAGGGCTGCGTCCCGGCGTAGCCGGGCTTGGCCAGGGGTGAGACCACGATGAGGCCGATCGGGTGGTCCCCGGATTCGGCCTCGTCCCAGGTGATGAAGATGGCTCCGCCGGCCTGGAAGGCCCGCGAGGCCATGATCCCCGGAAGTTCCCGCGCCAGCCAGGCGTCGCTCTGGGCCACCGGGTCGTTGAGAGGTGCACAGCGATCGTGGCCCGAGTTGCACAGGTCGGGCGTGATGAAGTTGTAGGAGGCCACCCGGCCGGCCTGCAGGTCGCGAGAGAGTTCCGAGTAGGGTCGCACGTGCTGGCGGCAGACCGGAGCCTGGGCGTCCGGAGGGCCGCCGGAGACGTCCTCGAAGTAGACGAAGGGATCGTGGCGCACCGCATAGGGGTAGGCGTCGGCGATCGGGCAGGAGTCGGCCCTGGTGCCCTCTTCGTAGGCCTTCCAGGTGAGCCCGGTGGCCGCGATGTAGCTCGCGAGATGGCACGGCACGTTCAGATGGACCTGGGCGGGTGGAGCGTCGAAGGTGATCCCGAGCTTGTTCCCGGCCTCCAGGGTGATGTAGCTGCCCAGACTGGGATGCAGGTTGCCGTTGCGGTAGTTCTCGGCGTGGGCGAAGCGCGGCAACAGCACCCTGTTGATGTACGGGGCCGAGGAGCTTCCCTTCACCGAGGACCAATCCTCGTTCTCCATCACGATCACGAAGATCGTCTTGATGAGGTGGGTCGTCGCGTCCGCCGCCAGGCCTGGATCTCGGTTGGGGCAAGCGTCCGCACCGGTGTCCCTGCCGGGCGACCTTCCACAGGTCATCAGCTGAAGCGCGGCGATGAAGGTGCAATAGCGCAGCCGGGTCATGCTGGTTCCCCCCAGGGTTTCATGTAGCTCCGAAGCCGGGGCGAGTCACCTCGCGCGAAGGACGCCCGCGGGCCCCCGTTCGCGGGCGCCGAGTTCCGTGCGCCACCAGGGGCGGGGCGCCTCGCCCCCGGGCGCCGGTCCTCGTCCCTCCGCGGATAGGTCGCGACCGGCCCGTGCGGACCGGCGACGGCGCAAGCGCCGGGAGGCGGGCGAAGAGGTGGCGAGCCGAGGCCGCGCTCACCGTGCAGAGGTCGTGGCCCGTCTCGGCAGGTTCGCGCTGGTCCCTGCGGTTGATCACCGAGCAGTCGGTCGATAGATTCGTTCGCATCGCCCGGTCACCCGACCGCTACCCGCCCGGAGGCGTGGCGCGCAACTCAAGCCCGGCGTGCCCTCGTAAGCGCGAGGGCGCCGGGAGGTGGCCGGAGCGTGTCCCCGGCCAGGGGATGCGACATGCGCAAGCTGAAGGTCTTCAACCATGTTTCGCTCGATGGATACTTCACCGACGGACGAGGCGACCTGTCGTGGGTCAAGGAGGGCACCGATGACGAGCAGAACCGGTTCACCACCGAGCGCGCCGAGGGCGGAGGCGTGCTGCTGTTCGGGCGCGTCACCTACGAGCTGATGGCCGGCTTCTGGCCGACGCCAGAAGCCGCGGAGGCCCTGCCCGAGGTGGCCGAGCGGATGAACAACCTGCCCAAGGTCGTGTTCTCGGGAACGCTGGGCGAGGCACGCTGGAACAATACGACGCTCGTGAGGACCGACCCCCTCGGATGCGTTCGGCGCATGAAGGCCGAGTCCGGGCCCGACCTGGCTATCCTGGGAAGCGGCTCCATCGTCGCGCAGCTCGCCGGCACGGGCCTCATCGATGAGTACGAGTTCATGCTCAACCCGTTGGCCCTTGGAGCGGGTCGAACGCTCTTTGAAGGTCTCCAGGAGCAGTTGCACCTCCGGTTACTCCGATCGCACGTCCTAAAGAACGGGAAGGTCTTCCTGTGCTACGGGCCGGCGTGAGGCCCAGAGGACGGAGGTCGGAAATCGAGGACCCACCTCGCCCACCTCGGAGGGCGCTTCCCCCATCCCGAACCGATCAGAGCAAGACCAAGCTGCCCTCGCTCTCGTCTTCCTGGTGCTCTCGAAAGCCCCTCCGATCGAGATCGAAGGACTCCGGCTCCTCGCGAGAGGTCGGCGCCGACTGGAAGGGATCTACCCGCTCGATCAGGTGCGCCAGGCAGGCGGGGCAGATCGAGGCGCCCATGTGGCCGCAGGCCCCGGCGTGCGGCGAGGGGCGAGGTCGGTTCACGACCGGTGGCCAGGGCCCGTCATAACTGTCCGGCCGCGACCCGATGAGCCGGGCGTACTGTGGAAAGCCGCTCATGTAAGCAAGGTAACCGCCCCTCGCGCACATCGCCTTACCGCGGCCATGGCTACCGCGATCATGGCAGTTCGGGCGGGACCCGGACTCTCCGGGCGGCCCTGGGTTCGTGAGGCGTCGGCAGCTGGTGGGGAGGGATGAGGCTCTTCGCGAAGAAGAGGTGGCGACCGCCTCGCCCGGCCGCGCAGGGATGGCGAGGAGGACCTCGCGCACCCGCTCGACGCCCCGTTGGGGTCGAGCGTCGCAGGGACGGTGCCGCCAACGAGGACTCCCAAAGGGGGTCGGGCCCGCGGTACAGGAGCACCGGGGCCCGACCCCGAAGAGCGCCCTGGGACGGCCGAACGGCCTGAGCGCGGCGGGTTACCAGCTAGGCGATGGAGAGGACTGGATCTGACAGAACCAGAAGGGGCGTCCGGGTGAGAGCCCCAAGGCTCCGCGGGGAAGCGAGCGGAGGCCACGAGAGAGCCGTCGGCGACGAGCGATGCGACGCCGGCCACGCCCGGAACCCAATGGCACTTTCACTGTGAGGCCGGCAGGGCGGCCGAGGAGCTCACCCGAAGGCGAACGAGCCCTCGAGCGCATCCCCTCATCCGCGTGGGTCGGGACCCGTCGTCACGCCGGACGACGTCGCCCGCCACTTGAGGCGCGGATCGCACCGGAGGTGTGCTTGCTCGTCACGCCACGGCTCCTCGAGGTGGTTCGGCGCACCGGGTTCTTGGCGGCCCCGAGTTCGCTTCGGCGCCGGGAGGAGGGGACCCTTGTCGGGCAACGCAGGGTGGGAGCCCTTCCCTCGACGGCGGATGACGCGAGCGGGGGCGAATCCGCGTGCAGGTCTTCTGCGCGGCGGGTATCTTCGCGCCGGTATGCCGCTCGCGAGCTCTCCGGGTACTCGCCGGTCCTCGCCGCTCGCAGAGGCCGAGCAGCGCGAGGTCACGCGGCTGTGCATCCACACCGCGCTGGTCCTCATGCAGCATGGCGCAGAGAGCGCGCTCATCGAGAGCTTGTCGCGGCGACTGGGGCTGGCGCTGGGGGTGGACCGCGTAGAGGCGGGGGTCTTCGCCAACTGCATCGTGCTCACGACGCTCAGCGCTCGCTATTGCATCACCACTGTGCGCCGCAGCGAGGACCGCGGCATCAACATGCACGTGGTGACCGAAGTGCAGCACGCCGTGCTGGAGGTGGAGGCGGGATCCCTCGACGCGGAAAGGTATCGCGCGCAGGTGGAGGGGATCGTCCCGTTTCACTACCCGCGCTGGTTGGTGTCGATCGCGATCGGCCTGTCCTGTGCCTCCTTCGCTCGCCTGGCCGGGGCGGACTGGACGGGCTGCGGGGTGGTGGTAGTCGCGAGCGGGTTGGCCATGTACCTGCGCCTGCTCGTCGCCCGGCTGCACTTCAGCCCGGTGGTGAACTTCTTCACCACCGCCTTCGTGGCCACCTCGGTGGCCGGTCTATCGGAGGTCCTCAAGCTGGGCGGAACACCCACCATCGCACTCGCCTCCTGCGTCCTGCTCCTCGTCCCCGGGTTCCCGCTCATCAATGGCGTATCGGACATGGTCAAGGGCTACATGAGCACGGGCATCGCCCGCCTAGCCTACGCCACGCTCCTGACGGTGGCCTCCTGCGCCGGGATCCTGCTCGCCATGTCCCTCTTCAACCTGTGGGGCTTGCCGTGAACCCGGTGGTCGAACTCCTGCGGAACGCGATCTTCGCGGCCGTCCCCGCGGTCGGCTTCGGCATGACGTTCAACGTCCCGGCTCGCATCCTGATCTGGTGCGCCCTAGGCGGGGCGCTCGGCCGGGCGCTCAGGTACCTCCTCGTCTTCGCCGGCGTGCCCGTCGCCTGGGCCACCCTTCTGGCGGCGGCCGCGGTGAGCTGGCTCGGCGTCTGGGCGGCCCAGCGCCTGCGCGCGCACCCCAAGGTCTTCACAGTGGCCGCGGTGATCCCGATGGTACCGGGCGTGCCGATCTACACCTCTCTCCTCGCGCTGTCCCAGATCCAGCGCCGCGGGTTGACCGACGAGCTCTTGTCGACCGCCGTCACCTCGGGCTTGAACGCCACCCTCATCGTCGCCGCGCTCGCGGTCGGGCTGGCGGTTCCGGGGCTCTTCGTGTTCCGACGGCGCCCGATCGTGTGATCCTCGTCGCGGGCGGCATCGAGGCCTGTCCGGGGGGTACCCGGGTCGAGGTCACCTTGGAAGAGCACGGCGAGCGGCGCGGGTGGCGATTCACGACACCGGGCAGCATGTCGCCTGAGGTGCTCGCCCGCTTGGGGACTCCCTTCTTCACCACCAGGGGAAAGGAGGTGGGGCTCGGGGTGGTGCTGGCGCGCGCGGTCTTCGAGCCCCACGGCGGTACGCTCGAGTACGACAGTGCGCCGGGGCAGGGGAGGTGGGACACCCTCTGTCGTGCCATCGGCCCCGACGACTTCCTCTACGTCGCTGACAGCAAGCTGTGCAGCCGCGATGCCATGGACCACCTCGACCGCCGCGGCGGCCGCTTCGCTTGCGTCATGCCGCGCTCGCGGCTCGAAGACCACGAGTTCCGGGCATGGATCCGGACTCACGACCCATCCTGGGAATTGGTACGATATGGCCGTCACCCCCGACGCCGCCATGGCCCTCGCGATCGCTGATGGACGGTGGGTTCGGCGCTGCCGTCGCGGGAGGGCTGGCCCGTGGTCTGGGTGCGCAGTTCACTGCTGGCGCTACGGCGGGAGCAGGTTCGACGCGAGCACCTGGCGCGTGCCACGCAGGACCTGGAGGCGCTCGCCGCACGCCTGGCGCAGCCACGGTCAAGGCTCCGTGCTCGTCACGAAATCATGGACCACGTGCAGAAGGTCCTCGCCAAGTACCACGTT
>Ga0335081_10011858_pt1 | contig 14114 bp, 7 predicted proteins | sample Lox_Sample_35_FD_206713 | JGI IMG/M metagenome (GOLD analysis project Ga0335081, IMG submission 206713) | Soil microbial communities from Loxahatchee National Wildlife Refuge, Florida, United States - Lox_Sample_3.5 | ecosystem: Environmental > Terrestrial > Soil > Wetlands | place: USA: Florida... | reverse complement strand
AATCGCAAGAAACGGCACAGAATCGCATTCACAGCACAAATCAATCAACTCAAACGTTAACTTATATTGAAGAACTCCAAGAAAACAAGGATATTTTGAAAAAACAACCAGTTGGTAATGACTCCAAACAATATATTACTAGTACCGAGCAATCTTGTAACGCTTTGGTCCTAATTTCCGGCGCCTTTCCACCTGCGCATCAGACAACTGAGAAGTGCCTGTTTTAACTTCGAAAATTGTGGGCTCACCAACCTTATTTCCAAAAAAATCACGTTTCTGCACGACAAAGTCGCCGCCTTGGAGAATTTTGCTGCAATCATGTCCCTGCATGGTTTGGTCAAAAGCAAAACGATCCTTTGCAATTTGGCTTTTGGCACGTTTGCTTGACAAGTTAAACCGTTGGGAAACATTCCTAAACTTCAAAAGGTCACTATTGCTTGAATCTTTTTTGCCCAATGATTACAGCTCTTTGCCCTCTACTCGACCAAGTTGTATTAAAAAGTTACGCGATGAAGACACCTAACAGATTATACATTTTTCCTTTTGTTGACCAAAATGGTGAATCCCAAAGAAAACGAACATGCATCTGAAAGAATACCTTTCGCTTTTTATCTTTTGATTACTTGAATTTCAGGGGCCAGATTGGACTTGTCGCCGGCTAATTTCCTAATTATAATGGGAAGCAGGTCTGGGTCCATTTCGTATCCAATGCTGTTTCGCTCGTTCAGTATCGCTGATGAAACCGTGGTTCCTGAACCAAGAAATGGATCAAGTACTGTGTCACCTTTTACGCTGAACATTTTGATAAGGCGGTTGGCAATTTCATCGGGGTAAGCCGCGGATCTCCTCTCGAGTTCGCTCGCTGTTTGCCGGATCCCCTTTAGAGCCCAGATTTGGCTGAACCATTCGTCGCGCTGAGGTTTCGTAAACGCGCTGCCATACCGCTGGGGGTCTTTGGGCGGGAACTTTCGAAGATTACCCTTGCGGAAAAGCAATATGAACTCGCAGTCCAAAGTAACGTAAGCGTTCGGCGGGAGGAAACCTGAGCCTAAAAACGCGCCTTTGCCTTTGTATTTCGGTTTTGTCGTGGGCTTCTTCCACAGGATGTACGGCAATGTGGTAAAGCCGATTTTTTCGCAAATCTCCAAAATTCTGGCGTGGTTGGGGAAAAGCTTGAATTTTCCGTTTATCGTGCGGGTTGCGTCACCAATGTTTATGCACGCTATTCCACCATCCGCGAGAACGCGATAAGTTTCCCGCCAAACTTCTCCGAGGTAAAGGTGCATTGCATCGTAAATCTGCGCTACCGTGCCGTCTTCTCCGTCGGCATCCAGTTTTCGCCACAATGCCTCAATTCTCGGGGCTTCTCCGACAAAGAGATTATCCCACATTTGTATCATGGGGTAAGGAGGCGAAGTAATCATTAACTGGATGCTGCCGTCGGCGAGCTCGTGCATATTTTGGCTGTTACCTAAAATTATTTTGTGTTGAGTCAACATCCGTACTCCCGTATGTATCCGTGTATGAACGCTTTTACTCTTGTGGTAACGACAAACAAACATTTGCTCAAGCAGGATGGGAAACCCAAAATATCAGACCCACGTTTAATCCTTAGGCGAAAAAAGTGACTATCGAAAAACAGGAAATAACGTGGGAGTTAAACGGACTTTTCTCAAGTCCAACCGATGCTTCCATTGAAAAAACGATGGATGAGGCAAATACTTCAGTCGATCATTTCGAGAAGGCATATCGAGGAAAAATCGTTCAACTAGATCCCGCTCTCCTGCTACGCTGCCTTCGAGAGCTTGAGGAATTCAACGCCAAAATAGAGAACCTTTCGCTTTATGCAAGTCTCTCATTTTCAGCTAATATGACTTTGCCAGAAACCCAGAAGCTATACGACAAAGTAAGTAAATTTGAGGCAGAACTGAGCAAGAAACTGGCTTTTTTTTCGTTAGAGTTAGGAGAAATGGTTAAAGTCCGACCCGAATTGATCGCTGAACCCGTTTTGGGCAATTATCGCCACATGTTGGAGCGCGTACAGAAACGGGTCCTCCATCAGTTAAGCGAGACGGAGGAGCAATTGATCATTGAGAAAGATCAGTTCGGAGTGCAGGCTTGGGAAGAGCTGCAGAGCAAGTGGCTCAACACCCGCATGTTCGATGTAGTTGTTAAAGGAGAGAAAAAGACACTTAATTACGGGGAAGCAAACGGGTTGCTGTCTCACTCTGATAGGGCAACAAGGGAATCTGCGAACCGCTCGATTTACGGTTTACTTGGGAGGGATAATGAAGTTTTTTCTTCGGCGTTGCGGAACATTTGCAATGACTGGGTCACGATTTCCAAACGAAGGAAATACTCATCTCCAATGGAGTCAAGCCTTTTGAACAACGATACCGAACAAGTGGTAATCGATAACTTGTTAAATGCGGTAGAAGGCGGAAGTGGGACATACCGCCGTTACTTAAAGCGTAAGGCGAAGCTTATGGGTTTGCCGCAACTTGGTAACCATGACATTGTTGCTCCACTACCAGATGCGCCGGAGCAGACATTCACTTTTGAAGAGGCAAGAAAACTTGTGATCGAAGCGTACAGTCACTTTGACCCACAATACGCCACAGCTGTGAAGGAAATGTTTGTCCAGCGGCGAATTGACGCGTCGCCTCGGTTTGGGAAACGCAACGGCGCATTCTGTGCAAGCTGGTACGGAGGCAAATCCGCATTTGTTCTTCAAAGTTTCAACGGCGCTCTTACCGATGTTTACACGTTGGCACATGAGTTGGGACACGCCACCCATGACTATTACATGTCGCGCAGTCAAACATCCATGAACACAAGCGTAACTTCGACGGTAGCTGAAACAGCTTCAATCTTCGGCGAACTCTTGTTGACCGCCATACTCTTGGACCAGGCGAAATCAGATTCACAACGCAAAGCTGTTCTCTGTTTAGTTCTGGATGAGGCAGGGATGACGACGTTTCAGGTTACGGCGCGCGTGTTGTTTGAGCAAGCGCTTTACAAATCCGTTGAGAATGGCGAGTACCTTGATTACCCGACTATCTGTAGGCACTGGACTGAGGCGCGTGACCGCATTTATGGCGACGCGGTCGCTTGGTTCCCCGAGATGGAGGCTGAGTGGACTATGAAGCCGCATTACTATATGGCAAACTATCGATTCTACAATTACCCTTACGTGTATGCCCAAATGTTCGTCTATTCACTTTACGAGCGGTACTTGGAGGAAGGCAAATCGTTCGTGCCTAAACTCGTGAAGGCTTTGTCAGCGGGCAGCAGCGTTTCACCTCTTGAGATCGGCAAGATGTTTGACCTTGACGTGGCCGACCCAAGTTTCTGGGTGAACGGCCTCAAAGTGTTTGAGCGCTTTATGGTTGACTTAGAAAAAGTCGTTTAACGTTTGCCTATGATGGAAATGATTAATAAGTTAGAACTCAGACATTTTGGGTGCATCGGGCTGCGGTAACCAAGCCAGGTCAAAGGTGAAGGACTCAAGATCGACGCTTTGACTTGAGCGCCCAGATGGGAAATCCTTTCCCTCAGGGGTTCGCAGGTTCGAATCCTGCCCGCAGCACTTTTGCTCATTTTCTGCTTATTTCTTGCTAATTTCTTGATTCATCACTGTGGAAACCTACGGCATATCTCGCTTTTGATACGTTACCCTCTAGATCCATAAACCGGGATAGACACAGAGAGACGGAGGGGGGTCTCATGGCTAAAACGGTGGCATCCCGCATTTAGTCCCGACTATAGTGATCAAGAGTCTGGGCGACTTAACTCCACTAAAGAAGGTTATTGAAGAACTTGCGTTAGGAGAATTCGACTATGTTGTTCTTATGAGCGGAAATGGTGTAAAACGCAATTTACAAAGCTTCCAAGAACTTGATGCTCAAACTGATTGGTTGATGGATCAGGAAAAACTATCGTTATGGCGTTCTTTCCAAGAACTGCAAAGGAACTTAAAGTACAAGAGTTGTACGTGGACTCGGTTCCTCTAAAATACTCTTCAGAAAGGTTTGCTGAGGCTCTGGAAACTAAGGAAGAAAATTTCTTTCTTTAGGAGAAAAAAGAAAATGCAAACTCTTCAATTGCAGCTATTTTGAATGTAACCAGAGCCTTCTCAGCCCCATTTTGAGCATCTTTAAATTTAGACTAAAAAAGGGAGGGAAAATAGTTCCCATTGTTTCCACCTTATGGTCGCTTTCTTGTGACGAGAATTGCGAGTACTACGCCGATGATGACTATGACGATAATGATTGCGATGCCTATGTATTCGAGCGTGTTTTGTGTGGCGACGCCGCTAAGAGGTGTTGCGGTTGGTGCGGTTGTAGGTTGTGCATTCATGATGTTGAAGAAGGCTTCTGCGTTTGATCCGTAGTAGCCGTTGGTTCCTGCGAAGCTGGCGTAGACGGTGAAGTTGCCTGTTATATCTGGTTTCCACGTTAGATGGAATGCTCCGTTTTCGTCGGTCACCACTGTGCCTATTGTCCTATAGTTGCCGTTAGAGTCTAAGATCGATAGTGTGACTGGTATGCCTGTAAAGTTGTTTGGTTCTGGTTGCTGCTGGTAGACGTAGCCCATCCATGCTGCCATACTTGCGTCTGAACTGACTGGAACTCCATGTGGAAAGTCCGCGGCTTGCTCGTTTTGTGTTGTGCCTGCTGAAATATCCATTACTGTTCCGCTTATGACTACGTTGTCTCCGTATGTTGCAACGCTTGGTGAAGCCGTGACTGATGTTTCGCTGGGTCCCCTGCCAACAACGTAAATTGAGCTGTCATAGCCGTTAAACCATGTGTTGTAGCCGTCTGCCATAGCATAACTTGTCGCCGTGAACTCCGCAGTGATACTTGAAATAGTCCATATCTCCTTGCCTGTCGTAGCGTTAACAGCGCGTGCCAATGCTCCCTTGTAAATCGGTGTCGTCCAAGTATGCGCAGTAGTAATCAGGTATACTATTCCGTTGCCAATAGCGTTTATGAAAGTTGGATAATCACCGTATGGATAGTTAAATCCTGCGTTAGTGCTGTTACCTGTCCCGCCGTTACCGTAAGTCCATAAGAGCTGTCCAGTTGAGTCGCTGTAGCAATAGAGTGTTCCACCGTATGCACTACTATAAAGTCTACCATAAGCAAGTTGACCGGCTAAATTTCCAGAACTTGGGCTGCCATAGTAATCGAGGGCTTGTTGCGATGCAAGTGGACCCCATATTTTCTTGCCTGTATCTAGGCTGTAGCCCACCCATTGCATTGTTTCCTTGTAACATTCAACAAAGACGCCAGTCTTCCAATCAGGTGTGCCTGGGGGTACGACAGTTAGGTTGTCTGCGGGCGGGTTTAGCGTATTCGACCATAGTACTTGACCGATAGCTCCATTCGAAGCATTAAGGTTGATGAAAAAGTACGTATAAGGAGTGCTGCTTATCGTGGAGAAAAGCGTATTTTCACCGTTTGAAGGATATGTCCCATATTCGCAAAGCAGCCCATCGTTGTAGTTACCAGCAATAATGTTGGGTGGCGAGGTCATGCTGTTTGGATTTTCAGAGTTAAGCCATGGTATCGAAATGTTCCAGTCGTAATCGCTTCCGCTGCCTCCATTAATTATGCCTTGTGGGCCGGCTGGAAACGGAAGAACGTCCCATGCGAACAGTAGAGAGGAGTTCCACTCGGCCAAAGTCCAATCTGGCTTTGTTGCGCTTCCTGAGTTTGCAAGAACATAAGCTAAGTAATTGCCGTCTGGTCCCATTACTCTCGAAGGGTCACCTGCGGGGCTGGGAACGTTAGTTACGTTGCATATCCAGTTTCCTGTGTCTCCATCATAGCACATCCAAGTTGTTGCACCAGTAAAGTCTGTTGAAATCGAAATTAAAATTGGTGGAGTAACTCCGTGCTCATTTGGTGTGTCAACTGATTGAATGTAGCCGAATGATAGCACTGGTACATTATTGCTGCTCCAAATTTGCTGTCCTGTTTGTAGGTTTATGCAGACTGTGGGTCCATAACCAGAAGGAGCGCCCGCGAGGGCAAAACCGCTGTTTGCGAATCCTATTGGTTCTGTGTAGTAGAGCATTCCGTCCATTATTATCGGATTGTTGTATCTAATCAAGTAGGCAGATCCATCGAAGTAAGTGTCTCCCGTAGGAACATCGGTTCCTCCGACAACTCCTCCACTTTGAAGCGGCTTAGTCCACATAACATGGCTAGTTTGAGATCCCACAGCATCCCCCGGGAACATCGCCCCGCCAGAAACGATAGGACCCAATGCAGACTGAGCCCCGGCCCAGCCGCCATAACCAGGCGCGTCTAGACCTAGCCAGTTTGACGCAATCGAGTACCAGTTAGTGTTTTCACCATATATGGGTCGAGTCCAATAAGAAGTTGGAAGCGGAGCACCACTTAAAGCGTTAGCTATCGGCATTTGCTGAACAGTAACTGTTGTTGACGCGCTGCTGGGAAGAAAAGTGTCGTTCGTGTACGGATTAGGCCCTGGAGCGCTAAAGAGCGAGGCGGATATTGGCGTTGTTTGAGTGTATACTTGTCCTGGGAAGGTAAAGGTAAGATTGTATGTGCCGACTTGGTCAGGAACAAAGTCAGTGTGCTGATTTGAGGTTGTATCGTAAACAGTGGGAAAAGTCTGCGTCGAAACAGTACCTGTAGGCGATGTAATGGTAAGCTCATAGTTTTGGAATCGGATGTCGTTTCCTAACGCTGCGCCGTAGTATATGTTAGTAAGCCACATGTAAACGGATACTGTCTGGTCGACCCCTACCGGGTTAGGCGAAGCCCAAATGTAAGCATACGTTGGAATTTTCCAGGCAGGTGTATGTGCATTAGCACTGGGTATAAACATTATTGAAGCGGACATTGAAATCATTAATAATATCGCAATCGCAATAGTTGCAAAGCTTTTTTTTGTTTTTTGCATTTTTTCTCATTTCCTTTTTTGTGTTGTTTTTCTCTCCTTTTGGGAGTGCTAACCACTTCTAGAAAGGTACTATAAATAATTTTTCAATTTGTGCTATTTTCTGAAAAAAACATAATAGCTAAGGCAAGTTTCTGCTATTTTCTTTCTAAAGAATTTGAAAAGCACTTGAACCAATAACAATATATTAAGACATTGCAAGAGCGTTAATATAACAAAACAATGGCGGGAATCAAACGAAGAATTTAGATACAATAGATGCGGAGATTCTGAAGAAACTTCTATCTGAATCGCGAACAAGCTTTAAAGAGCTATCTGAGATATGCGGAATCTCTCCTGTTGCAGTTTTGAAGAGATATAATCGCTTGAAGAAAGACGGCATTATAGTCGGCGAGTTCATGCATCTTAACCCACTGAGTTTTGGTTACGAGTCTTTTGCCGAGATCGGTTTCTTAACGGATTTAGCTTACAGGAAGCATGCTATAGAGCTAATCAGAAACAAACCCTTTGTGCGCTTAGTACCAGCTATAGGCAAATATGATATACGTGGCCAGGTAATCGCGAAGAAGTTAAGCGATTTGTCAATTCTAGTACAGCGTGTTGACATTAAGCCCTATATTGATAGTGTCGAAGTCTTGCTTTTCTCAGACCTTAATAACAGCCCATGGTACCCAGAAAACCTCATTTTGAAACCTGAAGAAAGGGAACACAAACTTGTAACTGCTGTTAAGCAAAAGAAATTTGAACCCGTAGAGCTTGATGAAAAAGACATAGGTCTTGTCAAAGCATTGACCAAGGATTCAAGGACACCATTTAAAGACATCGCTAATATGCTTGGCATCTCAACCGCAAATGTTATCCGCAGGTATCGTCGTCTCCGAGAAAAAAACGTGCTTAATCTCTCTTCAATCTGTGTCGATCCCCTGAAATTGGGTTATCAAGCTATAGCGGACAGTTACATTAAGATAAAGAATAAAGAACATTTGTCAGAAGTTGAGCAACAATTGCTGCAAATTCCCAATGTTACTTTTTGCGCCAAATTCATAGGTGGAATCTATGACATCAGGGTAGCTGGACCAATAGCTAATATTGATGACTTCATTCACTTTCGAACAAGCATCACCTCGATAAATAACATCAAACACGCAGAAGTTTACTTGTCGGTTCAAGCACATAGTTGGATCTTCGATTTGTATGGTTGGGATATTCTTAACCAACCGTGGCCAACATGTTTAAATTTAAATTTCAATTCTTAGCTTTCCCAACTCGCCATCTTCTTAGCACGATGTTTGAACCCATGAACCAAAGAATACTATAACATGGAGGAGGCAGACTGAATCTGACATGATTCGCACTGTTTGTTATATGGCGCCTTCATTGTCACAAAAAGCGATACAGACACTTTGCCGTAAAAAAAGGGATTCGCGGGCGAGATCCCCCACTCTGGTATGTGTTCAAATCCCAGCGGTCCCACACTATTTTGATTAGGAACCTAAGAGATTTAATGCAGTTTTGGATGGAATCACTTCAGGAGAGCACTTTAGCGGACTTTATTTTCTTTTTTCAAAAAATGAGATAGATGATACATTAGAGATTTGGGGTTTGCTGAGGCTATGGATACTAAGGAAGAAAACTTTCTTAAAGGAGAAAAAAGAAAAATGCAAATGCGATCATCGGAACTGAAGAGGAAAGTCGCGCTTCCGACACCTGCTTCGTGTGACCTTCTGACTTCGCCCCGAAAATCCTCAACGTGACTCACTTATTGCGAAGAAAGGAGTCCCCCACTCCATTTAATTCAGGATTCGCTTAATAGCTTAAGCGATTCCCGCCGGGCGCACACGCTAAGAAATTGAGTTGTCGTAAAATTGCAAGATCCGAAAACCGACGGTTTAAACGACGGTGTGAAGCTAGCCCGCAGCACTTTTAGCCTTATTCTGGGCTTATTTTAAGCAAATAAGCTTAAATAGGGATTTAAAAAGTCCGCACGACAAATGAATTCTAATTAAACGAGAATCCTATTGTCCTCCATTGTTTCGAAGATACTAGAGAGACGAATTTTTTAATGGAGATAGTTTGTTTCGCATTGGAAGATAGCCTGTCCATGTTTGGGTACAAATCCGTAGAGATTTGATCTTATTTGAGTTCGAATCTCTTCCTTTGCGCCAATAAAAAAGGGTGAACGTTTTTCAGGAAGGAAAAATCGAAGGCTCTCTCAGTGTTAGTGAGTTCAATTCACGTCAAGTGATCGCGATAATGTAGTATGAGTGCTTGGAAAAACTCTTTAAACCGTTTGAACAAGTTTGATCAGGGGGCGTGATTGTGAGAATTGGGATTTTGGGCGGAACAGGAAACATGGGCAGAGGTCTGGCGATTCGTTGGGCGTTAAAGCATGACGTCATCATTGGATCACGATCCCCAAATCGAGCCTCCGAGATGGCTAATGTACAGGAAAATATTGCTCGTGGATTCTATCAGACGGAAATGAATGGAAGCATAAAAGGCGAAAACAATATTGCTGCTGCCAGAGAATCCGAAATGGTTGTAATGGCTCTGCCACCAGATGCCGTGATTGAAACTACAATAGAGCTTAGGAAATGGTTACAGCCAACTCAAATTATTTTGTCAACCGTTGTCTCGATGAAGAAAAGCAAGGGTCTTTTTGTCCCCACGTCGATTCAGAACGAGAAGGCAAAAGGATACAAAGAAAAGTCTGCAGCTGAGGTTATCCAAGGATTGGTGAAGCCTACACCGGTCGTTTCAGCCTTCCAAACCGTTCCAGCAACCTACTTGAACAACATCGACGCGGTTATGAACATAGATGTCTTGATAGCAAGCGACAATGTCCACGCGCTTACCTTAGCCTCGAAACTGATTGAGGATATTCCTAACTTGCGACCACTTAGGGTAGGCCCTCTTGCGAACTCAAAACTGATCGAATCACTCACACCACTACTTCTAAATGCGGCAGTCCTCAACAAACTTGAGGAACCATCCATCCGAATAGTTCCATGGATGCCCAAATCATTCGAAGAATAAGTTCATGTGCGAATCACGTTGGCTTATAACGCGCGCTTCAAGGCGGAATTGACCCAAAAAAAGAAGAAGAAATGCAGAGAGCTGAGAAAGCTAATCTTATAACTTTGCCTGGCGGTTCGAAAGCTGACGTATTAAATAAAAAATTCTGTTATAGAGATAATGCAGGTGTAAAGAGGCCTTGGAAGAAATGAGACGACGACACTAACCGGTCGGTTGTTCATGCAGATTTTCGCGAGAAAGCTTGCACTCTGTTTAATCAAAGCAGCAATAGCAAATCTTAACTGCGGTGAAACCCTAAAGCTAAGAGAGTTCAGGATTTCTCTCCGACTATTATTGAGCTAAGCGCGCTGTGCTAATCCCTTCATGGTTAACTAGCAAGAAAACCAACAATCTGATGGCTATCAACGTCAAAGATTACGAAAAAGGCGTCATCTACGCAAACATGACTACACCGAATGATAACTTCATGTCAGTGATAGGCACTTTAAGAGAAAAAAGCTAAGACTTACGTTAATTGCTAATTTGAATAACTAATAATAGTATCATTTGAACGAAAAGAAAAATGTAGTAACATTTGCACACCAACAAACCGATATATCGTTTGTGAAGATACGTCAAGTAACTGAGTTGGAGAATAAGAAATATGCAAAAAAGTACTTCTAAAGTTGATGCGTCAAAAATCTTGGCTGCTGTCTCTTCCGAGAAAGGTTTTCATTTCAATACGGAGAAAGGCGTTTACATCGGCATAACCGCCACAAGTCTACCGGACTTCGCATCGAAACTGGAAACAATTGATGAAAATTCTATTTTGTTCCATTATCCTCGAGGGGATTTTCAAAGGTGGGCACAAGACGTACTTGGCGACGAGGAATTAGCTAACCGAATGTGCTTCATTCAAAGAGATATTTCCGGCGAAAACCTGAGAAACCAGCTCTTAAAAATAGTTCAAAAACGCATAACTGAATTAAAAACCCAGTTACCGTTTTTAGGACAACCTTCTTGAAAAATATTTTTGGTTCCTTCGGTTTTGGCTAAGGTGATTTAGTGTCGAAAAAACAGCCTTCAATTCCCAATAGAACGGGAGACGGTAAATATGAATGTCCATTAGACAAAATGGTGTTCGAAACCAAAATAGATTTTGATCGACATTTCCGAAGAACACATATCGCGGAAGAAGGACTAATTTAGTTGGCTTATAGTGTCTAAACAAACGCATTATTTACTGGATCGACTATTTTTCAGGGTGGAAAAATTTTTCAATACACTCTTTCAAAGCGGCTGCGTTGTTTAATTTCTCTTCTTTGGAGCCAAGAACAAACGTAATAATGTCTTGTCGGGAATCTGTCGCCAACTTTGACAATAGTCCCTTCTTGAATTCCAATTCCATCCTTATTTTTCCTTGAACCTTTTGCCATTTGTTTACGTCGTGACCGTACCATTTTCTTAATTCGATACTTGGCGCCACATCTTTAAACCATTCGTCTATCTCCGCGTTTTCCTACTAAAGACCTCCAGGGCCAAAGGCGCTCCACTAGTATTCGTTTGACGTCTTCAATAGATGGCTTTTTGTTTGCGCGTTTAAAAAAAATGGTCATATCCATCATTCTTTTCATGTACTTAATGCTTAAAGAAGGTGCAGCTATTCCCAGGGTGCGCCTGCAAAAACTTATCAGGTTGATATACTTTATCTTATGTTGGAAGTTCTATAGGAAAATTGCTCACACGTCAAAGGTCCCTTAATTTGTTTTCAGAGTTGCCAAAATCTCAATTTTCAAGGAACTCCCTACAAGTCGTTGACGTGCTGGTACGAAAAGCTGTTCAAAATTACTAAAATGGTAAATTGGCAAACAATAGGGTCCTAGGAATTTCTGTTTAATCAACGATAAAGCGGAATTTTATGGAAAATAAGAAATTGAGTACCGAAGATGCAAAAAAGCGTTCAGTCGAACAATTGTACATTGATCTTTCAACGAACAGAAATGGTCTCACATCGGAAAATGCTCAAGAAAGGCTCGCAAAGTTCGGATCCAACGAAATAGTAGAAAAAAAAGTAAATCCGTTGGTCAAGTTCTTACGTTATTTTTGGGGACCAATACCTTGGATGATTGAAGCAGCAGTAATAATGTCTGCAGTCATTCAGCATTGGCCTGATTTTGGAATTATTTTGACATTGCTCGTTGTGAATGCCGTTGTTGGGTCATGGCAAGAACGTAAAGCAGGAAACGCCATAGAACTACTAAAGCAAAGGTTAGCATTAAAAACAAGGGTTCTGAGAGATGGAAAATGGCAGGAGATGCCAGCTGGGCAATTGGTTCAAGGAGATATCGTTCGACTCCGTTTAGGTGATACCGTCCCTGCTGATGTGAAATTGATTGAAGGAGATTACCTCCTGACTGACGAATCAGCTTTAACTGGTGAATCTTTGCCTGTAGAGAAACATCTCTCAGACGTTGGTTATGCGTCCTCTATTGTCAAACAAGGGGAAATGAGCGCGCTCGTTGTCAATACTGGTGCTAGAACCTTTTTTGGAAAAACAACCAAGCTAGTCGAAGAAGCCCAAACACCCAGTCACTTTCAAAAAGCGATAAGCAAGGTAGCTGACTACCTGATTTTCTTAGCAGTCGGACTTGTAACAGTAATTGTCTTGGTCTCGATTTTTCGTGGTCAAAACATCTTGAATCTAATTCAGTTTGCCTTGGTTTTGACGGTTGCAGGAATTCCTGCAGCACTTCCGGTTGTCCTCTCTGTAACTATGGCAGTAGGGGCTATAGCCCTTGCAAAAAAAGAAGCCATAGTTAGCAAATTGGTTGCAATTGAAGAAATGGCAAGTATGGATGTTTTGTGCTCCGACAAAACGGGCACCATAACTAAGAATGCTCTCACTCTAGGAGGAACCAAAGCTTATTCTGAATTCAAAGAAAATGAGGTACTATTGTTTGGTGGGCTCGCTTCAAGAGAGGAAGATCAAGATCCGATTGATAAAGCTGTTTTAACAAAAATTAAGGATACACCTGAGATTGCAACAAGAATTGAACACATCAAAGTGATCAGTTTTAAACCTTTTGATCCAGTTGTAAAAAGATCAGAATCAACTGTAAAAGAAGATGGTAGCCAATTTAGGGTAACTAAGGGAGCGCCTCAAGCGATTTTGGAGTTGGTCGAAAATAAGAAATCAATCAATGACAAATTAACTGGAGACATTGATGAATTCGCTAAGAAAGGGTATCGGGCTTTAGGAGTGGCTCGAACCAATAATTATGACAAGTGGCAATTTGTGGGTCTAATTGGTTTATTCGATCCGCCGAGGGAAGATTCAGCCCTAACAATAAAGACGGCTCAATCGATGGGTGTTAACGTTAAAATGGTCACCGGTGACCACATAGCAATCGCTAAAGAAATTTCGAGCCAAGTAAACCTTGGAAACAAGATTGTGCTGCCGGCTGCTTTTTTGGATAAATCAGACAGCCAAGCTCAAAGCATAGTTGAAGAGGCTGAAGGTTTTGCGGAAGTCTTTCCCGAGCATAAATACCGGATTGTTGAGCTTCTTCAAGAAAAAGATCACATTGTAGGTATGACTGGTGACGGAGTTAATGATGCACCCGCTTTGAAGAAAGCCAATGCCGGTATTGCTGTTGAAGGCGCCACCGACGCCGCGAAGTCTGCAGCTGATATTGTTCTGACTAAGCCTGGTCTTTCTGTTATTATCGATGCCATTAAAGAGAGTCGCAAGATTTTCCAGCGTATGACGAATTATTGCACGTACCGCATTTCTGAAACGATAAGGGTGCTGCTATTCTTGACTGCATCAATCCTTGTTTTCAATTTTTTCCCTGTTAATGCTCTAATGCTTGTTTTGTTGGCGCTTCTAAATGACCTGCCAATAATGACGATAGCCTACGATAAGGTGAAATATTCAGATAAACCGGAAAGGTGGGACATGCGAACCCTGTTAGGAATAGCTACTTTTTTGGGAATAATTGGTGTATTCTCAAGCTTCGGAATACTCTATATTGGCTTAGTAGTTTTGAAGCTCAGCCCACTTATTCTCCAGTCTTTCATATATCTCAAACTTTCTGTTGCCGGGCACCTAACTGTGTTTGTTGCTAGAACTAAGGGTCATTTTTGGTCTGTGAAACCCGCGA
>Ga0335081_10011857_pt1 | contig 14115 bp, 13 predicted proteins | sample Lox_Sample_35_FD_206713 | JGI IMG/M metagenome (GOLD analysis project Ga0335081, IMG submission 206713) | Soil microbial communities from Loxahatchee National Wildlife Refuge, Florida, United States - Lox_Sample_3.5 | ecosystem: Environmental > Terrestrial > Soil > Wetlands | place: USA... | reverse complement strand
GACGAGGCGCACCCCGTCCGGACCGGCGACAATAGCAGTCCGCGCCAACCCGATGAACAAGCCGTGTTCCATGACGCCCGGCACCGCAGCCAATCGCGCCGCCAGGGCCGGCGGATCGCCGATCTGCTGCAGCTGAGCGTCGAGCAGCCAGTGCCCGCCATCCGTGACAAAAGCATGGCCGTCGGGGGCCCTGCGCAGCACGGCCGGCCCCGGACAACCGGCCGCCGCGGCCGCGGCCTCGACCGCTTGGGCGGTCGCCGTGACACCGAACGGCACGATCTCGATCGGCAGCGGAAACCGGCCGAGCTTTGCCACCCATTTCGACTGGTCGGCGATGACGACCATTGTCGCCGACGCCGCGGCCACGATCTTCTCCCGCAGCAACGCCCCGCCGCCGCCTTTGATCAGGGTCAGGTCGGCCGCGATCTCGTCGGCGCCATCGACGGTCAGATCGAGCGTGGGGATTTCGTCGAGGGTGGTAAGCGTGATGCCGAGACGTTCCGCCAAAGCGCGGGTCGCTTCCGAGGTCGGCACGGCGACGACAGCGAGGCCTCGCGCCACGCGCTCGGCGAGGAGCTCAACGAAGTGCTTGGCGGTCGAGCCGGTGCCGAGCCCGAGCCGCATGCCCGGTTGCACGAATTCCACGGCGCGGGCTGCGGCGGCACGCTTTTGCGCTTCGACGTCCATGGCCACTCCAAGCCTGCTTGGGCAGGCCGCTATCTAGCGCCGATCCAGTGCCGAGCCTAGGCCGTTCGCGATCCGCGCGGCCGCTTGCGCCGGCGGCCATCGCCGGGTAGGCGAAGCTGGCATGTTCACCATCGTCTTCGATCTCGACGGCACGCTGATCGACACGGCGCCCGACCTCATCGATACGCTCAACCTCGTCCTCACCGGCGAGGGCTTGCCGAGCGTGCCGTTTGACGCGGCGCGGCAGATGATCGGCGGCGGCGCCCGCGGCATGATCGAGCGGGCTCTCGCCGCCGAAGGCCGGCCAGCCGGCAGGCCGGAGCTCGACCGGCTGTTCGCGGCTTTCATAGAGCACTATGCCGCGCACATTGCCGACCGCTCGCGCCCCTACCCGCAGCTCGAGACGACCCTCGACCGGCTGGCCGCGCAAGGTCACCGCTTTGCGGTGTGCACCAACAAGCTCGAATGGCTGTCGCGGCGCCTGCTCACGGCGCTGAATTTGACCGAGCGCTTCGTCACGATCTGCGGCCAGGACACGTTCGGGGTCATGAAGCCGGACCCGGAAGTGCTGCGGCAGACCATCCGGCGCGCCGGCGGCGAGCCCGCGACCGCGGTCATGATCGGCGATTCCGGGACCGACGTGCGCACTGCCCGCGCCGCCAGTGTGCCGGTCATCGCCGTCGATTTCGGCTATACGCAGGTGCCGATCGCGACCCTGCGGCCTGACCGGATTATCAGCTCGTATGGCGAGCTGCCGGACGCCATCGCGGCGGTGACCGCTCGGGCATAGCGGCGGTTCAAGGGGCGATTAACCATACTCGCAAAGCGGACCGCAGCTCTTTGTGCCGATGGCGGGCGCTCGGTCCCGGACGCCGCGTTTTAAGTCACTATCGCGGTTGGTTTTTTCCCAGCGCCGATGGCCGGCAGATCGGCCTCCCCGACGGCGGCGGCCGCGACACTGTCGGCCGCAACGGTCTTTACCAAGCTCCCGGTCCGGCCTAGGTTCCGCACAGCACGGATGGGTGCATGCTCCGCGTTCGCGTTATTGTCACTGCCGCCGTCGTCGGATCGGCGGCTGTCTTGGCCGGCTGCTCGGGCTTCTCGCAGTATGTGCCCGACTGGCTGACGCCGAAGTCGTCGCCGCCGCCGCCCCAAGTCCTGAATTTCGAATCCGACCCGCCGGGCGCCGACGTCCGCACCGCCCAGGGCCAGACCTGCCAAACGCCCTGCTCGCTCAGCGTGCCGCCGGAAAACCAGGCCGTGTCGTTCGCCAAGGTTGGCTATCTGCCACAGACGGTCCAGGTCACCATCCGGATTCCGGAGCATTCGATGTTCGAGAGCCCGCCGCCGGAGGTACAGCCCAATCCGGTGGCGGTGGTATTGCAAGCGGCGCCGATGGCACGGAAGCCGCCGCCCAGGCCGAAACCGCGGCTGCACCGGCCGGCCGCCGCAGCACCGGCCAACGCCGCGCCGCCGCCTCCAGGACCGCCGCCTTCGGCATCGCCGTTCCCGCCGCCACCGCCGCAGCGCTGACGGCAGCGCCGCAACCGCGATCCTGGACCACTGGGGCTTTATCCGGCACAATTGTTCATTATCTAAAGCCGGTCAGAGGCCGGCTGGTTTGGACGGGAGAAGCGTCGCAGGGGCGCTGGCCGACGGGCCGCGTACGGCAATCCGCATGACCATGAATGGTGCACAGACGCGCGATGTGGACGGCGCCGAGGGACGGCCGCCGCTGGTCGATCCGTTCGGCCGCGCCATCAGCTATCTGCGCGTCTCGGTGACCGATCGCTGCGACTTCCGCTGCGTTTACTGCATGTCGGAGCACATGTCGTTCCTGCCGAAGGCCGACGTGCTCAGCCTCGAGGAGCTGGACCGGCTGTGCTCGGCCTTTGTCGCGCGCGGCGTGCGCAAGCTCCGCCTCACGGGCGGCGAGCCTTTGGTCCGCCGCGGCATCATGACCCTCGTCAACGCGCTGGCGCGGCACCTGCGCAGCGGCGATCTCGACGAGCTGACGCTCACCACCAACGGCTCGCAGCTCGCCAAATACGCCGCCGACCTCCAGGCGGCGGGCGTGCGGCGGCTCAACGTCTCGCTCGATACGCTTGATGCCGACAAATTCCGCGCCATCACCCGCTGGGGTGAGCTCAATCAAGTGCTGGCCGGGATCGACGCGGCGCAAGCCGCCGGACTGAAGATCAAGATCAACGCGGTCGCGCTCAAAGGCGTCAATGATGACGAATTCCCGCAACTGATCGAATGGGCCCACGGCCGCGGCGTGGATTTGACCTTGATCGAGGTCATGCCGCTCGGCGAGATCGGCGAAGGCCGGCTCGAACAGTATCTGCCGCTGTCCATGGTGCGGGCGCGGCTTGCCGAACGCTTCACCCTCGACGAGATCGATTACCGTACCGGCGGCCCAGCGCGCTATGTCCGCGTCGCCGAGACCGGCGGGCGGCTGGGCTTCATCACGCCGCTCACTCACAATTTCTGCGAATCGTGCAATCGGGTGCGCGTCACCTGCACCGGCACGCTCTATATGTGTCTCGGCCAGGAAGACGCGGCCGACCTGCGCAAACCGCTGCGCGCCTCCGAAGGCAACGACCTGTTGTTCGCCGCGATCGACGAGGCGATCGGCCGCAAGCCGAAGGGCCACGACTTCGTCATCGACCGGCGCCATCAGCGGCCAGCGCTGTCGCGCCACATGAGCGTTACCGGCGGCTGAGCGCAGAGCGCGACGGCGGGCTTCGCCGATGAGCGAGAAATTCGCGCTGATTTCGTACAGCACCAACAATCTGGGCGACGAAATCCAGAGCATCTCGGCCGCGCAGTTCCTTCCCGCTGTCGATTTGCTGGTCGACCGCGACGATTGGACGACCTCGCCGGCGGGAGCCGAAGGAACGTTCAAGATCGTACTGAACGGCTGGTTCACCCACTGTCCGGAGAAATGGCCGCCGCCGCAATGGCTGCGGGCGTTGCCGATCTCGCTTCATATCAGCCGCGAACGCTACCGGCCGACGGCCGTGGCACCGCCGGCGCAAATGCTGCTGGAAGGCAGAAGCTTAAGTTACCTGCAGCGCCATCAGCCGATCGGCGGGCGCGATCGGTGGACGGTTGAGCTCCTGCGCCGGCACGGCGTGCAGAGCTACTTCTCCGGCTGCATCTCGCTGACGCTCGGCGCCGAGCCGCACGGCCGGCGCGGCGACTACATCTGCGCCGTCGACCTCGATGACACGATGCATCGCCAATTGCTCGACCGCACACGCACGCCAGTCGTGCGATTAAGCCACCGCGACACGAGCGGCGGATCGTTTGCGGAGCGCTGCGCGCGGGCGGGCCGTTTGCTGAGCCTGTACGCCCAGGCCAAATGCGTGGTCACGACCCGGCTGCATGCTGCGATGCCGAGCCTCGGCTTCGGCACTCCGGTGCTTTTCGTCAATAATGCTGTCGACCAGTACCGGCTCGGCGGCCTCATTGAACTGGTGCGTTCCTGCAGCGCCGAGGCGTTTGGTAACGGCGACTTCGATTTCGACTTTGACCGCCCGGCCGCCAACAGTGGAGCCCATCTGCCGCTCCGCCAGGACCTGATCGCACGTCTGCAACACTTTACCGGAACCGCGCGGCGCGCATTCGCGCTGGCTCCCTGGACGCAACTCGGCGTCAAGTCGTTGAGTGACCCCGACGTTTAGGCGGCATGCGGTATTTTCAGCGAAAAATCGAAACCGCCTGTCTGCCGTAGACGTCGCGCAGGGCCTCGCGCAGCGCCCGCTGCTTCTCGAGCAATTCCGTATCGGCGGGGCCGGCATCGCCGTTGTCGGCGCGGCGCTCCAGGGCTGCAATCTGGCGATTGAGTGCGCTGATACGGAAGTAACAGTCGAGCTGTTCCATTGCCGGTATGCCGGAATGGCTGAGCGGAGCGGCATGTGCGGCCCGGTCTTTCCGCCATTCGGCTACTTTGTCGAAGTCGATGCCGAAGTCGCGGTGCAAAATCTCCACGCATGTTCGATCGGAGACCTGGTCCTGCAGCTGCCACGACACCTCTGACCGGTCGTGCCGGACATAAACCCACATCGGCCGGCCCGCTTCGGCAGTAACGGGGTTGAAGCCGAGCATCTCGCAATAGGATGGCCAAGCGAGATGGCGGCTCGAGCACGCGGAAATGCCGCTGGAAAAGCGGGCGGTGACGAAGACCGACATGCTGGCGAACGGCCGGTGCCGCGGCCGCACGACGTCGGAATGGGCATACCAACGCAAGCCGTCGGGGAAGGTCAGACACATTCCGCCGGTATGGCGGCGCCAGTGCAAGTCGTTGCGTTCCGCGGCGAGAAACGCCGGCATTTCCGCGGCCGCGCGTTCTTGAACCAGCGCCACGGTCTCGCGGTGCCAAGCGTCGTCGGCGTCGAGCACGGCGGTTGTCACATAGGCAAACGGATCGGCGATCAAGCCGTTGCCGAGCAGGTATTCCTGGCAGCAATCCCAAACGTAATCGAAGCAGCCGTGGCGGACGCGGTGCATCTGCAGGAGATCGATGGGCACGATATGGAAATTCGGCCGACCACCGATGAGGCGGTCCAGGCGCGACCGGGCGCCGGCGGGCATGTCATGGCCGACGATGATGAGCGAAGCGAAATCCGGACAGGACTGCGCGCCGAGCGAAGGGAAGGTGACCGCCTCAAACAGCCCCAGCGCGCTGCGAAACCAATCCTCGTTCCGAATGCCAATGCCAAGCCGCGTGACGACGAAGTGCGGCAGTGCCGTACGCGACATCTCTTGGCTACTCCTCGTCAGATCGTGCGATAGCCGCGGAATCCCGCGGACCGACACCGCCCGCGGGTTATCTGATGTCGCCTTCAGGTCGCTATCGGGCGCGCATTATAGCGGATGGCGGCGGTGCCGCCACGCAAGGCGGCTAGCCCTTACCGGGCCGCCTTCTTGGCCAGGAACGGGGTCAGATGGGCGAGCAGCTCGGCTTCGCCGACCGGCTTTTCCAGCATGGTCGCGCCTTCGACCGACGGCAGCGGCGAAAATTCGAAGGAGCCGGACAGCACGATGACGGGCACGCCCTGTTGGCGCAGCCGCACGATCAGCGGGTAGGAATGCTCGCCGCCGCGCAGATGAAAATCGACCAGCGCCACGTCCGGCCGGTGCTTGGCCAATAGTCCCTCGGCCTCGGCGGTATTGACCGCAGGACCGGCGACATTGGCACCGCACAGCTCCAGCAGTGTCTTCACCGCTTCGCCGACGTCGCGCGAATCCTCGACCAGCAGGATGTCCAAGCCCTTCAGCTCGTCGGACGATCCGGCGGTCGCCTGCTGATGTTCGGTCGTTCCGTGCATGGCATTTGCCGTCGCAGCGGGATTCTCTACCTGAGGCCGATATTTACGAACAAAGTTGGGTCATTGGAATTGCTGTAAGGGCCGCCGTGTCGATTCAGTTTGAGTGTGACTTTTCTGCAACGAACACGCCGGAATCCCCCGCAAAAATGCACTGCAAAGGGCCGGCTGCGGGAGTGGTCAGTGGGACATCAGGGTCGGCACCACCATGGAATGCAGGATGCCGCGAGTGACGCCGCCGAGGACGAATTCGCGCAGCCGCGAATGGCCATAACCGCCCATGACCATGAAATCGGCGCCGGAGTCGGCGGCGTGAGACAAGAGTGCGTCGACCACGTCGATGTTGCCGCGGGTGATGCGCGTCACCGCGACTTTGACGCCGTGGCGGGCAAGATGCAGGCCCATATCGGCGCCCTCAATCTCGTCGTACTTGCCGCGCTCGTTGGTGACGCTGACCACTTCGATGGAGCCGGCGAGCTCCAATAGCGGCATGGCATCGGCGACGGCACGCGCCGCGGCGCGGCTGCCGTCCCAGCACACCATGACGCGCTCCAGCTTGGCCGGCGCTTTCTGGATGTAGGGCACGATGATGATCGGCCGCCCCGACTCGAACAGCGTCGCTTCCGCAATGGCCGCCTCGACCGAATTCACGTCGGGCTCCACCTGACCGACGATCGCCAAGTCGAAGCGCCGCGCGATGCGGCTGAAGTGCTCGGCGGCAGCGGGAAAGCCGATGCGCACCACGCGCCGTTCGGCGGCAACACCGGCCTTGGCGCTCGCAGCGACGAAATGATCGGCGGCGTCCTCGGCCGCAATTTCGTTTTCGCGTTGCTGGGCCTCGATGGTTTCGATCGGCAGGTAGCCCAGGCTGGCGCCCGGAATATTCGGGATGAAGGCAATCGCGACGCCGGTAATGTGCGCCTCGAGGGCGGCCGCCACGGAGACCGCATAATCGCCGACCGCCTTGCTGCCTTTGCGGACGCTGAGATTAACGACAATGTCCTTGAACATCACCCTCTCCTTGTAGCGCAAAAGATGCCAGCTTTGGCGCTGGTCTTCCTTGAGCTAAATCAACTGTCGCGCCGGAACGGGAGAGAGCGGGCATGGCCGATTTGCACGGCCGTTTCGTCTGGTACGAATTGACGACGACGGATCTTGATGCCGCCACGGCCTTCTACGTCACCGTCATGGGCTGGGGCACGCGGGACGCGTCGGCGCCGGGCATGCCCTATACGCTGTTCACCGCCGGCGAGGACTTGGTCGCCGGCGTGATGGCGCTGCCGCCGCAGGCGCGAAAAATGGGCGCTGAGCCGCGCTGGCTGGGTTATGTGGCGGTCGACGACGTCGACCGGACCACGGATCGGCTGAAGCGGCTCGGCGGCATCGTCCACGTGCCGCCGACCGACGTTCCCGGTGTCAGCCGGTTCGCGATCGTCGCCGACCCGCAAGGGGCGATGCTCGCCTTGCTCAAATGGTGGCACGAGGACCGCGACGCGCCGCGTGCGGCATTGCGCAAGGCGGGCCGGGTCGGCTGGCACGAATTGCTCGCCGCCGACTGGCGCAAGGCGTTTGCCTTCTATGGCGAGTTGTTCGGCTGGCAGAAGGCCGAGTTCGACGTCGCTGCCACCGGCGCCTATCATCAGATGTTCGCCTGCGGCGGCGAGACCCTCGGCGGCATGGCGAACAGGCCGCCGACGGTGCCGCTGCCGTTCTGGCTTTATTACTTCAACACCGACGATATCGACGCGGCCGTACAGCGCGTCACTTCGGGCGGCGGCCAAATCCTCGAAGGGCCCGCACAAGCGCCGGGAGGCGGCTGGCTCGCCCGCTGCGCCGATCCCCAAGGCGCGATGTTCGCCCTGACCGGGCAGCGGCGCAACCGAACGATCGGATATTTCGAGCCTGCCGCGGAGAAGCCGTCAGCCTGATCTGGCCGGTGCCGCGCCCCGCCCGAGCGCGAATTGCCCGACCGAGCCTTCGATGTGGAAGGCGATCCCGGTCATTTTCGCGAACTGCTCAATATTGGTGCTGCCGACGGCGCAGCCGCCGAGCCCCATGTCGGTCGCCATCAGGTAGAAGCTCTGCAGCAAGACGCCGACGTCTTTGAGGATGAGCGCAAAAGCGATGGAGCTGTATTTCCACGACAGCCGGCCGAAGCGCGCGGCGATGGTGATCAGGATCTGCGGCTTGCCGGTTGTGCCCATGGCCAGGGTGGCGGCGTCAAGTGCCGCGTCAAGCTCGGCGCCGCGGACCTCGATCGGCGTCAACGTGTGGGCGCCGGCATCGTAGTGGTAAAAACCGCGCGGCAGCCCGTCGCAGCGGTCGACGGCGAGATAAAGCTCCAACTCGTAGGCGGCGCCGGCCGATGGGTATGGCCGCACCGTATAGGTCAATTCCATATCGCCGCCGCCGAGATCGAGCGTGTTGCTCTGCTCGGACTGCACGCGCGCAACGCGATCGAGAAATTGCGCCAGCTCGGCGAGCGTGATCGGCCTTTGCTCGTCGAATTCGCGGGTCGAATGACGTACGCGCAGCAGCTCTGCCAGGGGCGACGGCGGCGCTGCGGCTGCGGCTGAGAGCGGGCGCAGGTCGATTGTCCGGCCCGGCCACGACGGCCGCACCGCCGGGAGTTCCGCGATCGTGCCGACATAAGGATAAACTCCGCCCGACGGATTGGCGTGGCGGCCCTCGTTGCTGCGCGCATGGAACAGCAGATCGTGGAAGTCCCACAGCACCAGGCTCTCGTCACCCTCGGTCGGGCGCAGCCCCAAATCGCTGGCGCCGACCTTGAAGAGGATTTTGCAGTCGACCAGCAGAGCCAGCAATGTCAGGCCGGGAAAGCCGGGCTGGCGACGCAGTTGTTTGATTCGGTGCGGCGTCGCCAGAACCGCCAACAGGGCCGCGACCTTGGGATCGGAGATCTTGAACAGCGCGCCGGCGCGGGGCGATTCCAGCACCATCTCGCCGGCGCGGCGGCGCAGATAGGCGAATCGGGACAGCACGAGGGTATCGGAATCGCGAAGCCGCGGCGTTCGCGGCCAGTAATCCGGCATCTGCGGCTCGATGACGATTTTTTGCTCGGCGCCGCCGCGCGGGCGTCCGAGGCCGTATTCGACCAGGCCGCGCGCCGCAAGGCGGCGGACGAGGAGATCAATGTCCCTGTCGGTCGGCCGGCGCGATGCAAACGAGTCGAGCGGCAGACCGCTCCGCAGCTGCCGCACGCGATCCGCCGCGGTAGCGCTGACCCTTCCCAAGCCGATCGAAAAATCCGCAAACCGCGCGATGACGTCGCCGCTCGGCTGAACATCCAGCGCGACATGGCCGACCAGCCGGACGGAAAGCGCAGGCGCCGCGGTCGCTGCTCGCCCACTCTTTGGTCGCGGCGCGCGCAAGCCGTGCGGCCTCAAGTGTGCGGGTGCATCGGATTGAGCTCGCTCTCCGCGATCGGCTCTTCGCGCAATCCGAGCTTGACCGGAGCGTCGTAGAGCCGCCCAGGTGCGAAGCGGCGATAGAAATGGCGCAATCCGGGAACGATGACGCGGACCACCGGGACTTCGATGTCGGGGCGCGTCTGATCGAGCACGAGGAAATCGAGCCCGGCGCGCTTGACCAGATCGACGCAGGCCATCACCTGCTCGCGGGTATCGAGGCGGCCGAATGTCGTGCCGAAGTCTTTCCGCACCGCAGGCCCGCCGTTCGGCAACAGATAGGGATGGTCGTCGAGGCGAAACGGGCCGGACGCATCGTTGCTTCTTTGCCCGGCATCGCGGCCGCCCATCAGCCCGATGGACAGAAACTGGTTGAGCTCGGTCAGCGCGCGCAACAGCGCGATCCGTGCGTCGAAGTGCGAGCCTGAGCCGTATTCGACGAAATCGTGGCCGTCGACCTTCGCGTACGACATCGCGACGAAGCTCGGAATGCCGAGATCGGTGGTGATGTCGAGCACCCACAGTTTGCGGCCGGTTTCGCCAAGCTGGGTCCGCAGATCGCGGACATAGGCGTCGTCGAACTGGCCGAGATCGAGCTCGGTGCGCTGCGATCGGTTGTACCACCAGATCGCATAGGAATCGCGTTCCACCAGCTCCAGGAAGCCCTGGACGATGGCCTCCTCCACGGTGTTGCCGGCGGCACAGCCGTTGGAGTCGGCGTGCATGTGACCGGTCACGGAGTCGCTCTGGTGAAAGAAATACAGCATGCCGGTCGGCAGGTATTTGAAGCGGCCGTCGCGCAACGACCAGACCGGCGTCCATTCGACCTTGGCCGTTGGATCGAACGGCGGCGGCGTCGGTGTGACGTCTTCGCCCGTCGGCGGAAGGTGGGCGCGCCGGTACTGCGCGTCGCTGAACAGCAGTACGTCGTTCGGCAGGATCGCCTCGCCGGCTGCGAAATCGGCGAACCGCCGCGTCAGGCGGATCTCGTCGCCCTGGAAGATTCCGGAATAGCGCTCGATCGCCTCCATCAAAGCGCTGGCTTCGCCCTGCTCCGCGGTCGAGCCCTTGCCGAAGCTGCCGCCGCTCAAGCCCGCCCGCAGCTCGTCGATCGACTGCGCCGGCGCCGAGAAATTGTGTGCGGCGAAGTAGTTGGTATTGAGCGGCAGATCGACTTCGATGCGCTCGAGCCGCGACACCACGCCGGTCAGCGGGCTGACGTGCTTGCGGTTCTTGGCGACGGTCGAGCGCGACGAAACGCTGCGATAGCCGCCGCTGGTCATGACGAGCTTGGTGCCGCCGGCAAGCGCAATCGGCACCGGCGCGCGCCGCGGGTCGCGCAGCTTCTTCATCCCGCAGACCGGGCATTGCGGCCGGCGCGCCACGTAATGCTTGACGATAGTCGGCCCCGACAGATCGAGGCTGATGGTGTGATCGCTCAACGCGGTGCGAAAACCGGTGGCGATCGCCTTGGCGATTTCGGCGGCGGCAAGCTCGATGCCGCTGCCGCCGACCGCTTGCCGGGCCAGCGGCGAAACCGCGACGCACTGCGCCTGCCGCCGGTCGAGCATCGCCCGAACCTCGCGGTTGCGTTTCATCCGCTCGGCGAGGCAGGCCCAGCACGGACCCTTGCCCGGTTCGAGCACCGGCCCGACCAGCGGGAATACGCCGGACGGCTGCACCAAGAGCCACGCGCTGCCGTCGGCCAGATGCTTGCGGTTCAGCTGCTCGAGCTCTGCTGCGAGATAATCGTTGACCAGCGTGACCGTCAGATCGGCGGCGCCTTTGACGACACGCACGCCGAGCTTTTTCAGCGCGGCGCCAAGCTCCTTTTCGCCTTTGGCGCCGACCGATTGAACGCGCACGCGGCAATGCTGAAGATTGTTCTCGGCGTCCGGCAGCGGCAGGCCGAGGCTTGCCCAATAGCCCGCGGCGGCGGTCGCAGCAGCGGCGCCGGCCGATCGCCGGCCCGTCACGATATAGCGGCGGTCGAGCAGCCGCTTGAAAGCCTCGTGAATGGCATCGGCGGGAAACTTCTTCTTAAGCTCGCGCTCGATCTGGCCGAAGCTCTTGCCCTTGCCGACCATCGGCGCGAGCGCGCAGAACAGCTCCCCGTAAAGAAAGAACTTGCGGTCTTCGGAATAGAGGCACAGCGCGTCGGGCGGCAGCACATAGACGGAGAAGTTCGGCGCGAACTGCGGGACATCCTTGCCGTTGAATTGCGTCGCGCTGGTGCTGCGATCGCCCGCCGCGACGACGGCATGGGTGCTGCTACGCTTATGACCGCCGGTATGGATCGCCATTACGCCGATATTCTTCCACTTGCGTGATTGCCGGCATCGGGCCGGCACACTGGCCACCGCGATGCCTATCCTCGGCCGCCCGAGGCGCGCCTGCGTGTGGTCAGCGCTATCAACAAACAAATGCGGGCCGGGTCAAGCAAGACCCGGCCGCAACAGATCGTATCCTTCGATGAGGTCGGGATGCGCTGCCCTCTAGCAGGGGCGGCAGCGTCCCCACGACCAGCAGCAACCGCCGCAGCCGCCGCAGCCCGCGCAGCCGCGCCAGCCGCATCCGCAACGGCCGCAACCGCCGCAGCCACACCGCCACCAGGCGGTTTGCACGCCGGGCCGTGGCTTCGCGGCGCTCTCCTTATCGAAGACGTAGAACGTCGCCAGGCTCACGTCGGACAGCTCTTCCTCACCGAGGAAGATTTGATGGCTCGGCGTGGTAGTCTGGGAAGGCAGGTCCGCTACCGGACCGCTGGTCGAAGCCGACGCCGCGCCCGCCAACGACAACGACGCGCCAGCGATTCCCAGCATCGGTAACGCCTTACTCCGACGCCCCTGCTTCGAAGCTTGCTTCTTGTGCGCCATTTGGAGAGTCTCCTCTACTCGAGCCGTGCTCGATAAAAACACGCTAGCACTTTTGTGGCGGACTGCCTAGGGCAGGCAAAGTCGGCGCGGCGAACGACCGCGGAACCCCAGACCAATTCATCGCAGTGGAACGCGTCAGTGCAGCGCGACTCCAAGCCGGTTGCCGTTGGCGCTGACGCAGCGCTTCAACGGCTGGTAGGCGCGTTCAACGGCGGCGAAGAAACCGAGACCGTCGGCCAAAGCCCGCTCGGCCGCCAGGTGCGCATCGGCAAAAGCGGCGATTTTTTCAGCGACCATGAGCTCGGCCTCGCTCGCGGCATTGGGCGCGCCGGAGGCAAGCAGCATGAGCCGCGCCGAGATCACACCCTGCGCCTCGCAGGTGAAGCGAACCGCTTCGAGCCAGTTGGCCCAGAAATCCATTGGCCATCTCCTGTCGGCGCATTGCGACGCGCCGAAGCCGGCTCGACGTCGCTGCACGAATGCCGGAGCGTCGCGCAAATTGTCTAAAATTGGCACGCGACAATCCCTAAAATTGTCACGATATCGGCGAGAAAACGCCGCGGCTTAACCGGGCAGCGCGTCGAGCACGGCCGCCGCCGCCTTGAACTCGGCAAAGCGAAAGGCGCGGCGCTGCAATGCCATCTCGTCGCGGCCCCACTGCGCCATATTCCAATCCTCGTCGACATGCGCGGCTTCCCAGGCCGCATCGGCCGACACTGTGCCGCGCGCCATGGCAAGCGCCAGCAGCGCCGACCCGGTCAGCGTCGTCACGGTATGCACCGCACCGAGCCGCCACGGATCGCTGGGGATCGCGGCGCGTGCCGCGGCAAGCGCCCCCTCAGGCTGGGTGACATGGACGACGCCCTGGCTCGTTCTGAACGCGGCGCCGAGCGCTTGCCGCGCCCAGGCCAAGATCGGGTCCCAGTGGCGCGCCTGATGCTCGGCCAGCGCCGCCGGCGCGTTGGCGCGGTAGAATACAAGATCAGAGGCCAGGTATTTGCCGACCTCCTCGGCGACCGCGAGCGGCGCCGCGGCGACGCCGTCGATGATGGTATTGGCGAGCCGGGTCAGCGGCATTTTGGCCGGATCGATCACATCCTCTTGATCCTGCCATTCCACGGCGATGGCTTGAGCGAGCGCCAACGAAGGCGCCTTGAGCTCATGGCGCGCCGGTGTGCGCACCGGCTTGCCATCAAGCAGCACGGCATAGCCATCGGCCGTGGCTGCCGTCGTCGCCGCAACGTAGAAGCGCTGCCGCAGCATCGGCCGCGCGCCCCGGCGCGCCGCCTGCCCGGGGTCGTCGGACGGTGGATCTTCGAACAGTTCGCGCATCGATTTGGGCTACATGGCACGACGGCACCGGAAAAGTCGAGCGTAATCGCAATTTTACTTGCATTTTCAATTGGTTAAATAGGAACGGCCGCGACCGCGAAGCGGGCCGCGCAGGGTCGCGCGCGGCCCCTGCCGCAGCAGCCGCCCCTTAAGGACCTCTCCTGACAAAACCTTGTTAAAACAAGCAGAAGCGGTAGTAATGCGGACTCCCCTCGACTAGTATCCCGGGCCGGATTCGGCTACGGGGGCCGCCTCGAGGGAGCCTGGTCCACGCAGCGGCGTGCTCACCGCCTGTAAGAGCGGGTGCTGCGGGCAAGAGGAGTTGAATGAAACCCACCGACATTTCGGTCCCTGACTATTTCCACAAAGTGGTGGACTGCCAGTGGGCCTGCCCGGCGCACACGCCGGTTCCTGAATACATCCGTTTGATCGCCGCAGGCCGCTACAGCGACGCCTACA
>Ga0335081_10011856_pt1 | contig 14116 bp, 16 predicted proteins | sample Lox_Sample_35_FD_206713 | JGI IMG/M metagenome (GOLD analysis project Ga0335081, IMG submission 206713) | Soil microbial communities from Loxahatchee National Wildlife Refuge, Florida, United States - Lox_Sample_3.5 | ecosystem: Environmental > Terrestrial > Soil > Wetlands | place: USA... | reverse complement strand
CGCCAGCGTCCACCAGTCGATGCGCATGACATTCAGCGAACGAACGGATTGGCGAACAGGACCAGGAGCGCGATCACCAGGCAGTAGATCGCCATGGTCTCGATCATGGCGAGGCCGACGAACAGCGTCCGCGATATGGTGCCGGCCGCCTCCGGTTGGCGTGCGATCGCATCCATTGCCGCGGCCACCGCTCGACCTTCGCCGAGCGCGGGCCCGATCGCACCGAACGAGACGGCCATCGCCGCGGCGAAGATGCTGATGATCTGCGTCCAATTCATGGTTCTTCCCTTTCCTTGCTGTCCACCTGTCGTTCGGCCAGCGCGCTGCCGATGAAGACCATGGCCAGCACCGTGAAGATGTAGGCTTGGATCGCTCCGACCAGGAGTTCCAAAGCCATGAGCGGAATCGGCACCAGCAGTCCGGCGAGCGAGAGAACGATGCCGATGATGAATACGCCGCTCATCACGTTGCCGAACAGACGCACGATCAGGGAGAACGTGCGCGTGAAGGTTTCAACGAGATTGAGCGGAACCATGACGATGCTCGGCTCGGCGAACGTCTTCAGATAGCCGCCGATGCCGCGGGCGCGGATGCCGAAATAGATGATCGCGGCGAAGACGATCAAGCCCAAAGCCGCATCGGTCTCGATATGCGCCGTCGGCGGCTCGACGCCAGGGACCAGCGAGGACCAGTTCGCCACCAGAATAAAGAGGAACAAAGTGCCGATGAGCGGGACATAGGGCCGCGGCTCGACCCGCATGGTGCCGTGTATTTGGTCGGCGATTGCCTCGACGATCAATTCGACTGCGGCTTGATAACGGTCTGGAGCCAGCGCAAGCCTGCGCGTGGCGAGAACGCCGCTCAAAGCGAGCACCGCCATGAGCCCCCACGTCACGACCACCGGCATGGTGATCGGCACCGGACCGATCTCGAACGCGGTGTTGATCGTCAACGGCGATTGAATCATCGCTGCTCTCCCATTCGGATCGCAGCCATGCGCGCAGCCAGAATTCCCGCGGTGGCGAGCAGCAGCGGCATGGCACCGAAGCGACTGACGATAACGGCGAGCGCAGCACCCAGCACCACAAGCCGCGCGAACTGCAGCAGCAGCGCAGCGAGCGGCGCCCGGCCGAGCGCCAGCAGAGTGACGTTCCACCGCAGTGTCAAGAAATAGCCGGCCCCGAGCAGCACGCCGCAAATCAGCCACACGCCCGCTTGCAGCATCAGCCCCGCGCTGTCGGCGAACTGAAAGCCCATCATTGCCGCTGCATCCATCGCCAGCCCGACCAGAAGCCGACTGTGACACCCAGCACCAGAAGCGCCGCGCTCCAGAAGATGCCGGCGTCGAAGGTGCGATCGAGCCAGCGTCCGATGAACAGTCCAAGCAGGGTCGGCGCGACGATGATCCAGCCAAGAACGCCGATCTGTCCGACAAAGCGCGCGACGGACAGCTCGCCTTCGCGGCGCCAATTCAGTTCGCGCTCCTGTCGCTTGCGGACCGCATTCGCCATGCCGTCGGCGGAGACTTGCTGACGCTTCACATCCTCGACATTCATGATCCGGCTCCGAATATTCCGGAACGTTCCGGCCGCAAATAGCGTACGATCTGTTTGATGGCCTGCATCTGCAGCCGGAGACTTTGCGTGCGCGTTGCGCGCTCGGCTTCGAGCGCGTCGTTAAGCTGCGCCATAACCACGCGCTCAAGACGGTCAAGATCGTCGCTGACGATTGCTTCGCGCGTCGCGATCGCGACTTTGCTGCCTTCGACGACTGAGAGGACACCGCGCCGCACGGCGCAGAAGTGCCGGCTGTCGTCGGCCAAACGCCAACTAACGACTGAAATCGCCAGTGCGGTCAGAAAGTCGGCGTGACCGCTGAGAATTCCGAAACTCCCGCTCTCGTCCTCGGCACGCACCGCAACGACGTCGCGCGCATCGACGACGACGGCGGTAGGCGTTGTAATCAGCAGTCTCATGACGGCCCGGCTTCGCGCTTCGACGACGCTTCCTTGGCCCGCGCCTCGTCGATGGTGCCGACCATGTAGTGCGAGGCTTCCGCCCATCGGTCGCAGGCCCCGTCCAGTATGGCCCGGCAGCCTTTGAGCGTCTCGACGAGCGGCACGGATCGCCCAGGCTTGCCGGTGAACGCTTCGGTGACCGCGAAGGGCTGGGTGAGGAAGCGCTGCAATCGCCTGGCGCGCATGACAATCAATCGATCCTGGGCGCTCAATTCCTCGATGCCAAGAAGCGAAATAATGTCCTGCAGGTCCTTGTAGTGAGCGATCGCTTCGCGCACTTCCTCGGCAATGCGGTAGTGGTCTTCGCCGACAACGGTTGGATCGAGCAGGATCGACGACGAGCTCAGCGGATCGACGGCCGGATACATGCCTTCCGCAGCCATCGATCGAGACAACACGATCATGCTGTCGAGGTGGCTGGAAATGGCCGTCACCGCCGGGTCCGTAAAATCGTCGGCCGGAACATAAACCGCCTCAATCGCCGTCACCGAAGCGCCGGCGACCGAGGCAATGCGTTCATGCAGCGCAGCGACTTCGGTGGCCAGCGTCGGCTGATAGCCGACGCGGGACGGCAACCGGCCGAGCAAACCGGACACCTCGCTGCCCGCCTGGACGAAGCGAAACACATTGTCCATCAGCAACAGCACATTCTGTCGCTTAACATCGCGGAAATACTCCGCAAGCGTCAACGCCGTCAGTCCGACCCGCCAGCGCGCGCCCGGCGGCTCGTTCATCTGCCCGTAAACCAGAACGCTGCGATCGAGAACGTTGGAGCGCTGCATTTCGGAGAGCAATTCGTGGCCTTCGCGCGATCGCTCGCCGACACCGGCAAATATCGATATGCCCTGGTAGCTTTTCACCATGGCGCGGATCAGTTCCATGACCACGACGGTCTTGCCGACGCCGGCGCCGCCAAACATTGCCGCTTTGCCGCCTTGTGGCAGCGGCGCGAGCAGATCGATGACCTTGATGCCGGTCTCGAATATCGCCGTTGCCGGATTGCGCTGTTCGAGCGGAGGTGCCGCGCGGTGGATCGGCGCGCGCGGCAAATCAGGCGACAGCGCGGCGCGGCCGTCGCGGACCGCGCCGGTCACGTCGAGCAAGCGGCCCAACACCGTATCGTCAACCGGCACTGTCACCGGATTGCCGCTGGCGCGAACTTGTACGCCGCGTTTGAGGCCAGCGGTTGCCTGGAGCGCGACGCCGCGGACCGTATGGTCATCGAGATGGGCCTGGACCTCGACAATCAGCATTTCAGGGCGATCCCATTCGACGATGAGGGCTTCGTCGAGCCGCGGCAATTGGCCGGAAGCGAAGGCCACGTCCACCACCGCGCCGCGCACGGCGATGACCGTTCCCACTGCCTTCTCGGACGCCGTCATGGCAAACCGTGTTCCTCGCGAAGATCATGCGGCCATCGGACAAGGCCACGGCACCCCGCAGAATCGTACGGACTGCGGAAGCGGGACCCTAGGGCGGCGTGACCATCATTATCAGCTTACGATATTGTCAGCTTACGATATTGTCAGCTTACGACGCGCATTGACCGCAATTGTCAGCTTTCGACTCCTGTTGACCAAGCTGTTTGCGAGCAATTCAACAAAAAATTGCTTGATGCGATCAAGAGGATTCAGCGCGAATCCATGCGCGTGCCTGTGCAGCTTCGGATTGCGCGAAGACCTTCGTCCGCGCCGGCATCAGAAATCCGAAAAAACCGGCAGCGTGCCGGATCCACTCGACGTCGGTGACGACGGCGACGCGCTCCCAGCGCAGGATGCTCTCCATGCCGATCTTGAAGTCTTCCCATGCGGCGCCGAGATCGAGCCCCGAGAAATCCGCCGCAGTCTCGTAATAGAGCTTCAGCTTGTCGTGGACTCGCAGCGCCTTGGAGACGGCGGGAACCAGAACCGCATCATAGTCGGCTCTGGTCACTCGTCCGCTGCAACGAAACGCAACGACGTTATCGGGAAAGCCGCCGAGTTGTTCGATCATGGCTCGATCCCAAGTCCAACGACGGCATCGCTCTCAAGCCTCGATCAGGACTTTCAGTGCGTTGGTCTTGGCCGCGGCGCCGAACGTGTCATAGGCTTCCATAATATTGGCCAGCTTGAATCGATGCGTGATCAATTGTTTGGGATCGATGCGCTTCGATTGCACGGTCTTGAGCAGCATCGGCGTGGTGACGGTGTCGACAAGCCGCGTGGTGATCGCGATGTTGCGGTCCCACAGCCGTTCCAGATGCAGGTCCGCCTTGACGCCGTGCACGCCGATATTGGCGATGATACCGCCCGGCGCGACGATGTCCTCGCAGGTGAGAAAGCTCGCCGGTACGCCGACCGCCTCGATCGCTGTATCGACGCCGCGGCCGCCGGTCATGCTCATGATCTGCTCGACCGCTTTGCCGTCCTTGTTGTTGATGACGGTGGTAGCACCGAAGCGCTTCGCCATTTGCAGACGGTTGTCGTCCATGTCGATCATGATGATCTCGGCGGGCGAATAGAACTGCGCGGTGAGCAGCGCGGCCAGACCAATCGGACCGGCGCCGACAATGGCAACGGTCGAGCCGGGCTGAACCTTGCCGTTGAGCACACCGCACTCGAAGCCGGTCGGCAGTATGTCGCTCAACATGACCAGGGCATCTTCGTCGGCCCCGGAGGGGATGAGGTAAAGGCTCGTTTCCGCGAATGGTACGCGGACATATTCCGCTTGGGTGCCGTCGATCTTGTTGCCGAGAATCCAGCCGCCGTCGACACAATGCGAATACATGCCGCGGCGGCAATAATCGCATTTGCCGCAAGACGAAATGCAGGACACGATCACGCGGTCGCCGGGACGGAACGTGGTTACCGCGGCCCCGACATTGTCGATTACACCGATGCCCTCGTGGCCGAGAATGCGGCCGGGGGCGCAGGTCGGCACGTCGCCTTTGAGAATGTGCAAATCTGTGCCGCAGATCGTCGTCTTGATGATCTTGACGATGGCGTCAGTCGGCGCCGCAATCTCGGGCTTGGGCCGCTGTTCCAGAGATTTCTTGCCGGGTCCATTGTAGACGAGTGCCTTCATGGCCTGCACCTCCGCTGCCCACCCCCTTGTGGTCCTATCCAATTGTTTGATCACAATTCTCTGGGCGTTCTGTGACACCCATGCGTTATTTCATTGACGCCAAATGCGGCGGCTGCATGTCGGCCTGGCCGATCAACCGTTGCGCAGCTGGCGAGTGCCGCAGTGCGCATCCCGCGCGCAGCGCCACGTGATGGCGCGCCGTCAGCCCACCGCGACGTTGGCTGCCGCCCCTGGACCGATCGTCTGGTTCAGGCGTTTGGTGACGCCTTCGATGCGCTCGGCGGCCGCCGTCAGCGCTGCGGCGACCGCGGCCTGCGCCTCCTTGGCGCGATCGGCCGCTTCGACGCGGGCGTTCTGCAATGCGGCAACCTCGTCTTCGAGCCGCCTGATGCGCTGACTGCTCTCCGCCAGCGTGTCGGCAATTGTCAGCGCCGCCATCACCGTCAGCCTGGTGTCGCCGATCTCACCGAATTTGCTGCGCAGCCCTTCGATGCGGACGTCGAGGTCGCGCGCCAGATTCATCAGATGGCCCTCCTGGCCATCCTCGCACGCCATACGGAATTGCCGGCCGTTGATGGTGACGGTGACCTGAGACATGGCTGACCTCGCTCAGTCATCGGACTCGAGTACGCTACGGATGATCCGGATCGCCTGGTCGATACGTTGTGTCACTTCACGGTTGGTGGTTTCGAGCGTCCGGGTGCGCGCGGCCGCCTGATCGAGCTCGCTCGCGAGCTTGGCGCGATCGGCGCCGAGCACGTGGACCTGGTTGGCCAGCGCCTCGGTGCCGCGATCAGCCTCGGTGCGCCGGTCGGCCGCCGCCTCCAGCGCGTCAAGCGCCAGCGCCAAGCGCCGGCTCGCATTTGCAATCGAATCGGTCTCGGCCATGCGCCATTCCGCGTGTCGCACCGGGGCGCGAAAGTCGTGCGACGGCAATGTTTTATTGAAAGAACCTTACGTCGCATCGCGCGCGAGCGTCAACGCCCAAGCGCGTTTCCCTCGCCGGCCCTGTGTATGACAGTGCTGCGGGGCGGCCCTGCAATTGACTCGACCGCCTCAGATGCTATCTGTGCGCCGCCTGTTCCCGTGAACGCGGCCGCTTACAATCCGCCGCGCTTGGCCAAACCCATGACGCCGGAACGCCTCCACGCGGCGAGCGCGCCCCTCGCCCAGTCTTCGCGCTTTGGTGCTGCAGGCGGCCGTCCGGCGTCGCGCGCCGAGCACGACCAAATGGCGAATGCCATCCGTGCCTTGGCGATGGATGCAGTCGAAGCGGCCAAGGCCGGGCATCCCGGTCTGCCGATGGGCGCGGCCGACATCGCAACGGTCCTGTTCACGCGCGTCCTCAAATTCGATCCCGCCGATCCGGCCTGGCCTGATCGCGACCGCTTCGTGCTGTCGGCCGGCCACGGCTCGATGCTGCTCTACGCGGCGCTGCATCTCACCGGCTACGAGAGGGTGACGATCGAGGAGATCAAGCGCTTCCGCCAGCTCGGCTCGTTGACACCCGGCCATCCCGAATATGGCCACACCCCTGGCGTCGAAACCACGACCGGGCCGCTCGGCCAGGGCATCGCCAATGCGGTCGGCATGGCGATCGCGGAACGCCACCTCGCCGCCATATTCGGCAGCGCGGTTGTCGATCATCATACTTACGTGCTCGCCTCCGACGGCGATCTGATGGAAGGCATCAGCCAGGAGGCGATCGCGCTCGCCGGACACCTCAAGCTCAAAAAGCTCGTGGTGCTGTTCGACGACAACGGCATTTCGATCGACGGGCCGCTCTCGCTCGCCGACAGCGTCGACCAGGTGAAGCGCTTCGAGGCCGCCGGCTGGGCGGCAACGCGCATCGACGGCCACGATCCGGCGGCGCTCGAAGCGGCGCTCGAAGCGGCAAAGCACGCCGAGAAGCCGAGCCTGATCGCCTGCCGCACCACGATCGGCTACGGCGCGCCGACCAAGGGCGGCACCGAAAAGTGCCACGGCTCGCCGCTCGGCGCCGACGAGATCAAAGCGGCGCGGGAAAAGCTCGGCTGGACATCGCCGCCCTTCGAAATCCCCGCGCCGATCCGCGACGCCTGGCGCGCCGCCGGCGAACGTGGCAAGCCGGCGCGGCTTGCCTGGCAGGGCCGGCTCGCGGCGCTTGATGCCGCTCAGCGCACCGAATTCGAACGCCGCATCCGCGGCGAGCTCGCCGGCGGCCTTAGCGCTGGACTTGGCGCCGCGGTGCGCAGCGTCAAGGAAAAGCTTGCGCAGGCGCCGAAGGAGATCGCGACGCGAGCGGCCTCCGAATTCGCGCTCGAGGCACTGACCCCGGCGCTGCCGGAGATGATCGGCGGCTCGGCCGACCTCACCGGCTCGAACAATACCCGCACCAAGGCGATGAAGGTGCTCTGCGCCGCCGACTATGGCGGACGCTTCATCCACTACGGCGTGCGCGAGCACGGCATGGCGGCGGCGATGAACGGCATGGCGCTGCACGGCGGTGTCATCCCCTATTCCGGCACCTTCCTCGTCTTCTCCGACTATTGCCGGCCGGCGATCCGGCTCGCCGCGCTGATGGGGCAGCGCGTCGTCCATGTCATGACGCACGACTCGATCGGGCTGGGCGAGGACGGCCCGACGCATCAGCCGGTCGAGCAACTCGCGGCGCTGCGCGCGATGCCGAACCTCAAAGTGTTCCGGCCGTGCGATGCGGTCGAGACCGTCGAGTGTTGGCAGCTTGCGCTGCAGGCGAAGGACGGCCCGAGCGTGCTGGCGCTGACACGGCAAAACGTGCCGCAGCTCCGCCAGGGCTATGATGAGCACAATCGTTGCGCGCTCGGCGCTTACGAACTGGTGGCGGCCGAGGACGATGCCGCGGTGGTATCGCTGTTCGCCTCAGGCTCTGAAGTCGCGATCGCGGTCGCCGCCAAAGATCTGCTCGCCAAGCGAAAAATCTCGGCACGGGTGGTGTCCGTACCGTGCATGGAGCTGTTGCTCGCGGCGCCAACGGCGAGGCGGGCGGCGGTGATCGGCGAAGCGCGCGTCAATGTCGCGGTCGAGGCCGGCATCCGCCAGGGCTGGGACGCCATTATCGGCTCGGCGGGAACCTTCGTCGGCATGACCACGTTCGGCGCCAGCGCCCCCTATAAGGCGCTTTACCAACATTTCGGATTGACGGCCGAAAAGGTGGCGGAGGCGGCGGCGGCTCGATTATGAATGCGGTCGCTCTATATAAATGTCGCCGTATATAAATAATGTCGAATGACCGGCATGCCGGGCCATCGGGCCTCGAGCGACGCCGGGAGAAGACCGGGAGCGAGATTATGTCGGTTCGCGTTGCCATTAACGGTTTCGGTCGCATCGGCCGCAACATCCTGCGCGCGGTGGTCGAGGCCGAGCGCGACGATATCGAGGTCGTCGCCATCAACGACCTCGCCCCGGTCGAGACCAATGCCCACCTGTTGCGCTTCGACTCGGTGCACGGCCGCTTCCCCGGCGCGGTAACGGTCAAGGGCGACACCATCCATTGCGGCAATGGCGCCATCAAAGTCACCGCCATCAAGGACCCGGCGACTCTGCCATGGAAGCAGCTCGGCATCGATGTCGCGCTCGAATGCACCGGCATCTTCACCTCGAAAGACAAGGCCGCGGCGCATCTGAAGGCCGGCGCCAAGCGCGTCCTGGTCTCCGCGCCCGCCGACGGCGCCGACCTCACCGTGGTCTACGGCGTCAATCACGATCGGCTGACCAAGGATCATGCCGTCGTCTCCAACGCCTCGTGCACGACCAACTGCCTGGCGCCGGTGGTCAAGGTGCTCAACGATGCGATCGGCATCGACAAGGGCTTCATGACGACGATCCATTCCTACACCAACGATCAACCTTCGCTCGATCAGGTGCACAAGGACCTCTATCGGGCGCGCGCCGCCGCCATCAACATGATCCCGACCTCGACCGGCGCCGCCAAGGCGGTCGGCCTGGTGCTGCCGGAGCTCGCCGGCCGGCTCGACGGCGTCGCCATCCGCGTGCCGACGCCGAACGTCTCGGTGGTCGATTTCAAGTTCGTCGCCAAGCGCACGACCACCAAGGACGAGATCAACAGCGCCGTCAAACGCGCCGCCGAGCAGCAGCTCAAGGGCATTCTCGGCTACACTGAAGCGCCCAACGTCTCGAGCGACTTCAATCACGATCCGCATTCCTCGGTCTTCCACATGGACCAGACCAAGGTGATGGACGGCACGCTGGTGCGGGTGATGTCGTGGTACGACAACGAGTGGGGCTTCTCCAATCGCATGATCGACACCGCAGTGGCGATGGGCAAGCTCGCTTAGCCGGGAAAACCGCGCGGGTTACGGCACCGAACATCATTCCGGCCACGGCAGCAGCGGGCAATCGTTTTGAGCACGTTCCAAACCCTCGACAGTGCCGACCTGAAGGGCAAACGGGTGCTGGTGCGCGTCGATTTCAACGTGCCGATGCACGACGGCGCGGTCGCCGACGTATCCCGCATCGAACGCAACGCGCTGACCATCACCGAAATCGCCGACCGCGGCGGCAAGGTGATCCTGCTGTCGCATTACGGGCGGCCGAAGGGCCGCGATCTTAAGGAATCGCTCAAGCCGGTCGTCGCTGCGGTCGCCGACATCATCGGTCGGCCGATCGGCTTCGCGGAGGATTGCATCGGCGAGGTCGCGGAGAAGGCGGTCGCGGCCATGAAGCCGGGCGATATCCTGTGCCTGGAAAATCTTCGCTTTCACAAAGGCGAGGAAAAGAACGACCGCGACTTTGCATTAAAGCTCGCCCGGCTCGGCGACCTTTACGTCGACGACGCGTTTTCGGTCGCGCACCGCGCCCACGCCTCGGTCGAGGCCATCGGTCATCTGCTGCCGGTCTTTGCCGGGCGCGCCATGCAGGACGAACTCGATGCGCTGGAGAAGGCGCTGCATGCACCGGAGCGGCCGGTGACGGCGATCGTCGGCGGCGCCAAGGTTTCGACCAAGCTCGATCTCCTCGGCAATCTCATCGCCAAGGTCGAGACGCTCATCATCGCCGGCGGCATGGCCAACACGTTTCTTGCCGCGCAGGGCAAATCGGTCGGGAAGTCGTTGTGCGAGAACGATCTGATAAAGACCGCACACGATATTCTCGCCAAGGCGAAGTCGCTCAAACGCGAAATCGTGCTGCCGGTCGATGCGGTCGTGGCGCAGCAATTTGCCGCCCACGCACCCTCCCGCGTCGTCAGCGTAGACGATGTCGGACCGGCCGACATGATCCTCGACATCGGACCGCGCAGCATCGAACAGGCCATATCGGTGCTGTCGCGCTCCAAGACCCTGGTGTGGAACGGCCCGTTCGGCGCCTTCGAATACGAGCCCTTCGACAACGGCACGATCGAGGTCGCGGAAGCCGCCGCGGAACTGACCGCGGCCGGCCGGCTTGTCAGCATTGCCGGCGGCGGCGACACCATGGCGGCGCTGAATGCCGCCGCGGTAACCGACCGATTCACCTATGTTTCGACCGCCGGTGGCGCTTTTCTCGAATGGCTCGAAGGCAAGAAGTTGCCGGGAGTCGAGGTGCTGATGACGCTCCGGACTCCCGCAGCATCATATGGATAGAGTATGAAAGCGCCCAGAATCGGAACCGACCCGCCGGATCGCCGGCACTGAATCTGCAGGAGGGTTGCGATGAATCTCGCCGAATTGAACAAAGTCGCCGCCGCCATGGTCGCACCCGGCCGCGGCATCCTGGCCGCCGACGAATCGACCGGCACCATCAAGAAACGCTTCGACTCGCTCGGCGTCGAATCCACCGTCGACACGCGGCGCGACTATCGCGAAATGCTGTTCCGCTCCGCCGACGCGATGTCGAAATACATTTCCGGCGTCATCCTCTACGACGAGACCATCCGGCAGAACGCCAAGGACGGCACCCCGCTCGTCAAGCTGATCGAGAAGACCGGCGCACTGCCCGGCATCAAGGTCGACAAGGGCACCAAGGCGCTGCCGTTCTGTCCCGGCGAGGTCATCACCGAAGGCCTCGACGGCTTGCGCGAGCGGCTCGCCGAATATCGCGGCCTCGGCGCCAAATTCGCCAAATGGCGGGCGGTCATCGACGTCGGCGAGCACGGCCTACCAAGCTATAGCTGCGTCGCCGCCAACGCGCATGCGCTGGCGCGCTACGCCGCGCTCTGCCAGGACGAAGGCATCGTGCCGATCGTCGAGCCGGAAGTGCTGATGGATGGCAGCCACGACATCGACCGCTGCGTCGAGGTCACGCAGTGGGTGCTCAAGGAGACATTCCAGGCGCTGTTCCTCAACCGCGTCGCGCTCGAAGGTATGGTGCTCAAGCCCAACATGGCGGTGCCGGGCAAGAAATCAGCCAAGCGCGCCTCGGTCGCCGAGGTTGCGGAGAAGACACTCAAGGTGCTCAAGGCCTGCGTGCCGGCCGCGGTGCCGGGCATTGCTTTCCTCTCCGGCGGCCAGTCGGACGAAGAGGCGACCGCCCATCTCGACGCCATGAATCGCATGGGTGCGCTGCCGTGGCATGTGACATTCTCCTACGGCCGCGCGCTGCAGGCCGCGCCGCAGAAGGCGTGGTCGGGCAAATCCGCGAACGTCGCCGCGGCGCAGCGCGCCTTCGGCCATCGCGCCATGATGAACGGGCTCGCCGCGCTCGGACAGTGGAAAGCCGATCTTGAGCGCAAAGCCGCGTAGCGCGTCGCCGGCTGCGCGCGATCGCGCCGAACGCCCACGGCTTTATGTCATCACGCCCCGCCTCGACGACACGGCCGCCTTCGCGGAGGCGATCGGCGCGCTGATCGAGGCTGCCGATATCGCCGCAGTGCTGCTGCGGCTCGCCGACGCCGACGAACGCACGCTCGTCAATCGCGCCAAGGCGGTCGCCGCCGCGGTGCAGCGGCACGAAGTTGCGCTGCTTCTCGACGGCCGCGTTGAACTCGTCGGTCGCTGCGGCGCCGACGGCGCCCATCTCACCGGCATCGAGGCTTTCGTCGCGGCTCTGCCCTTCCTCAAGCCTGATCGCATCGCCGGCGCCGGCGGCATGCGCAGCCGCCACGACGCCATGCTCGCCGGCGAGGCCGGGGCCGACTATGTCATGTTCGGGGAGCCCGACCGCCGCGATCAGCGGCCGCCTTTCGCCGCCGTCGAGGAGCGCGTCGCGTGGTGGGCGGAGATTCTCGAACTGCCCTGCATCGGCTATGCTGGCAGTGTCGAGGAAGTGCGGCTATTGGCCCGGGCCGGCGCCGATTTCATCGCACTCGGCGATTGGCTATGGACCGAGCCGCAAGGCGCAGCCGCCGCTGTCAGGGCGGCGGCAGCAGAGCTCGTCGAACCGTGACATGATCGTGCTGCCGAGCAGTCTGAAGATCGCCGCGCCGCTGGCGCTCGCCGCCGCGCTCGCGGCAGCCGCGCCGCCGCAGGCCGCGGCGCAGCATCCGCCCCCGGCCGCCGCAGCAAAGCCGGCGCCACAGAAGAAGGCGTCGAAGCCGATCGCGCCGGATGGCAAGCAGACCGCCGCCGCGCAACCGGCGCCAGGCGGCGATATCGATCTCGCCTATGCTGCCTTTCAGCGCGGCTACTACCTCACCGCCTTCGGGCTTGCGACCCAACACGCCGCCGACAAAGGCGACGCCAAATCGATGACGCTGCTCGGCGAGCTCTATGCCAACGGCCTGGGCGTGCCGCGCGACGACGCCAAGGCCGCCGATTGGTACAAGCTCGCCGCCGACCGCGGCGATCGCGATGCGATGTTTGCGCTGGCGATGTTTCGCCTCACCGGCCGGGCCGGACCGCGCGACCGCGATGCCAGCGCCAAATGGCTCGCCGCGGCCGCCAAGCTCGGCCATCCGCTTGCCGCCTACGATCTCGCTTTGCTCTACATGGAGGGCCAGCTCTTCCCGCAGGATTTCGGCCGCGCCGCCGAATTGCTGCGTGTTGCGGCCGATGCCGGCAATCCGGTCGCGCAATACGCGCTCGGCACGCTCTACAAGGAAGGCCGCGGCGTTGCCAAAGACATGAAGGAAGCGGTGCGGCTGTTCGGCCTCGCTGCGCTCGGCGACGAAACTGCGGCACAGGTCGAATACGCCATCGCGCTCTACAACGGCGACACCGTGCCGCGCAATCAGGAGGCCGCCGCCGCGCTGTTCCGCAAGGCAGCGCTGAGGAACGATCCGGTGGCCCAGGACCGGCTGGCGCACATTCTCGCCTCCGGCCAGGGCGCAGCGGCCAATCCGGTCGAGGCAACCAAGTGGCACCTCATCTCCAAGGCCCTTGGCGAGACCGACCTGATGCTCGACGATTACGTCAACAAGCTCGACGCCGCGACCCGCGCCGCCGGCGAGAAAGCGGCCCAACCCTGGATCGACGCCCTCAAGAAACCGCCGTCGTGAGCGGCGCACCGCGCGGCACGGCGCGACAATGCCGCACCCCTTATTCCCCGCCGCACCCACGACCAGGAAACGTCATGCTGCGCATCGCCCTCCTTCTCGCCTCGCTCCTCGCCGCGACTTCGGCGCAGGCCGAGGATCGCTTCATCACGCTGAGCTCGACGACCTCGACGCAGGATTCCGGTCTGTTCGATCACATCCTGCCGATCTTTCTCGCCGCGAGCGGCATAAAGGTTCACGTCATCGCGGTCGGCACCGGGCAGGCGCTGGCGATCGGCGCGCGCGGCGACGCCGATGCGCTTCTGGTCCACGACCGCATCGGCGAGGATAAATTCGTCGCCGATGGCTTCGGCATCGATCGCCGCGACGTGATGTACAACGACTTCGTCATCGTCGGTCCGGCGAGCGACCCGGCGAAAATCCGCGGGCTGACCGACGCGCGCAAGGCGCTCAATCAGATCTCAGCCGCCGGCGCTGCCTTTGCGAGCCGCGGCGACGACAGCGGCACCAATCGCATGGAGCTACGGCTGTGGAAGTCGGCCGGCGTTGCGGTTGGCAAGTCGCTGCCCTGGTATCGCGATCTCGGCCAGGGCATGGGGCCGACGCTCAATGTCGCCGCCGGCATGGACGCCTATACGCTGACCGAT
>Ga0335081_10011855_pt1 | contig 14118 bp, 16 predicted proteins | sample Lox_Sample_35_FD_206713 | JGI IMG/M metagenome (GOLD analysis project Ga0335081, IMG submission 206713) | Soil microbial communities from Loxahatchee National Wildlife Refuge, Florida, United States - Lox_Sample_3.5 | ecosystem: Environmental > Terrestrial > Soil > Wetlands | place: USA... | reverse complement strand
CTGCCTTTCAATTTGCAACAGAGAAGGACGAACCCTGCACTCTCGAACAAGGCTTTTAATCGGCGCAGACCAGAAAGATCGCATGAAGCCTATCCCCGAGCTGAAGAAGATCCTCGAGGAGCGATACGACCTGAGCTCGCTTCCAGCGGCCAAACAGATAGGGACCTTCCGGGTGGACATCAAGAACGTAGAGCACGTGAGGCATGAAGCAACGGTCCGCGACTGGACCTTCATCGTCGACGAGCCGCCGGAGCGGGGAGGAACGAACAAGGGCCTGAACCCGCTGGGTTACTTCGTGCTCGGCGCGGCCGCATGCTTCATGAGCCAACTCTCCAAGGCGGCTATCGTGCATGAGCTGAAGATTGGCAGCATGGAAATCACCGCCAGGGCCCACACCGACATGGTGAACCGCGTATTCACGGACGCGATCTACGACATAAGATTGACCGGGGAGGAGGGCGTGGAGAGCTCGGTCAAGCTCATGCATGAAGCCGAGGAGCGGTGCTTCGTCCACCAGACCCTGAAGAAAGCAATCAAGATCACAGACAACCTGTATCTGAACGGCACCCTCGTGTCGACAAGCACGCTCGGACCCTAGCCAGCGAAAGGCGCTCTCATCGACGCCAAACCGACACAGGAATTCGTTTGTATGAAATAATCTCAATATACATACAATACTCCGAAGTCGCTCCAATACAGTAATTCGAGATGCCATATAACAGGTGTGAATACTCGTGATACCCGAAGATGAATTTCTACAAGACAGGTACAAGCGGAACAACCATCGGTCTGGTGGTCGTGCTGGTAGTGATAGTCCTAGCCGCAGGCGCGTACATCGCCCTTAACCCGGGCGGTACGAAGACCGTCACCGCTACAAGCACGGCAACAAGCACCGCGACAAGTACGGCGACAAGCACATCCTTAGGCACGCTGACAGCTACGGTCTCAACCACGGCCACAACCACAGCGACAACCGTCTCAACGGCGACGTCATCTCTTCTACCAAGCGGTTCGGTGAACGGCGGCGGAGGTACCCTAGTGTACCCGCTGATGCAGGCGTGGATCAACACATACCAATACCTGCAGCCTAACATCCAGATCAGCTATGCTGCTCTCGGAAGCGGAAAGGGGATATCAGGGATAACTGCGGGGCTCTACAATTTCGGGGAAAGCGATGCACCGCTGACAGCGGCGCAATACTCTGCTCTCCCGAGCGGTTCGAACCTCCTGACAATCCCAGTATCAGACAGCGGAGTCATACCCGCCTACAACCTCCCAGGGATCACGGCACACCTTAACTTCACGGGCAACGTGCTCGCAGAGATCTTCTACGGCACAATCACCAACTGGAACGACCCTCGCATCGCAGCACTGCAGTCTCCGAGCGTAGCTTCAACACTACCGTCAAACCCGATCCAAGTCTACCATAGGTCAGACGGCAGCGGGACCATGTACGGATTCACCCAATACCTTTCAGACTCAAACAAGACCTGGGCAGAGAACGTGGGTTACTCCACCGGTGTCCTCAACTGGCCAGTCGGCGTCGGATGCCTACACAACGCTGGCGTGGCGCAGTGCATATCGGGCAACCAATACTCGATAGGGCCTTTGGAGATTGCCTATGAAATCGCCAACCCTGGTCAAATCAACTACGGAGCAGTCAAGAACGCAGCCGGCCACTTCGTGCTGGCCAACCTGACCAACATCGCTCTGGCCGTAGGTGCGGGGGTAAGGAACGGGCTCCCGTCAACCGACGCGCAATGGTCGAGCTTCTCCGTAATCCAGCAGACCTTCAACGACACCGCAGACACTCAGATCTACCCGATCGCCACCTTCACCTACGCTCTTGTCTACCAAGACCTCAGCGCTTCATATGCTGCAACGACTCAGGTCCAGGCCCTCGACACCCTCAGCTTCCTACAGTGGGTCGTGAACTCGGGCCAGGCTACCGGGGCCTACTTGGGCTACGCGCCTCTCCCGGCGTCTGCCGTCACCCTCGACAACCAACTACTAGCTTCAATTACCTACAACGGAACTCCAGTCCTCACCGGATCCTAGCTCAAGCCAGGATCCCCCTCTTCCTTTTTTATTGGGGATGATGCGTCCGCATTGGGGATGCGCCAATGACGGCCTCTCAGAAAGGAAAGCGCAGTTCAAGGTCAAGGGGCGACTTGGTTCTGAAGTCGGTGGTCGGCGCGGCCGCCATCGGCGTGATAGCCCTTCTCGCGGGTCTGGGCATAGAGTTAGCCTACAGTTCGCGCCTTAGTATCAGCACCTTTGGCCTCAGCTTCATCTTTGGGTCGACCTGGGCTCCTATTCACAGCATCTACAACGCGTTTCCATTCCTGGTTGGCACGCTGGCTACTTCGGGGATCGGCCTCTTGCTCGGAGTCCCCATGGGCCTCGGCATTGCCATTTTCCTTTCTGAGAACAGAAGGGGAGGTCGAGCTCTTAACACGACGCTGGGCTCTCTGGTCGAACTGTTGGCAGCGGTCCCGAGCGTGATCTACGGGCTTTGGGGACTCTTTGTGCTGGTCCCATTCATGGCGCACTTCGTCGAGCCGGGTCTTAAGAGCGTCCTTGGCTTCCTGCCGATCTTCTCAGGAACCCCCATCGGCACGGACCTCCTGACCGCCGGCGTCATCCTCGCAATCATGATAATTCCGACGATATCCGCGGTATCGAGGGACGTACTGAACGCAGTCCCCAACAGCCAGCGCGAGGCGATGTACTCGCTGGGCGCGACGGACTGGGAGGTCATCCGGAAGTCTGTCCTCCCGTACGCCAGGTCTGGCATCTTCGGGGCAATCATCCTTGGTCTGGGCAGGGCGGTGGGGGAGACGATGGCCGTAACCTTCGTGGTTGGCAACAACACCAACCTTCCGCACTCTCTGCTCTCACCAGGGTACACGCTGACTTCCCTCATTGTAAACCAACTGGGTGCAACCACTGACCCCCTGGCAGATGCAGCCTTGGTGGAGGTGTCACTACTGCTGTTCCTCCTCGCACTGGTAATCAACTTCGTGGCAAGGGGACTGGTCTGGAGGATGACTCGGAAAACGAAGTTCAGGATATGAGGTAGAATCGAGATTTGACAACTATCACGGTCTCCGGACGACGGGACAGCTGGCGGCGCACTTTCGATCGGTTGATGAAGGTGCTGATACTCCTTGCCGTGCTGGTCGCCATCGTCCCACTTGTTCTGGTCGTCGGGGATGTGTTGCTGCAGGGCTTGCCAGCGATAAGCTGGGACTTCCTCACCAAGCTACCACCTTCCCCGTGCAGCGTGGGTCAGGTTGGTTCGCAATGCACCGGTGGCATATTGAACGGGATAGAGGGGTCGCTCTTGATGGTCGGATTGGCTACGCTCGTAGCCGTCCCCATCGGTATCGCAGCGGGGGTATACTTCTCAGAGTGGCCAGAATCCAGGATTTCTTTCCTCTCGAGCTTCACGAACGACGTGTTGGCGGAGTTCCCCACCATCACCATAGGCGTATTCATCTACGTCCTCGTCGTCGTTACCACGAGATCATACTCTGCGCTGGCCGGCGCGGCTGCCCTGGCAATCGTCATGCTCCCAATCGTAGCAAGGACCACGGAAGAGTCCCTCAAGATCGTGCCCACCTCCTTGCGGGAGGCCTCGATGGCCCTGGGTATCCCAAGGTGGAAGACGATATTTAGCGTGGTGATTAGCACTGGGAGGGCAGGCTTGGCTACAGGAATCCTCCTGGCAATCGCCCGCGCCGCTGGGGAGACGGCCCCACTTGTCGTCACCGCCCTATACAGCAGCTACCCTCCGACTCTAGCCTCGGTAGTTCCGGGGCGGCCGACGGCGTCAGTCCCCTACATCATCTACAACTTTGGCACTGCCGGCTACGCCAACTGGACGACGACCGCCTGGGGGGCGGCCCTAGTTCTTGTGACATTCATGCTAGTGCTGAACCTGGCGGTCAAGTTCTTTATTGGGCGGAAGTTCTCAGGGGCCAGGGCTGAAATCTAGGTGAGCTGGTTTGGAAATACAAGAAGACCTCGAAGCCAGAAAGGAAGCGGCTGAGATGTCTATGCCGAGTTCGCTGAGCGGCGTCCAGCCCAAGTTTGAGACGAAGGGACTGAAGGCGGGCTTCCGCGCCAACCTAGTGCTTCAGGGGATCGACATCAAGTTCCCCCCAAACAAGGTCACCGCCGTCATGGGCCCGTCAGGGTGCGGCAAAACGACCTTCATACGGTGTCTCAACAGGCTCCACGAGCTCACCCCCGGTGCAACCGTGGAGGGCGAGGCGCTCTTGGACGGGGAGAACATCTACGACAAGGCCGTCGATCCAGTCGCGATTCGTCGGAGGATAGGCATGGTATTCCAGAAACCCAACCCGTTCCCTACGATGTCGATCTACCACAACGTGGCCGCCGGTCTCACGCTCAACGGCGTGAGGGACAGGAAGGTCCTCGACCACGCGGTCGAGAACAGCCTGCGCGGAGCCTATCTCTGGGACGAGGTGAAGGACAAGCTGAAGCAGTCGGGGGCGAGCCTCTCGGGCGGGCAGCAGCAGAGACTCTGCATCGCGAGGGCCCTCGCAGTCGAGCCGGAGATCCTGCTCATGGACGAGCCCTGTTCCGCGCTCGATCCGACCGCGACCGCGAAGATCGAACAGCTGATGGTGTCGCTCAAGCAGAACTACACGATAATAATCGTCACCCACAACCTGCAGCAGGCATCCCGCGTCGCCGACTACACGGCCTTCTTCTACTTGGGCAAGCTCATCGAGTTTAACGAGACGGCCACGCTGTTTGAGAACCCGAAGGAGGAGCTCACCGAACGCTACATCACCGGGAAATTCGGGTGAAAGAGAATGCCAAGACTCATGGACATGGGACTGGACTCGCTGAACTCATTGCTCCTCGAGATGGCAACGATATCGGAGAGTTCGGTCGCGACCGCCATCGAGTCATATCAAAAGGGCGGGAAGGGGACGGGGGTCAGGGACTCCGCCAAGAAGCTTAGGGCCCTGCACCACCAGGTCAGCGAGCTTTCAATGGAGATGATCGCGCGGTATCAGCCCGTCGCGTCGGACTTGCGATTCATCAAGGCCTGCTTCGAGATTTCCTACGGCTTCTTCAGGTACGGGAGATACGCCCGCGACATCGTCGAGGTTCTCGAGATGTTCGGCGACCTTTCGTCATGCGATCACAAGGCGGTGGCCGACACGGCCATAAAGACCCAGGAGATGATAAGGATGAGCATCGACGCGTTCGCCAGGAGAGACGTTGAGCTCGCAAGGAAGATACCCAAGGCAGACGACGTTGTTGACGCCCGCTACAGGGACTATCTTCGGAGGGTGATGACCCGTTCGACCGACCTCAGGTGTTCGCTTTCGGCCACTCTCATCTTGAGATACCTCGAGCGCATCTCCGACCATGCCACTTACATAGGCGACTCCGTGGTCTACATCGTCACGGGAGTAGAGCCGCCAGTCTAGCTGTCGCTAGTCATCACAAAGGGTAGGAGCAAATGGCGCTTGAGCGCCCCCTTCGAACCACCGGCTCACGGCCACGACCTTCCCGTCCGGCAAATGCATGAATTCGGCTCCCCGCCGTTGAACTCGATTGCTGGGTTTCACCGAGAGCTTCTTCGCCTGGCTAGGTTCAACCGGCTTGCCCACAGTTCTGGGCTTGACTGCTGCGCTCGCGTTAGGTAAGCGTCTTAGGCCAATCTACCTTCTCGCATTTTCCACTGGCATCATCGTCTGGGTGTTCGTGGACGTGATTAACGGCGCTGGAAATCTCGACGTAAGCGCGAGTTTCTCGGGGGGCTTGGAGCAGGTGGCCATAGTGGTTCTCTTCGCGGTGGGTCTGGTCGCTTTCTCATCGCTTGACGGCTCAATCTTCCCCTCCAAATTGACATCAGGAAGCAGTCTCGCTCTTCCACTTCTTTTGTCAATCGCGATAGGATTGCATGGATTGGGGGAGGGCAGCGGATTCGCCGATGTTTCCGCGACTACTCCCATCACGTCTCTCGTGAGTGCGTTCGGTGGGGAGGCGTCCGGGGCGGCCTATGTTGCTCACAAGTTCTTGGAGTCCTTGGTTGTCGGCGTTGGCTACCCGGCTTTCTCTTCAGGCCGACCCACCGGGATCTCAGCCCGAGCCAAGGATGCCGCGCCTCTCGCCCTCGGTTTCATCCTGCCATCAGTCGTCGCTATGGGGACCGGATACTTTGTCGCCTACAACTCCAGTTATTTCTATGCTCTGGGAGCGGGCGCTCTTCTCTACGCCCTGCTCAAGCTGGCGGGACCAATCTTCGCCCAACCTGCTCCGGGGGACGCCAGCCCATCAAAGATCGTAGCATGTGTCATGGCTGGGGTTCTGTGCGTGTATTTGGCAGCGCTTCTGCATTCATATGTTCCTTGAATTGTTGGCGCCTTTGAAGCTCTATTCGCCGTCCGGTGGTCCTGGATTGCGATAATCACACTCTGCGATTGGTTTGTTCCTAGGCAGCATAGATTGAGACGCTCTATGTAGACACCGCCTACACCGTCGTATCGCTCGAAACGCATAAATGTCGAGACTCGAGGAAGGCCCCGTTTGATAGGTTTCGCGGAAACCTTCGGCGCCGTTCTGGCTAGTTTCCTGATTCCTACTTTCATCGGGCTCCTGGTGATATCGGCGGCAGCGAGATATCTGAGTCCCAAATACCTCGCCGCGTTCGCAATAGGTCTCTATCTCTGGTTCTTCTCGGACACGATCGGCGACGCTTCCCTGCTCGGAGTCAGCGAGGGGTTCACAGGGGGTGCCCTTCACGTCGCATTGTGGATAGTCTTCGCCGTCGGTGTTGCCCTCCTGTTCTCGCTTGATAGGAAGATGTTCGTGGAGGGATTGGAAGGGGCCGACTTCGGATTCGCGATACCGTTGCTCGTGGCAATTGCCGTGGGTATGCACGGCTTCGGTGAGGGCGCTGCCGTCGGCGGAACCGCGGCCGTCACTACGAGTTCGAACCTGCTCGACGCGTTTGGCGGCCTGTCTGCCGGTGTGGCGTTCATCCTGCACAAGGGGCTGGAGCCCATGATGGTGGGGGCGGCTTATTGGATCTACGCAAAGGACCATGCCGGCAACGCCGCGGGGCGTGTCAGAGACCTCTGCGTGTTGGCTGTGGCATTTACGCTCCCGGGAATCATCGGTGGGGCGAGCGCATACTATCTGGTTCAGGCGTTCCCCAACATCGACTTCACCTACGTTTTCGCCTTCGGCCTAGGGACTTCGATCTACGCTGCCATGAGGCTCGCTCGGCCCCTCTTCCTGGGCTCGGGCTCGAAGTTGGAATCGGTCAAGGTAGCCGTCCTAGTGGTAATCGGATTCACATGCCTTTATCTGGCTGCCCTCCTCCACGCCTAGAGGCCTAGGTTCTGATTGAGTTCGAGTCGCCTTATCGTGCTAGTCATAGTGATAATAGTGCTGGCAGGCGCTGCCGCCACTGCGGCTCTCTACCTGGTTAGTAGAGGCAGGGCATCGACGACAGCCACCCTTCCGTCGGATTGCGTGAAACCACCAGACGGGTTCTTGGTCGTCGCGAGCAGCACGGGCTACAACGACAGCATCGGTCACGGTGCCCCATACAAGGATTGGCCGATAATCACCGTCCAGCAAGGGCAGACGGTCAACATAACGGTCTGCAACACGGACTTTCAAGCGCATGGCTTCCAAGTCACCCACTACTATGACAGCAACATTGTGACCGTCCTGCCGGGGCAGGTCCTCCACGTCTCATTCGTCGCGAACGAAGCGGGGGAGTTCCGCATCTACTGCGACGTCTTCTGCTCCATACACATCTACATGCAGAACGGCGAGCTGGTAGTCACTCCGAACTAAGGCACTGGCTCCTTCGGAGGGCTAGCTCCCTGTAGTCCTGATTACCCTGGTTGTCCTCTGGCTGGGCTCTATGGCAACCAAGTCCTTGGTGGTGACCTTTTCGCCCTCCCTGTCCCAGCCGAGCCCGAAGAGCCTGGCGTCCACAGGCCTCTCTATCCTGAGTTCGATTCTGCAGCCCCATGGTACCGTATACCTCAGCGGGTGCTCGTCAGTGCCTTCCCTTTCTGTGTAGGTGGGGAGTATGTGGCACACCCCGACGGTGTCCTCGTCCAGCAGCGTGTGGGCATCGGCCACCAGGGCGTCTCCATCCTTCAACTTATCCGGGTAGGAGAAGTAGCCGGTCGAGCCGGCCCTGGTCGCGACCACGACGCCATCGCCTATGGCGGAATCGACGATTGTGCTCCCCGCTCCCTTCACGGTCAGGCGGTATCTGATGCAGTTGCTGTCGGCTCCTCGCTGCAGATAGACGTCCGTGAAGACGTCTCCCAGTGACCTTCCGCTCTTGACGACCTCGAGTCTCTTTGACTGAACCACGCGGTAGCTCCCCTCGACAACCTTCGCTAGTGCGGAACCCAGGTCTTCGAACTCCACTTCGGCCAGGAACGCCTTGGATCCCGTTGGCCGACTCGACTTCACTCCTACAAACAACAGTGGGATTGACTCGTTGCGGCCGAACTCGCTGAACACCCCGTCCCCTCCCACGACGACCCCTATCTCCGCCCTGCGGCTGGATACCTCCATGCCTGCTGCCGTCACGACCTTCTTGACCTGTTCGTAGTCGACCTTCGGCTTCACTGGGTCCAGCAGGATTTTGACTTTCATGTCATGTCCGTCCACGTGTGGTGCGGGTCCTCAGTCTCCCTTCGCTAGGTATTCGAGCATGCTGCCTTCCTCGTTGTCGCCCTTCTTGCCCTCGATGAAGTTAGTGGCCCTCTCTCGCGCTTCGTCCTGCTTGGGGGTCGAAGTCCCCAGCATGTTCATCATCTTCAACGAGTTCTCCACTGCGAATCCCCTGAAGTGGTTGTTGAAGTATCCGAAGGTCTTCTTGGCCGCCCCAGTCACTTCCTTCACCTTCGGGACCCAGGTCTCCAGCTCCCTGTCGCTGTACCGGTAGTTGTACCAGGGCCTGCTCCCCCTGCCGTGCCAGCGGATGAAAGCGAAGTCGGCGGTCACTACGGCGTCGGGCGGCAGCAGGGGCTCGTCCACGATCACGTTCGCCACGTTTCGGCTCCTCAGAATCGACCACGCTTCCTCCCTGAGCCAGGAGGGGTGCCGGAACTCGACAGCGAACATGACGTCCTCCGGTATTATCTCAAGGAACCCCTTCAGATTCCCGAAGTGCTCGTCGTAGGTGAAGCTCGGCGGCAGCTGTACGAGGACTGGTCCAAGCTTCCCACTGGCGATGAGGGGTTTCATCAGGCTCAGGAACCTCGTGAGGTCGTTCTCAACGCCTTTTCCGATGTCCAACTCCTTGTCGTGGGTGATCTGCTTCGGAAGCTTCGCCGAAAACACGAAGTCGTCTGGCGTGTACCTCGACCAGCCCATCACCAACCCCTTCGCCGGATAGGCGTAAAACGTCGAGTCTATCTCGGCGGTTGAGAAGACCTTCGAATAGAAGGAGAGCTTGTTGGTGTTGGACGTGGGGTAGAAGACGCCTCCCCACTCGCTGTAGGACCAGCCAGAAGTCCCTATTGCCAGCTCTCCCATGTTCGAGTCGCTGGCAAGCAGTTGTCGATTTAAATGATGGCCTCTAGAACACGGGAATCCAGCCCGGCCTCAACGACCACGTGGCCATCGCATCGTGGGCGTGAATCGACTCGAAGCACCTGCCGCTGATGAACATCGCGTTGGGGAACCTCTTGACGCACTCCCTGACTAGGTCTTCTGCGAAACGGGGGTTGTCCTGGGCCTCGAGAATCTTCTTAGCCTCTTCGACCCGCTTCATCTCCTCCACAGGGACGGCTGAGAAGCACTCCGACATCCTCCGGATGAGGTCGTTGGAGTCCAAGGGCTTCGGGCTCCTGAGTACCAGCGTCAGCTCGGCGCGCTGCATGTGGCCGATGCCGATCATCTTCTTGCTGCAAGGGCAGGCAGTGATACCCTGAAGCACGAACTGGTAGGTGAGCGCGCCCCTCTCCGTGGCGCGTATCTTCACGTTCGCGAACTGGTCAACGTATGGTGCCTCGTAGGAGCACGTGAGTTCCGCCCCGGGCTGCGTACTGTTGATCTGGGCGCATATCCACCGCAGCCATTCCTCAATGCTTCCGGTTCGGCGGCTGGACGCCGCCCGCACCAGGCGACTCATGTGAACGCCCCTGTGTAACTTGGTTGACGTCTGGATGTTCAGGACCACCGGGAATCTGAGGGAACCGTTGGTGTACATCACTTTCAGGTTCGCCACGCCCGCGTTGACCTCAACGTCAGAAGGCTCTTGTTGGACATCCGCCGAGGTGTCTATGTACTGAGTCCTCTGGGTCGGCTTCCCCTCCTCTGTGCTTACCAACCGCCGTTTGGCCGTTCAAGTCCTAACTTTAAGACTTTCTGACCGTTCCGCCTGACCTGGTCCCCTTGACGAGGGGGTCCTTGACGCCGGCAAGGGAAAAGTTCGCCGTCCTTGAGCGGCAACCGTCGCAGTTCCAGCAATGGGCGACGCCCTCCCCATGGCAGCTCCAGGTGAGCTCCAGAGGCACTCCTAGGGCCGCCGCGTAGCGGATCACTTCCGGCTTGGTCCTGTTCCGCATGGGCCTCAGAATGACGGTCTTGCGCGCTCGCAGAGCGCCGGACGCGGCCCAGATTGCCTCCTGCAATCTCTCGAAGTACTCGTCGCTAGTATCCTCGAAGATGAGCAGGTCCTCCTTGTTGTGGCCGCCGATTATGGCGTCCGCGCCCACCTCCTCGGCGTAAGAAGCGGCGATGCCGTAGAAGATGGTGTTCCTCTGAGGGATGTATGTCGGGGGCCATCCGACCAGCCTCACTCCACGCATGTCTCCGAGTTCCTTCAGCTCGGGCAGGCTGGCGATTCTGTGCTCCGAGACCCCCGCAGCCTTCGCTATCGCCTTGGCGGCTTTGACCTCGCCCCGGGCTATGTGGTAGAACTCCATGGTTAGAGCCCGAATGTCATACCCTTCCTTCTTCGCGTGGTAGAGGCTGGCGGCTGAGTCGATTCCGCCCGAAAGGAGGACTATCGCCTGTTTCGTTGCTTCCCGACCTCGCGGGAATGCACCTGAGCCAAGAGGTGTGTCCCCTTGTTCAGGCCTTCATACACGTAGACTCCCACGGCCGCGACGTTGCTTGGCATCTTGGGCGCAATTCTCGCAAGCACCTGCTTGGCCATGTTCTCGACCGTGGCCTCGCCTTCTAGGAGGACGGTGGTCTGCTTCGGGGCCGTTATCGAGAAGTCACCGTGCGCGGTCTTGAACTTCAGGCTGATGCTGTCCGCATCCTCTCCGGTGACGTACTTCCGGTTGATGAAGAGCTTGTGGTCCAGGCCTCTTATCGCCTCCCTTATCACATCCTTGGCCACCCCGAAGTCCACCACCATGCCGTCGACCGGGTTCCCCACTATCTCGACCAGCGCCGACGAGGTGTGGCCGTGCATGACCGAACACTTCTGGGTCTTCGGGAGGATGTGGGCATAGTCGAAGTTGAAGGATGGATCATCTAGGAAGATTGTCTGCGCGTCACCGGTACGCGTGGGGCCAATCTGAACGACGCCGATGCCCGCGTCGAAGTCGTCGCTGAGTTGCTGCTTTGTCGTGATCAGGATGCACTTCCTGCCGGTCTTGGCTAGGCTCCGATTCTCCGCCGGTCCGAGCGCCCGCTCGACTAGGATGAACCGCCCGTTCACTTCGAAGTCCGCCGTGACGCCTGTCCCTGGAATCGGGACGTCCTGGCGGAAACTCTCGCCTATGGAACAGAGAATTTCTCCCACCGCCTGCCGGAGACTGGAGTCATAGCTCCGACCGCCGCTCCTGTATGTCCTCGCGTAGCCTCCCTTGTCCAACTCCCTCAGCCTGGGAGCCAGCTTCTCAACAAGGCTCGCGCGCGCCAATGCTGCGGCGCCGGTTCTGCTTCGTTAATAGAATTTCCCTCTGGCACCCGCTTCGGCCAGTCTCGGCCCAGTACCGACACCGAGCATCTTCCTGCCCTGAATCAAGAAGAGAGCCGCATGCGCATCATCAATCACTTCTGATGGCTGACATGCCTCTCGGCTTGACTCCGACGTAGATCTCGTCTTCAAACAGGGTCTTCCCGCCTGGCTTGAATGTCCAATCGACGTATCTCCTGGTCTCGATGAACCCCGCCTCTTTCATCGCCCGCAGGAAGTCCTGAGAATCGAACAGCCCGAGCCTGTGAACGTCGTCTCTCAAGGCGATGACCTTTCGACCGTCCTTGATGAGATAGGTGAACGATAGTTCTCCGATGTTTCCCCTCCGCTTTGAAGTGCAGATTCGGGCTCCGATGATGCTGCCGTCGTCGAACGCGGACTCGTCCCTGTACCCGTCAACGAACCCCTTTCCGGTGAAGTGCGTGTCGAACACGGCCACACCGTTATCCCTCAAATGGCTGTAGAATCCCCCAACAGTCCTCCCTAGGTCTGCGTACGACAGATTGTATGAGATTGCGCTGAAGAGGCAGATCACCGCATCGAATTCTCGATCCGTGACCTCGTCAAGGTTTCTCATGTCGCCCTGAAAGAAGCTGGCGCGGCGAAGGACTTTCTTTCTGGCCACTTCCAAGACATTCTTGCTGATGTCAACCCCGGTTACTTCGAACCCTCTCTTCGTGAGTATCTGAGCGTGGTTTCCCGTCCCGCAGGCAACTTCGAGGATCGTCCGCACTCTCGCACCGTGTTTCTGGAAAATCTCGAGGAGGAAGTCGACTTCCCGGTCGTAGTCCTTGTACCAATACACGGCGTCGTAGTATTTCGCCAGTTCAGAATACAAGGGGAGATACGCATGAAACGCCGCGTTCGTGGCTAATATATGTGAATCTCACGTGCCGGACAGAGGCATGGTGCGGCGTGCGGGATTCGAACCCGCGCAAGAGGCTTGGGAAGCCACTATCCTAACCACTAGATCAACGCCGCTCGGCGAGGGGCTTTCTGGCAGTCATAATTCAGGTTTGCTTCGCTCGTCATCGCATCTCCGCCGTCCGGTCGGAAGCACAACAGTGGAGTCCACCGCTCATCTTGACGGCGGGACGTCTATCCAGGCAACTTCTTCAGCGCTTCGATCGCTTCAGCGACGTGTCGCTTGGGGTTGAGCTGCGAGGAGTAGAGATGCCTTACCACGCCCTGCCTGTCGATCACATAGGTGACCCGGCCCGGGAACAACCCAAGTGACGAAGGGACGCCGTAGAGCTCTCTGACCTTCGCTCCAGTGTCGCTCAAAAGCGGGAATCCCACGTTGCACTTCTTGGCGAAGCCGCTGTGTGAATCTGTGCTGTCCGAGCTTATCCCCAGCACCTCAGCTCCTAGCCCTGTCAGGCCCTCGTAGTTCTCGCTGAATGCGATGGTCTCGGTTGTGCAACCCGTGGTGAAGTCCTTGGGGTAGAAGTACATGACCACGTTCTTCTTCCCCGCGAAGTCGTGGAGGGATACCATCTCCCCTCTCTGGTTGGGGAGAGTGAAGTCGGGAGCTCTGTCTCCAAGGTCCACCTTGGATGTCAAGTCGAATCGCGAAAGCGTCTGCAGGCGTAAGAATCTTACGTTCCCTCGGTCATCTTCTTCAGCGTCAGGGCGCCGTTCCTTATGTCGAGCTCGTAGGTCTCGTTGACGTCCAACCTCATCCCAAGCATGTCGTACTCGGTCTCGGTGAGAATCATTACGACCTTCGCGAATCCCACGTCCCGAAGCTGGGGCATCAGGCCCATGGTCTGGAGTTGCGAGAGCATCCCCTGAAGCACTCTGCCCTCCTCGCTCTGTGCGAATGGCTCTACCCTCCGAGAGTCCCGGACCTCGACAAGCTCGATCTGCTTGGCTGGTAGACCGGTAAGTGGGTCGGTGACACTCGAGATCCTGTTTACCTTGACCTTGGCCATCAGGAGTCCTCTCTCATGCGGCGGTTAAAAACAACTTCGGTGATTTGCGCCCCGTTTTCTGAGGCAAACCGCAGGCTCAGTGGGGAACGTCTGTGCCGGGCGTCTCGGACTCCTTCACGACCTGGTCGATCCTCGCCTCGGCGTCCGCCGGGCTCTCCTGCTGCTCGCCCTGGGACAGAATGGACTCCACGAACTCGGGCGTTATCACCCTGGCCATCG
>Ga0335081_10011854_pt1 | contig 14120 bp, 18 predicted proteins | sample Lox_Sample_35_FD_206713 | JGI IMG/M metagenome (GOLD analysis project Ga0335081, IMG submission 206713) | Soil microbial communities from Loxahatchee National Wildlife Refuge, Florida, United States - Lox_Sample_3.5 | ecosystem: Environmental > Terrestrial > Soil > Wetlands | place: USA... | reverse complement strand
ATCATCCGATTCACCGATACTAACGGGTTAATCTTTGTTGGGCTAAATTAGCCGAGTACCTGACAAAGTAATCCGGACGATCCAGGTAATTCCAATACCTACAATGAACACTGCCAAATCGTCAGAACGCATACTCAAGGTTCCCCATGGGTTCACATAGCTGCGCTGGAAGCGAGAGTCTCACAGCAGAGATGTCCTTGACACCAATGAACCTATCCACATCAGCACATGTTGGCCGATAGCGATCATGGGACCTCTTCAGAATCCCCACAAAGATGGCGAGCTTGCCCTTTTCCGTCTTTTCCCCGTGGGCCTCGACCGTCTCGGGGGCTTCGTGAAGGGCTGGTGTTGTTGATGCTGTCATGATGGGGAGTTGGTGATGTCCACGTGGGAGCGGTTACAGGGTGATTTACCCCTTGTCCTCCGGCGGTCTAGCATGCGGGCGGGTATCACACGGCACGGATCTAATTCTGTTACGGCCCGAGTTTAAAATAGAAGGAATCAAGTTAGTTACTATAAATGATTCATTCTCGCAAGACGCAACTGTCGCTAATGCCCTGTGGCAATCTAAATTCATGTCGCCTTTATTGAACGGCTATCTGTCAAGTTCCCTCTTTCCCAAACAATGGTACAGCCCGTTAATGGTGAATTGAACTTGATTGTATTCCTTTGCCAAATATTCTCTAATTTCCCAAGATTTCTATCCAAGATTGCTATCCCTATGACGTTGATATCCAACCAGAAATCCCCCCCTTTCAAATCTACTCGGTTCTCAAAACCTTACCATCCCACCAACGGTGCCCTTGAACGCCAGAAGTAACCCTTCCCAAAGAGTTAGTATCGGAAAAACCACGAACGATAGACGGGGGACGAGGGACATACCAATCAACGAGATTCTTCCTCGCACTCCTCAAAATCCCCCAATTCCTTGTCAACTCAACCCCATCCCCCTCAATATCCGAATTCCTCCTCGGATCCTTCGTATTCCGCCATTGCACAAACAACGGCGGCTGCACACTATACGCCCGGAGCCTCTCCTCGCTAATATAATGGATCATGGTAATATCGATAGGGAACGGCAGCCAATCGTTCATTTCGAGAAGGAGGCGACGGGCCGCGCGTTGGGTCACGGCATACCCGTGCGTGCAAACAGGGTTTTTCCCCTTGACAATGACGCGCCGCGGTGTGGTGTCATTAAAGTAGTTTTCAAGGAGCTCGGAGACCCAATCATAGAGGGCTGGATCGAGGTTTTCTTTGTCTTGGGGGAGTTCCACGACATATTCGTCGCGGTCTTGTTCGTCAAATTCCTCCGGGGTGAAGAATTCTTCATAGCATGTTCCGAGGTATAGTAAATCCCAGGCTAGAAATCAGGCCGTTCAAAAGCAACAGGTGAAGGGCGGGAGACAGAGTTCTTACCGGGAGTATTTGAGAATGGATTGTCGGCTCCTGTGATTCGCGTCATACCCTCTTTCACATTAGGCACAATCTCGCGAATATTCAAATCCCAATCTACATCATCTTCCAGGATTAACGCGGTATCAATGCCCTCCTCCACAATCCGCTGCCAAATATTGGCGTGTCCACGATAACACGCCAAATGGCCAGGCTTAAGAATGATGTTCTCTGTCCCATAGGTATCCGGCATGGCCTGCGTCTCCAAAGCCTTACTATCCACCCCCGGGACATACGTAAACTCCAATCCCGTCGCCGCAGCAATCAACGCCATCTCATCATGTCGATCCTCCCTCGTCTCCAAATTCAACACGAAAATCTTGCCGAAATCGAGGGTTGCGTTGGCGACTTTAGGGAGACCGCTGCTCCCGTCGTCATAATCTTCTTGTCTTTCTGGAGGAGGTTTAATCGGACTGAATTTGCCGTTTTGCGAGATGTCGAGGGTCTCTAGTTCTTTGAGGGTTTTAAGGCCGTGGAGATTTGAGCGGGGAGGTGATCGGGTGGTAAAGTGATTGAGAAGGAGGAGACTTGTGAGCATGATGCCCACAAGGCCAAGAATGATGATGAGTCGCGTTCGCACATTGGCGTGACGGGTTGCATTCCATCTGCGAGAATAATAGGAGGGCAGAAGAGGAGACTGCTTTTCGTACAGCATCTCCGCACCGGGTTCTCTTGTCGGGGGTGGGAAAGGAGACGGGGGGTTAAGGGAAGGCGCATGCGGGACCAGGGGGAAATTTAAACGAGCTGCGCGGAGTGGTAACAATTGTACGCGCAGAATCGGGGGAGGGGTTAGGGTTGCCGTGTTCTGTTCTTCAGCTCGCGCGAGGGTCTGCTTCAGCAGACTGTCCCCAAATGCCGCCAAAGAAGAAGAGAGCCGGCGCCCGATTCCTTCGGGACGATGAACTCCGTAAGGAGGTAATCCGTCATCCTCCTGTGGAAAAACCACTGACACGGCAAGATTGCCTTAGAACGAGCGGAATTTGCTTCAACATTTCGAGCCCCAACTCGTGTAGAAGCACAATACAAAAGGACGACATTGGTCAGGGTCTGTGCCGACATCATCGGGACGCATCCCAAAATCATCCTTCGGCAGGCCGAAACCTGGGATTTGCTGCCCAGCCATTTAAAGGTTTTCGTACGCAGTGCTGCGAGACGGCATCATGCGTCGGAACTCCAACCCGTTCTTATTGATAAGGTATTTATTGAGGATGATATGCAGTCCCTCGATCTCGATCACCTTTCACGGGTCACGAGCGGATTTTTGCGTTCTTTGCACTCCCGGCTCGACAGATCGATTCTCACCAGTCTTTCTCTCGTCGAGAATGAAGTCATTGGCGTCTCGGCCATGGCATCATTTCTAAAGGGGTGTAATAACCTGGAACGACTCAACTTGAAACGGTGCTATAACATAACGAACGATGTCTTTAAAGATGTAGCAAAATCCCTCGCGAACCTAACTTATCTCAACGTCTCCTTCACTCGAGTCACTGGGTCTGCCATCGCTCCAATCTACGCAAGCGCACCAAAACTCGCCATCGTTAAAATGGCAGGATGTACCCTATGTGACGGCCGAAGAGTCAAACACGTTTTTCCGCACCCGTCACTTAACCTCCTCACTCTGAAATTACGACACGTCGCCCTGAACGCACAGGACATTCATCATATCCTCGCTTCATTCCCAAAGCTCCAGAACTTTGATTGTTCTGCTGCCCCGTCTTCAAGTCCTATTAGCCTGGCGACATTCATGGAACTGCCACATCCTTCCGAATTACGAAAACTCAATCTGTCCAATCTCCCGAATTTTAGACTCAGCAGTGTCAACCTCCTGTATCACTTCTTTAAGGTTCACGATAAACTCGAACATGTATACTTGACGGGCATCCGAGTTAATTTTGCGACTGCAATCCCCCGATCCTCTCTCGCCCGTCTCAAAACGCTATTCCTCCCGGAACTCAGCTGTTCTTCTCCTGATTTTCTCCCGACATGTCTTGAATTCGCGTCAAATTTGACCTATCTCGACCTCTCTAAAACACTGATACCATTCACATTTTTCTCGAATGATAGCATGAAATTCCTGGTATGCAACGTCCCACACTTACAGGTTCTTTCGTTGGAGAATGCGGCCATCGACGATCTTTCAACTATCGCGATCGCAAGAATCCATACGTTACGTTCGTTGTTCCTGCGGAATACCCAGATTTCAATGTTTGGTGTACGGACCGTTGTTTTTGCGTGTCCATGGTTGGAGGAGCTCGATGTATCGTCGTGTCGGAAAATTCCGCTGATGGCAAGACGGACGCTACTGCAGATTCTCCGGTGGGAGTTTTGGCAACGTTTGGAGGAGGCACACGAAACGGGGCTTGCAATGGATGGCAAAAAGTTTGTTGTAGAGAAATTGTATAGTGAAGGGGAAGAACGAGAGGGACTAATTCATCGGTGGGACGATGGGGAAACACGTTCCACTTCGAATTGAATGCATTTCTTCTAATCTTGGAGGATTAAGACCAAAATCCTATGTATCACTAATGCAAGGAGCTCTCCATAAAGCAAATGACGATGGGCGGTACCAACAATACATTTTGCTTCGATGAATTGAAACTAAGCGAAATCCCTCGTCGCTATGCCCGGAAATGCCGAATACAATCTTATCCAAACCCACTTCAAACCCCTGTTCAACTTTCTGTTTCATCTGATGCCCTATGTGGGTGAAGATCTATGATAGAACGTTCTGCAAAATCTTCACATATCCTGCATATTGCCTTATGGCCATTGATCAATATTCTGGTCTCCCTTCTAACCATCTCGAACGCTAAATTCAATCTCCAGAGGTGCTGAGGATTCTGTGAAGGATCCTTTGATCTTGTCAGTAAATCAGACAGCGCGGCCGATCCATCTTTATACCTAGTCATTCGCAATTCGAGAGCCTTGTTAAGCAGCACAACGACATTAAATGATGGGGTACAATCAAAGACTGGTCGCGTTATGAACAGATACGAGAGGATATTCCGTATCGCCACTTCTAATTCCCCTGGGGCCGGACATTCTGTTTCTCCGTCGAAGCGATAGCAAAGGAAGGCCCAGACCAGACACGTCAAACTTGGTCCCTTATCCGTGAAACTCAGGCTCCAATAGACAAATTCTTCGCCTGTGGTGCGAATATCCAAATCGCGATACGACATCAATTCATTCCACATCGCCAACGTCGAGTCGTGTTCCGCCGCTAATCTTTGCAGAGTTTCGAACCCGTGGTCCATCCAGAATTTGGCGATTGGCGCAGGGACCCTGACGATAGACGTTTCATGGAAGAGCTCTCTGTGGAAACTAACGAAATCCGTGCGACAATCGGGGTCAAAAAAGCCGTACGTCGAAATGAGTTTTTGATTATTTAGATTTCCGTAGTTGTTGTAAAGTTGCCGACATTCGGTGATGTCACGGGTGAGAACCAGGTCGCAGGTGTCATACAGAGCGGAACGGTCTTCAATTTGTCGATTTTCAGTGGTCCAGAGCCTGGTGTTGGGGTCAAGGACGGCGACATCGACAGTTTTGAGGTCGGGTTCGTCTTCCTCCGCCTCGACTGGGGAGCGGCCGAGTTTCACGCGCTTTCGGGGGGGATAGATACATTCCGCCTGATGGCTTTCGGCGCACTGTCTGCAATCTGGGACAGACTGCGAAGGGAAGCATGAGCATTTGGGTCTGCCGCATCGTTCGCATACTTCGAAACGAGATTCGAAGCCAACGTCTTCACGGCCGGGACCGCGATGATTAAACCTTATGGTTAGAGTGAGTTTATACTTGGTTTCATTACAAGTCTGCGATGGGGACGAGGGAGAGTTCATGGTAGTCGTCCACCTTGAGATTAGATGGTTTTAATGCTGGGGATACGTAAAAGCATCTGCTGACTACGAGGACAAGTCCTTTAACCCAATTTTGCGTTATGAACTGATGGACTTGAGGCTGAAAGACTTTTCGATGCTTATCCATAAAGGGCTTAATATCGCTCTTGAAGACAAGCATGGCATCAGGAGATGGGCATACATCGCTATCGCCCTTTTGGTCCTCAATTTCAGTCCCTGCGAGATACGTTTTATCCTCATTACTCCACAACCTCGGCACATCAGGCACGACAACTTCCCCCTCTTTGCCATAGAAAATCGCATTGTACCCAGCAAACCGACTCGCTTTCTTCAACCAGAATTCGTATAAAAAGACAAGCGCAAGTTTTACGATCGCGGGCCAATCAACGGTTGCAAGGACAGCCCGAAGGGGGACATGAGTTGTACGAGGACTCATCACACATGTTTTGGGGATCCGGGCAACGACGGTCCCTTCTTTAAGGCGTGTTCCGGTTGCTGATGCGATACCATAGCCGCTGTTGCTATTGTGGATAAACGCGAGGTATGGATGGATGTAAAGGCCATGCTGGTCGCGGGCTTCCCATATCCAGTCGAAGGCATCTAGCGGGCGAGGAGGATGAGCGAAACGCAGGTTCTTGTCCATCTTAAAGAATATGGACATCGTGACGTTCTTGGCGAGGTGGTGACATGCCGACGTCGCAAACGCGAGGAGGTTTGAGTGAAGCCGGGAACACGAGGCCACCGCCGATCTTCCCCTCGCTGCGTTCGGTGTCACCTCTTGCACGAGCGGAGGGAAGATGCCCAAGTATGCCCAGGTATCTCGACCGCTCTTGTCTCGTCTCTCTGAAAACAGCCTGACGTCCCATAGGTTGTCATTGGTCCCCCGGGTGCAGGGAAGACAACATACTGTAATGGAATGAACCAATTTCTCGGAGCCCTCGGACGCAAGTCCTCTGTTGTAAATCTCGACGCAGCCAACAACAACCTCTCCTACCCATGTGCCATCAACATATTCAGCCTAATAAGTCTTGAGGAAATCATGCAACATGAACAGCTAGGGCCAAATGGTGCCATTATGTATGCACTGGAGACTCTGGAAGCCAACTTTGAGTGGCTCGAAGACGAGTTGGCCAAACTTGGCGGTGCAAGGCTCAAAAAGAGGGATTCTGATGGACAGATGATTACATTCTTTTCGATTGCCCTGGACAAGTCGAGCTATTCACACATCATGACTCGTTGAAGCGCATACTCAGAAAACTGGAAAAGAAGCTCGATTTTCGGGTACCTTATGTCTACTTCTGCCGCTGACTGCAGCTCGTTGTCATCAATCTTGTTGATTCGTACTGTTGTACAGATCCAGCATTATATGTCTCCGCTGTGCTTCTGTGTTTAAAGACTATGCTTCAGATGGAATTCTCGTTTATAAATGTCCTCACAAAGGTCGATTTGTTAAGTCGTTATAGTCATTTAGGTACTTTTCGCTCTGAATGACTCTAATGACAGCATTTAAATTCGACTTCTACACTCAAGTCCAAGATTTATCGTACCTCCTAGACCAACTCAATGAGAGCCACCGAACAAAACGATACGCTGCCCTAAACTCGGCAATCTGCGATCTTATCGAGGATTTCGGGCTGGTTTATTTCGAGACCCTTGCCGTTGAGGTATTCGAAGTTAATTCACAGTCTAATCGGAAGGATAAACGTTCGATGGCACGTCTATTAGAGGCGGTCGATCGTGCTGGAGGATACATGTTTGGCAGCACCGAGGCATCTGCGGATTATATCTGGACATCAGCAACGCGAACGGGCTGGGCTTCAGATCTTAATGTCCACGACATTCAAGAGCGATGGATCGATTATAAAGATGAATATGATGCAAAGGAACGCGAGGAATGGGCACTTCAGCAAAATGAGGAGACAGAAGCGGCTATGAGATGAAAATGTAGATTAAAGGAGATATCGTTCAAGCCAAACCTTGATCCCAATTACGACGCCCCAAACACCCTAACATGGCGCCGTGTCTTCGCACAGAAAATTGGAGATCGTTAGCCTATGTATGGATACTATGTGAAACTGTAAGTATGCGAATGCTATCAGTCAGGAAGGCCAGCTGGCTGCCACGCACATACACACGCACATATAAATATGTACAAATAAATCAATAATCATCAATGAAAGACTGATAGAGCGGAATTTTTCGCTCAAAGTCATCTGGACCCGCTTCAGGCGTAAACGCCAACGGTGTACTAGGCCCCGCAGCTCCCTCCAAAGGCTCAATCTCATCCTCGGGATCATTAAAAATCTTCGTATCACCATGGAATCGATACATTTTCTCGCCATTATCGAACTGTTCGTCCGACTCATCGAACACAAGCGAGGAATGTAAATTCATGATTCCGTCCGCACGCCACAGATTCTGGCTAACGCCAGGCATAATTTCCTGGGCGCCTTCAGGGATGGATTTGAAGCGGTCAGGTTGAGCACCATCACGTAGTGTCCAACCAAACAGGATCCCATGAAGAGCGAATTTCCAGCCATAAAAGTCTGTCGCGCGGATTCGTCGTTTGATTTCGGCGAGGAGACAGTCGCGGTGGCATTGTTGTTGCAGGAGGATTGCGGCGATCCAGACATTTTGGATGGTAATAGAATCGCAGTTTACGGGGGTAGAGAAGAATGCGCGCAAGAGGGCATGGACGATGGCGCCGATACGAGGAGGGACGAAATAATCGTCGGGTCGGACGACACGCCAGAGTTGGATGTGGGCCGAAAAGGCGTTAGTGTAAACTGCCGCGACTGCGTGGTGAGGGTATCGATGAGGAAGAATCTCGCGCACGGGGGTTTGATTGATGTCTTCCTCACCAATGGCCATTTGATCGAAACTCAGGGGTGCAAACCACGGAGGGAGACTACGATGCCAGGTTTCGAGTTCGAGCTGCATTGCATCGACTTTCCTTCGGATTCTCGCCTCAACTGCAGCAAAGTACACTGCCTGGTCAAAATTCGGCTGAAGACTCTTTCTTTTGGCTTTTTCCAAGGCGTTTTTTCGACATTCTTGCGCATAGCGTTTGAGAACGGTAAGTTTGGCGGTGATGCAAGACAGCTTCGAGAAAGCGGCGTCAGCAGCAAGGAGCAGTGGCGCATCGTGCCGAATTGTGATGTGGCAAAGAGGATCGACTTGCCACCATTCTTCGTCCAGGAAGGCGGGGTTGCCGGTGGTCACCGATGAGCCACAATCGGTTCGAAGCCAGAACGAGAATAATGCTCTGCCGATCGGGGTTTGTGAAGCTTCGCGGCCTCGAGCAACAATTGCCTTCGTGGCAGCCATCATGTGCAGGCCCATTGTGGTGATTTCGCCTCGCCACAGCTAGAAATCAGATTTACTCATCGATACGAAGGCGTACCTCAATATGTGCAAGTACTAGCATTGCCGCAAGACGAGCGTCATCGTATGTGGAGCCGGATTGGCTGGCCCTCAAGGCCGCGCCGTAATACATGAGGATGCGCCGTTCACTTTCCTCCCGGTCAAACTTCATGGGCAATACATGAACGGCAGCGAATGTAATAAGCGCATTGAGCAACCCTATCGATCCCTCGGCCCTTCCCAAGGCCATAGCTGGAATATCTGTTCGCCAAATATCGATATAGCAGGGCGAGATATCGGATAGACGACTCGCCGTCATACGCAAATAAGTGCACAAAAGTTCTTGATACTCCCAATTGTAAACGACATTATCGGAAAATATTGTCGACATACTCTCGTGAATACGGGCAGGCAAGTACATGTTCTCGAGGGCATAGGCGAATGGTGTCCAGGCTATTTCCTGCAGCAACTCGACGGGAAGGTGCGGTTTGAACGAGGCGAAATCCTCAAACGCATGGACAGGATTGAATACATCGGTAGGACGAAAGGCGGCACCTTCGACACTTCTTGCCAATTGCCCTGTGATGATAATCTCGGAAAATCGCCTCGCTCGTTGAACGACCTTGCACAACCAGTCAGTATCGGGCTGAGAGCAGATCCCACCTCCTGCTCCTGACGTCGAGAACGCCTTCCCTGCCCCTTTCGGCGCCTCGCAACGGCGGTATTTGCCTGCTCATTTCGCCGGATCAAGTCTCGGATGCGAGTTTCTATCCTATCTACACCCAAATTAATATAACCGAGCGCAATTAGCTGACAATTACCAAGGTGAATATCGACGGTTTTGTTGGTTGATCGCTTTACATCATCACGCGGCTCGGGAGACAACTGGTCACTCGACGAATTTCTGCCTCGCTTAGGGCGAGCGGGCGGGTCGGCTGCCATGGGTGAATTGGCAGGAAACATCGGGAGAGAAGTCGCAGGCAATCGCAAATCGAGGGAAGAGAAGGACTTGGGAGGTTTGGAGGGAATTTGATATGGCGATGGGGATTTGCAGGGCGCCCGCTATAATTTATAGACCTCCGGAGTGGATGGCTGGAGCCGATGGGCCGGTGGCCCATCCGTAGGGCCTTCGGTCGGCTTCATTCCAGAAATTAATATTGTTGCTTAGGTAATCCCAGCCACACAAAGTTGCCGCGAGCAGGGCCGATCGGTTCATTCAGGGGGGCTAATAATATAATGAAAGCACAGTTCTGACTCGTCTTCAAGCCCTGACAGGTTCGCCGATCCCCCCATTCGCTCCCTTTTTGAAACAGTTAAGGACATTTATCATGATTGTCCCTATAGATGACCGTGTTGGGAGTAAGGCTACCGGAGAATTATTTGGCACGGCCCTCAGCACGCCACAAACCAGGTCTTGCCGCGGGGGAGACATGTTAACGGACCCATCACGGCGCAGATTCGCACCCCACTGTCCTCGCATTGACCCCGTTCATCGAAACTTTAATTCGTACAATTACCCCAAAAATTTTATTTTTCGATTTTGAAAACGTTGTTAAGTTTCCTATTATAAATTCTCGCTGCTAAAAATGAAACGATCGCTCCTTCCAGCAAGTTTTGTGCCTCAGTTGATTCATGTGCTTTGCAATCTCCGCTTGCCGAGACTATCCCGCATTCGGAAGTCTGATTGGGATCAATCGAGTGTATCCGGATCGATCCCGGAAGGACCGTTGTTGGGCCGGAGGCCCGAGCGTTGCCCTACAAAGCAGTCCCTTAAATTTCCCACGGTCATTCACCGATAAGTCGACGAAGATGTGCCAGCTTTTAGACCATATCGATGCGGATTGACAAAAATGACACGTCGGTGTCGACAGCTGTGGCCAGCTGACAATTTGGGCTCGGTCCCCCGGAAACGAGGTCTTAAAATTGTTACCGGACGAGCCGGGTGTGAGAACCGCTTCTGCTTCTTTCGTTGTTATGGGAGGAACAATTTCAAGTGCCGGTCGGGCATCAAGAACCAACTTATCCTGCGGCGAAACAGCCATTTTAGAACAACAGGAACCCATGGGGAAGATATTTTCCGGTTTCCTCGGCCTGTTGAATGCCGCGGCTTCGCTACGGATTTGCCAGCCAATCAGAACCGTTTCTGGTCCGATCCCGCGGATAGTCAGCCATCTGCCGGCTCGCCCGCCGCATCGCTTGCAACAGACGTGACATGTTCAAGATCTTGAGCCAATCTTGATGATGATGCCCCAGTTGGCGTGTCAAAATTCGATTAACCTTCTTGCACGTAAATTGAGGGGGTATGCTTAATTAGGGGGTTAATATTAGGACGCCCCGGCGAACTTCGGCCATGTTTTACGATAATGGTCTTCTAAACTCTCCGTTAGAACTTACAACACTGCAGTCCCTAGAGACTGTAAATTTGATAATGTTGGAGACAGCGATGTCGCCGACAAGGCATGTTTATTGTAGCTTGATAGAGTCAAGTTTTCGCCTCAGTTTGAAGGACTTGCCAAATAATCCACTTTTTTCACCTAATAGTGAACAATAGTTTTCAATAGGGAGAATTAGGACTCTATTCTAACCCAATCCGGCTTTAGAAGCTGCTCGTAAAGTTAGTGGCATTATTGTGTTTTCACACGAAGTGCTTGGTGAAAAATTCGATCGGGGAACACAGAGAATCGACAACCAATCATACGCCACTTCTCCGACACACAAATTCTTAGGTTTAGCGCACATCAACATACTCGTTGCCCAATTTCCGTCGCCGCTAGCGATCCGCTTCTCCTCTAGCCAAGATGCCCAAGGCCCTCAACGCCGAGCAAAAAGCGACTGTGACAGCCATGCTTGCCGCCAAAGCCCCGCAACGTGATATTGCCCAGGCAGCCTCGTGCTCCGTTTCTCAAATTAAAAGAATGGCCAAAAATATCCGTCGATGGGGCATCCCCGTCGCTCCAAAACTAGTCCCGCAGGGTCGTCCACGTGCCCTTACTCCTGATGTTGCAGAGGTATCCCAAATATCTTGCTGTGAAATCTTTGACTGCCCGTTATGGAAGACTGATCGCGGGGCCTAGGGGTTAATAGAATATTTCAGACAACATCCGTTCGCGAATCTTGGGGAGATTGTTGCTTATGCTTTTGCGACATATCAAGTTGCGACGACCAAATCTACTGTGTCGAGAGTGTTGAAGCGGGCCAACGTTGATCGGAATGAGGTCTGTTCCCTCGTATATTCGGCATAATGAGTAGCTTCAGATCAGGGCTCGAGGTCAGACCGGTGTTGTGCCGACGACTTTGGAGGTGAACGATGCGATTCCACTAGATCCCGTCATAACGGACACTCGATAAGGGGGGTTTCGCCGTCAACTGCAGAAAGTTTTATCCTGCGTCTTATCCGACGCGACTGTGGATATACCTCATTCCGGTGCGGTAAGGAGACGGGTTAGACATTTCAGGATCACCATTGACCATGCAACCAAGATCAGGGGTCCCGTATGGCCGATTGATTTGCTTTGCTCAACTTGGAAATCGAGTTACGATTAGAGCCGCTGTAATAGATTCCCAGGCCCGTACTAAATTCGAGATAGGAGACTTAATCTAACGACATCACACTTTTCTCCTGGCTTTGTCCTCTGAACATCTCTTCTGCTTCCTCGAAGAAAGCTACGCTGATTCTTGCCCTTATTCAACCGGGGAGCTTCTGGCGGAATTCATTGCAAGCCGATTGGTCGGCCACCCACGTCCATCCGCGTCACTCCCCCCTCTTTCCTGGCAGTCGATGAACTTCCGTCAAATTCACCCGCATATTTCCAATCTCTTTCTATCATGTCTTCCTCAGGTCCAGCAGTTACAGTCCTCTGATAGAGCGGACGTATTGGAAAGATGGGCATGGCGATTGCGTTTGAAGCGCCCTCAGACCAAACCACGTCACGGATTTATGTATCATCTCGCAGAAATTTAATGCTGACTCACCGGAGGGGATCAGCCAACGGTAGAGAATGCTTCGTATAACAATACCCGAGTCTCACTCAGGCGCTCGCCGGAATTGATGTTATCATTAGTACCTTTGACTTTATTGAGGCTCCTAATATGAGATACTATGGGATTGCAGGGGAATGATTGGAAACAAAATAAGGATAGTTTATTTGAAGGAATTTCTCGATCAGAAGTAAAATTTTATATCCCCTCGGAATGCAGGGCGAGTCATTAGATCACCAATGATGGAGAATAACAAGACGTCCGAACCGAAAGCGCATGAATTCGAAGCGGCAAAAGAAAAGCGTCCGAAAGTCGTTGGGATTTTCCGATCGCTCATCAGGGAACAAACTTTTTCAACTGGTAAGGAGAAAGGGGTACGGAATATCACAGGCGATGGCGATGTTTCGGAGAGTCTTACGCGAGAGAAAATGGCGGAGGGCTCGCGATCGAAGCTACTTTCGTGGCATACCATGAAGCCGAATATGTCCTGTAGCGAGTCACCTTTTACAGTTGTACACAAATGTTCAATGAATGTGCTGCCGGCTCCTTAGCAAATATGCGACTACCAGACATAAGCTCGAGATCAACTGCAAACCCTTGGCCAAAGCCATGGAAAAGTGGTAAGTCAAGAATCACATTATCCATACCGGATATAGCATTCGTCCTTTCGCATCGCTCTGCGTTAACCTCGTCAGATCGGGGCCTCTCTTGCTCATCATAATGGCGGAAGGACGTTTCAATTAAACCATCGACAGCGCTAACGAATCCTCAACCCGGGACAAAATATATGGAAACCAAATCTTTCGAAGACTAGGTCGTCCATGGGTTGGAAGACTCCATTTTGATGATCCTGACCACGGCTGAATGAACTAAGATGATACTTGAGGCATTATAATCCAGTTTTACATATTACAATCCTTTGTTCTTGCATTAATAAGGGTCTATCATGAATATATCAGTCCAACATTCCACATACATGCCCTCTGTCCATCCAGCCATGGGCCCCCTCATACCATGCCTGTCTATGCGCGTGCCTCGCTTTTTTCCTTGTCTCCTTCCGTCGGCGACACGTCCGCTTTAATCTCCGTCGAGCCGCCCTCCGTCGTCTCACTTTTTGGGTAAATCCACCCGCCTTTCCGCCCAATCACACCAACACGATCATACACCGTCCTGGCGCGCACATACGGATCTAACCTCCAATAATTTTCATTCATTTCCTTCGCAATGGCATCCCGCTCCGCAACCGTGCTGTCATCTCCCGCGATCCACTTTTTTGTGCTCTCTTCAAATCGTCGGAACATCCCCTCCCGTTCCTCTTGAATCCTATCCCGTGTCGCAGTATCCTTCATGATATCATTTTCGCCGGGGACAGGCTCGACATAGGTCCATTCGAACTGTTCGTCGCCTTCGAGTTCTTTGACAATTCGGCCTCGGGGGATGAACTTTTCGAGATCGTCGGCGGAGCGAGTGAAG
>Ga0335081_10011853_pt1 | contig 14121 bp, 11 predicted proteins | sample Lox_Sample_35_FD_206713 | JGI IMG/M metagenome (GOLD analysis project Ga0335081, IMG submission 206713) | Soil microbial communities from Loxahatchee National Wildlife Refuge, Florida, United States - Lox_Sample_3.5 | ecosystem: Environmental > Terrestrial > Soil > Wetlands | place: USA... | reverse complement strand
GTTCCCACGCTCGCGATTCCCACGGCTGTCTGGTTCCTGCCATTGCATCTCAACCCGCCCGCGCAGCATGCCATCGCCATCGCGCTGTTCATGATACTCGGCTGGGCGACGGAGGCGATGGATCATGGGCTCACCGGCCTGATCGGGTGCTATTTGTTCTGGGCTCTCGGAGTCGTCCGGTTCGATGTGGCCTTCAGCGGGTTCGCGGATGATACGCCCTGGTTTCTGATGGGCGCCATCCTGTTCGGCACCATGGCGGCGAAATCCGGCCTGGCGCGCAGGCTCGCTTATCTCGTCACCATCCGCGTGGGCACCAGTTACTCGCGTCTGCTTCTCGCGCTGATCCTCTCCGATTTCCTCCTGACCTTCATGGTCCCCTCCGGCATGGCGCGCATCACCATCATGGCCGCCATAGCCACTGGACTCATCGACGAGTTCGGCTTGGGCATCGGCAGCAACGTCGGCCGCGGCGCGTTTCTGATCATCACCTACACTGCCACGGTATTTGACAAGAGCATCATCGCCGGCGCCGCCGCCATCACCGGCCGCGGCATCATGGAGAGCATCGGCCACACCGACGTGCTCTGGAGCCGCTGGCTCTTGGCCTACTTGCCGTCGGACATCGTCACCATCCTGGTGGCGTGGCGCCTCACGCTATGGTTGTATCCGCCCGAAACCGCCTCGCTTCCGGGGGGCGTCGAATTCCTCAAGGCGGAACTGCGCAAGGCCGGTCGCTGGAGCTCGATGGAAAAGAAGGCGCTGGCTCTGATGCTCGCAGCCGTCGCGCTCTGGGCAACCGACTTCCTGCACCATATCTCGCCATCGATGATTGGGCTCGGCATTGGTCTGCTGGCCGTGCTGCCGTTCACCGGCATCTTAGACATCGAAGACCTGAAACGGATCAATTTTCTGCAGCTCTTCTTTGTCGCGGCTGCAGTCAGCATGGGCAAGGTGTTGAGCGCCACCAAAGGGCTCGACGTTCTTACCAACATCGTGTTCGGCTGGATGCAGCCGCTCCTCAACCACAATTTCCTCTCGATTCTGGCGCTCTATTGGGGCGGCTTTGTGTACCACATCTTCCTGGCCAGTGAGATCTCCATGCTGGGCACCTCCATGCCCCTGCTCATGAACTTCGCGTCCGCGCACGGGTTGAGCACTCTCAAGCTGGGCATGATCTGGGTGTTCGCGAGCGGCGGCAAGATCTTCGTGTACCAGTCGGGCGTCCTGATCATCGGATACGCGTACGGGTACTTCCGACCCAAAGATATTCTCCGCCTCGGCCTGCTGCTGAGCGCGGCCGATTCGCTGCTCCTCCTGTTAGTGGTGCCATTTTATTGGCCGTTGATCGGAATCCATTAGGCGACCTGGCTACGTATACAATATTTTCCTGGAGGAAAACACCCATGCCCGAAGCCGCCGCCACCGAGTTCTGGAAAGGCATCAAGCCTATCCAGAAGGTCTTTCAGAAAGATGCCTTGCCGGAAGTGTACCTACACAACGCGCCGACCGACGATGAGCGGCTGTACGTCCCTTTCAATGAAACCGTTTTTTCGCGGCCGCTGTGGATTTCTCCCGGCCAGAACCGCTGGTGCGACATCCTGATGGCGAAGGGCGCGGGTTTGGTGAACCGTCACTACCACCCGCACGAAGTCTTCGCGTACACGATTTCGGGCAAGTGGGGCTACCTGGAGCATGACTGGACCGCCACCGCCGGCGACTTCATCTACGAAACCCCCGGCGAAGCCCACACGCTAGTGGCCTATGAACACAAAGATCCGATGAAGGTGTTCTTCGTAGTCAGCGGCCCGCTCATCTGGCTCGATGAGCACGGCGAACACTGCGGCTACTTCGACGTCCACCATTACATCGCCATGGCGCGGGAGCACTACCAAAAAGTCGGCCTGGGCGCCGACTACGTGAATACGCTCTTCCGCTAGCATCACGTCTTAGCTTTCGGACCGAGCGTGCCAATTGGCTGGCAACAGCTGCGCCGAGTCGTCCGCGGAGAGCGTGCTTTACGTCGACTTGACGTGAGCCGGACATCGCGCTCTTCATTAGGAGGCGATTTGATCCGCATAGGGGCAGGCGGTCACCCGCCAACCCCACCTGACGTGTACCGGGTCCGTACACGGCGGTTCGAGTCGGGTAGCCGACGTTGAAGGCTCTGACCGTAAGCCAGATCTTGGCTGTGGTGTTGCGACGATGCCTGTCGGCCGCTGTTTACTTCACTTCCAGAGTCTTGACACCGGCCGTGCCTGCCCCAGCGCCCACGTATCCGATGGCACCCTTGGTCTTCGCCACGTAGGCGACTACTTCAGCGTCGGAGGCGAGTGCTTTGGGCATGGAGCCCTTACCAGTGAAGACAAGGCTGCGGTAGTAGGTCTCCAAAGCGGCGTCCGTCTTGCCGAGATACTCCTTCACGAAGGCTTCGTGCACGGGCCCGCCTTTTTCGAGGACTGGCTCCAAGTGGCTGCCGCCGAGCGAGGTCGAGGTTGCCAGAAAAATACTTTTCAATTCGTTGGCCGAAATCGATTCGGCGCTCACCGACGAGTTGACGATGATCTTCACGTCACTGGCATACCCCGCTGCCGCTAAACTCAGCAGGAGGATAGTTCGTAAGTAGTTCATAGCCGTGTCTCCTTAGAAGTTGAATCCTGTGCGCAGCACCAGCATATTAGTCAGGCGGCTGAAACCGTTCGGATTGTCGGGACCGTAGAAGCCGCGCACCAAGGCGTACTCCGCGTAGCCCGACATGAAGTGCCCCTCCAGCTTGAAGTAGGCGTGACGGTTGATGTCGACACGGGCCGAGACCACTTTGTCGTGCACATAACTCCCGGGATCGGTCGAGGGAAGGCCGGTATAAGGCCGCACGTCGACGAAGTGGGAATAATAGCTTCCCAGCTCCAACCGTTTGTGCACCCTATAGGCGGCCGACGCGTACCAGCTCCGAGTATCGTCGGTGACTGGCAGGGAGTAGTTCACCAGAATGCCGCGGAAATAACGGCGGTACTCGGCGTCGGCATGAAATTTGCCGTGATCGTACTGCGCGTAGAATTGCTGCAGGTATTCCTTATTGGATTCCTCGTGTACCGGCGCGACGGTTCCATAGAAGGCCCAGGTTCCGTCGCCAACCACGTCGCGCTTCATGTAGGAAGCCCCCACGGTCACGCCGGAGAGGGGAGTCGCCCAACGCAGATCCGCGCCTTCGCTACGCCCGCCATAGGTTTTGTAATTAACGCCGATCGTGCTCAACGCATAAGCGTAGCCACCGTTCAGGTCGTTCGGATTCCCGCCCGCCCATACGACGTAGGAGAACGTACCCATCCGTTTCGGCGACACCGAGCCGTACAGATCCCCGCCCGTATGCGCAATATAACTCGAACGCTGGTCGACCGCGTAAATCGACTGCGGCAGCAGCGCCCAGGTCTGGAGGAATTCCATATCCTGGGAATCGTTGTAGAGGCCGAACGTCGTCTTCACCTTGCCCGCACGCACGCCGAACCAGGACTTGAATTTGTAATCACCCATGGCCCAATCGAGTTCCGGTGCCCACTGGCCGAAGTGGCCAATGTCGCGCACGTAGACTTGGGCTCCCACGCGGAATTTGTCGGTGATTTGAGTGGAAACGTTCAACCCGCCTTCCGTGAAGAAGCTACCGCTGGTAGTGTCCATGGTTAGGTAGTTGTTGGCATTGGAATACGCAAAGCCTTCCGACAGAAAGCCGTGGACCTGCAGGTCCCGTCCGGCAAGGTGAAGGTCGACTTGGCCATACAAAAAGCCGGGCGCCGTGGATAGGGCAGCGGCCATAACGAATACCCGTATATTCATGTCTTACTCCTTTGCGTCGAGCTATCTCGCGCAACGTTCTCCGCGGCTCTTTTCTGAACTGCCAGATTGACAACTCCGCTCAATCTGAATGCGAGCTCTCGGTGCCCCGTTGCGCTGCAACTATGAACTCGTATCGGCGGAAATCTGCCTGTCTTTACCCCTCATCAAATTTCGAGACGCAAATTCTAGTGTTCAGTCACAAAAAGAGTACATTATCCCAATATGCAGTCTCATGTTTCTCAACGATCGAGTCGATGAGTTGGTTATTCGGCGTTTCTCCTCAGCGCACGGCACGTGAGTCCGGTGTTTGCGGTGCGCTCCTCTGCGAGTCCTGGGCCATCTGACCCGCCCGTGGGAGGCGAATCGTCGATGCCGGAGTAAACGGAACAACGTGCTCTTAATCAGCGGGCCGCAGGTTGAGGATCGATCCCGTGAACGGCGTTCACGAATTTGCTAAACCGCCACTACCATCCGCACGAGGTCTTCGCCTACACGATTTCGGGTAAGTGGGGCTACCTGGAACATGACTGGACCGCGACCGCCGGCGGCTTTATTTACGAAACTCCCGGCGAAGCGCACACGCTGGTGGCCTATGAAAAAAGATCCGATGAAAGTGTTCTTCGTAGTCAGCGGCCCGCTCACCTGGCTCGGTGAGAAAGGCGAACACTGCGAACTTCGACGTGCACCATAACATCGCCATGGCGCGGGAGCACTATCAAAGAGTCGGCCTGCGTGCCGACTACGTGAATATGCTCTTCCGCTAGCATCAGCTGGCTTGCGGAACGACCGTGCCAATTGACTGGCAGCAGCTACCCCGAGTCACATCCGCGGAGAGCGCGCTTTACGCCACTTGATGTGAGCTGAATTTCACGGAGTATCTTCCAGAACGCCATTGCGAGACAACTATCTAACATCGGCTTCAACAATCGAACCGTCATGTTGCCGGGGGTATGTCGCGGCGACAAGCTCTGAAGAGTTCCACTTCACTGTAGGCGTATAGGATGAGAATTGCTGCGTAACAGAGAATCGTTAGTAACGCCGTGGCAAACCACCCACCTGACTTTACAGTCCATAGCGCGAGCATTGCGGGTAGCAGGCTGCCCCGTATCAATCTCCCACGCTCGCGTCGTTTCTGGATTTCGGTACGACGGTCCTCTGCCGCATTCCGCTCGGCAGTCCAGATCGCCGCACCGTAAGCATCGTTCACTCCGGATTTCGATTGGCGGGCGAAGTATTTCGGATACCGAATTCGGAGCAATATGGGCCGAATTGGATGAGCTGAAGACCCATCCAAAAGGAGCTTGCTGACCGTGACGGCCAACGCTCCGAGCAGGTACGCGGCCGCTGTGAACGTTACCGCACCCGCGACAGCCTGGCTCATCAGCCAGGCAAACTGTTGAGGATATTGTCCGACCATTCCCTTTGGAACAAGCGCCGTAAGCTGTGCAAGAATGAGCGCGCCCGGCAAGAGGTTTTCGATGTAGACGTTTTGCTGGGTTCCACGATGGCTATATCGTGCGCTTCTTCAGCGTTCCTGGCAAGTCCCTGGATCGGGGCAGTTCTATCCCTCGATCTGGCCACTATGGGAAAATCCTGCCGTTTACGTCAGAATCCGCGCCACGGCTTGGATCGGCTAAAAGGCGCGCTGGGGCGAGGAAATCGTGCGCCCTCTGCCGCCACCCATGCGGAGCGCGTCGGTAGACCTCAGCCGAAACCAGGCATCACCGGGTTTGCTCTAATGCGCTGTCGCGGTTGCGCTTTTTGCGGTTGCGCTTGCGCGCCAGAGCAGATTTGAGGCGCTTCTTTTGGCCCGGCTTCAGATAGAAAGCGTGCCGCTTGACTTCCTTGATGATGTCCTCTTGCAGGACTTTACGCTTGAAGCGCCGCAGCGCGTTTTCCAGCGTTTCGCCATCCTGAATGTGCACTTCGGCCAAAGATCACCTCTTGTTAACTGGGTAACAGCCTTTTCGGAACAGCAAACGGCGCACAAAACGCGCGCCGTTGCGTGACGAGCCGGATTCCCTAAACGGGGCTAACCTCTTCGGCCTGCAAGCCCTTCGGGCCCTTCTTCACAATGAACGAGACCCGTGCCCCTTCGTCCAACGAACGGTACCCGCTAGCCGCGATGGCGGAAAAATGGACGAAGACGTCTTCGCCGTTTTCGCGCTGGATAAAGCCAAAACCCTTCCCTGCGTTAAACCACTTTACTGTGCCTGTTTCTTTCATGTTTCCTCAGTTTCTGCGATCCCTGTTTTCCTAACTTATCGGTTGAGCATCATGCCGAGGTGACGATGAACTTCGGGAGCACTTTCAGCGGATCCAAACGACGCGAGAGGATTTCAAGATCAAGTTTAGTCTAGCACGTCTCCCGCCCCGCTGTTTTGACGGACCAGCCACGACAGATCTAGGTACTGCGCTACATTTAGCGCAGTACCCAGATCTAGGCAGTACGTCACACAGCCGAACCTCGTAAGCCCGATCGGTCTCGTGAAAACGCCACTCACGGGTTTGGTAAACCGCCACACCACCCGCACGAAATCTTCGCGTACACCGTTTCCGCCAAGTGGGGCTACCCGGAACATGACCGGTCCGCCACCGCGTTATTCGTCGAAATCTGCCCGCACGACTGCGCACCCAGAGCGACGTGATTCGGTGTGATTGGTGCGATTATGTGGTGTAATGGCGCCCAGCACCATCGCAGCCGGTTCGTTCTTATCCTGAATGCCTCATAATTCCGGGTGCGGAAAAATCGCGGCGGACCAAAACTGGACGCGAGCCCATGTGGCAGTATACGGGAGGCGTAAATGAAACGAGAAGTGGCTCTGAAGATTGTCTTGGCTTTGGTAGGCTTGCTCTTCTTGGCGTTAACTTACCCCTTGATAGTGTTCGTGCGGCAAGATCCTTCGTTGTCGATGATGTTCAGCCTTTATGTCACGCTCGGCGTTTTCTTGCTTCTCGCGATCCGCAATCCATTGGCGAATCGCAGCCTGATCGCTTTTACAGCATGGTCGAGCTTCGCTCATGCCGCCGTCATGGGCACCCAGGCACTGCGGGACATGGTTTCACGCGGAGAACTGGTGGGTGTGGCGATCCTCATTGTCATCGGCTTAGCCTTGATCGCGCTTGCGCCGGAAAAGCAGCGTCTCGCACTCCCATCCCAATCCACGGCGGCTCCCTCAAACGCGATATGAGAGTCCGTCAAGCTATTTTGCGAACGGATTTTCCAACGAATTGCTTTGCGGGGTAGACCACCGCGCGCCATCCGGCGTAATGTACATGTCGTCTTCGAGACGCACACCGAATTCTCCGCGCAGGTAGATGCCGGGTTCGTCGGACGCCGTCATGTTCGCCTGCAGCGGCTGGGTGTTGCCTTTCACCAGGTAGGGCCATTCGTGCCCGTCCATGCCGATGCCGTGGCCCAAGCGGTGCGTGAAGTGGCTAAAGCGGGGGCCGAAGCCTGCGTCGTCCACCACTCGGCGCGCGGCGGCATCCACCGCCTCGCAGGGAACTCCCGGTTTGGCTGCGTTGAGCGCGGTCAACTGGGCTTTGTGAACCGTATCGAACAAACGCTTCATCTTGTCAGTCAGTTTACCTACGACGAACGTGCGGCTGATGTCCGATTGGTAGCCTTCTACAACGCATCCGTCGTCAATGAGAACGACGCTGCCTTCGCGGATGACCTGCGGTTGCAGCGAACCGTGGGGCAACGCGGACCAGGCATCCACCTGGCAACTGGCCTCGCCCGGGAAGCCAGTTTGACGGTACGCCGCAGCGATGAGGTCGCTGAACTCGCTGTTGGTCATGCCCGGTTTGAGAGATTTCCAGGCAGCCTCGTAGACCTGCAGCGTGATATCGTTTGCGAGCTGCATGAGCTTGAGTTCTGCTGGACTCTTGAAGCTGCGGCAGCCCGCTGTGACGGGCGTAGCGCTGCTGATTTCGATACCTCGGGAAGCTTTGCGGATGCCTTCCGAGAAGACGAAGGGGACTCGCTCCTCGATCCCCAGACGGCCGGTAGTGACGCCCGATTCGCGGAGCGCCTGTGCGATGAGGGCATAGGGGTCGCTGTCTTCTTGCCAGGCGAAAATTCTCGATTCGCGGCTAACTGGCGCCCCGGTCATCAGTTCTCGCAGGCGTTCCTCTTCGAATGCTGGGCAGACGTAGGACGGGTTGCCCTTTTGAGGAAGGACGAAGGTGAACAGGCGCTCGCTGTTGCCCCAGTGGATGCCGGTGAAGTAGTTGAGAGAGGTTCCACCGGCGAGCGCTATGGCGTCGATCTGGTTTGCACATCAGCGAGCGGGCCCGGTCGAAACGGGACTCGCGCTCGGCAAGCGGGATGGCATGGGCTTCGGCGCGCCGACTGCCGAGGGCGGCAATGGACGGGGGAAGGACCGTCGCCGCAATGGCGTGCCGGACCCCGCGCACTGCGGTTGCAGCTGAGGCTGTGACGAGGAAGCCGCGCCGCGTCATCTATAGGATTGTTATCTCATAAATCAGCGCAGGCTTTGGTCCACGCGACTAAGTGCTCCACCGGTGTGGTGCCGTGATAGACTAATCGGGAAACTCAAAAGGAGATCCGGATGACAAAATTCTTTGGTGTATTTCTACTCGTGGCTGCGTGTTTCAGCCCGGTCTATGGGCAGGCAACGAAACCCGCCGCCTCAGGCACCGCTGAAGCCGTCAAACAGCTGGAGCGCGATTGGTCGGAGGCGCAGAAGGCCCGTGACATCGACAAGCTCACCCAAATCCTGGCCGACGATTGGTCGGGCTTGGGCTCGGACGGCGCCCGGTCAACGAAAAAGCAGTTTCTGGACGATGTCAAATCTGGTGTGAACAAGCTTGAGTCGTTCGAGATTGGACCCATGGACGTTAAGGTGATCGGATCGATCGCTGTTGTCCAGGGCAGCGACACGGAAAAAAGCTCCAACAAGGGAAAAGACACCAGCGGCAAATGGGTGTGGATGGATGTATTCGTGAATCGGGATGGCAAGTGGCAGGCGGTGCGATCTCAATCCGCGATGGTAAAGTAGCGCTGGCAACGTTCCCTTGGCGCGGCTCCGTGGCCGGAATCCTCGCCTTGGCGGCGACACACAGGAGCCGCGTCTTGCCGTCGCCACCGATCATTGATGTTCCAGAGTCTTGCGCGCATCCAGGCCGCGCTGCAGCAGGAACCCGACCGTCGGGCCGCCTCATCCGCCCGCAACCGCGGCTTCGATCCGCTCTCAAACGAGGTCGCGCTTTCCTCCGTCCGCCATCATTTTGGAGTAAAGTGCGGATATGTTCGAGCGCTACACGGAAAAGGCCCGGCGCACCATCTTCTTCGCCCGCTATGAGGCCAGCCAGTTCGGCTGCTCGTACATTGAAACGGAGCATCTGCTGCTCGGCCTGTTCCGCGAGGATAAGGCGCTGGCCAACCGGTTCCTGGGATCCCACAGTAATCTCGAAGCCATCCGCCTTTCCATTACGCAGCGTGGCACGCCCGGCCCCAAGGTCCCCACGTCGGTAGACCTGCCCCTCAGCCACGAATGCAAGCGAGTGCTGGCCTACGGCGCCGAAGAGGCCGAACGCCTGAAGCACGAACACATCAGCACGCCGCATCTGCTCCTGGGCCTGCTTCGCGAGGAGAAATCCTTCGCCGCTCAACTGCTACGCGAACAAGGCATCACTCTGGACGCGGTCCGGGAGCAGGTGCAGCAATCGGAACCTTCGCCTGCGCAGCGTCAACCTGCCTCCATCGCCGGTCTCGACCAGTGGCTTGCTGAGCGCGAAGCGCCAGGCGGCATCTGGACCGTCCAGCAAAGGCACGTCGCGAACCGGACGACCCACTTCGCCATTTACGCAAGTAATCCACCGAAAGAAAACGCAGAGGGCCAGGATATAGCTCCCGGCGAAAAGCTCGCGCAGATTCAGAAGCGGATCGAATTCATCGTCTACCAAATGGAGCGCGCCGTCGCCAATCACGAGTTCGAGCAAGCACGGTTCTATACGGACGAAGAACGGAAAGAGCGCGAGAATCTGCGCTTGCTGCGCGAGCAGTTCAATTTGGAAGATCTGCCGCCGCGAGTTCCGCTCCTGTGTATCGAGATCATCCGCGACGACCGTTTCTCCGAGGTTCAAAAACGCTGCGACGATTACATCGCCGAAGGCGTTGCCCAGGTATGGCTTTTGGACCCGGGTTTTAAGCGCGCCTACACCGTCACCAAAACCGATGGGCTCCGCGAGTTCAAGGGCGAAATCCTCCAAATCGTAAACCCGCCGCTGGAAATGGACCTGAGGAGGATCTTTGATTTGGCGGATTGAGCGAGCCACGTGCAACCGGGCTTTGCAACGTCGGCCATACAGCAGAAGCCGGTCACGTCCCCACGCAGGCGGCGGCTGCCTGGCTGTTGAGGCTGAGTTCGCAGGAGACTGCCAGAACGATAGCGTTAGATGGCCCTGTTAACTAAGGGACACCTTGCCACCAACACTAAGAGTAGTAATGGGCGTAGTTCCTAACCAATAACAGCTGCCAGAACCGGGTGAGTTTCACAAGAACTGTGTTTCAATGTGCACGTCCGGAGATCTCATGAAGGCCACTCGCATTCTTCTTTTCATGTCGCCCCTGCTTTGGTTCGTTCCGCCGCTGATCTCCGTGAATGACAACCTGGGGATGGCTCTTGTCGACTACTTTTACAAAGGCCTGCTGCGCACCTTTCCCGGAAATGCGCTGATGGCGTTCTTATGTTACACATACGCCGGCCATTTAGGACGCGAGGGGTGGCTGTGGGTTGTCGGTTCTCTGAGATATCCGTTCATCGCTCCATTCATTCTCGCTTTCATGCCTGCGAAACACGGCTCTGCGGCGGACTTCGAACAAAGAAGAACCGCCAAGCCCGCCGTCTCCAAAGCCGTGGCCGGCACGTTTGAGACGCGCTTCCCGCTCCTCTCTGCCTATGTTGGGTCGAAAACGCCGGTCGTCGCTGCGGAAGCCCGAGCCACGATGGAGCCCGTCGAGGCAAACTTTGAGTTCTCCGCTTTTGTAGACCAGGAACGGCTCAACGCGTTAATGGCAGGGGCTGAGCCGAGGAAGTTTACCGTCTGGACCCATCCCGAAGACTCCGGCGTTCGTGTGTTCGGCGCTGGGCTCGTCAACGCGCCGTCTGTGGCAGACGTCACTCAGTGGTTGCGGCAGTCTGCGCCACAACGGAAAGTCGCCACAGCGGTGCACCCCAACGAGGGGCCCACGAAGTATTTCGAATATTACCCGCAGGCTGAGTAGTCGCGAACCGGGCTCTACCATCGCCCACCCCGCCGCCCATCCGCAAGAGAAAACTGAGACCTCACGGCCAAATCAAGCATCTTTCGCTGATTCTCAAGCAGCCGGCGTTCATGATTTTTTCATTTAGACATCAGGATGGCGTAAAGATACAAAAGCTTTTTGTGTTCCCAAGGATCGATTTTTTCGATTGAAGTATTCAGTCGTTTCCAAGCGATCTTTATGACTTCTTCATGTGCGCGCCTCTATACTTCTGAAAAGTCGATTCGGTCTTACTCCTTGTTGAGAACCCCCGCTCCCTGTTGAGTCTTCTGTTGTCCTGACGCACGACGCACATAACGAGGGAGGTCTCAAAAAGTGACAAAAACGAAGCATGAAGCGCGATTCACCATTCTGGTAGTGTCCCTTCTGATCGCTTTGGGTTACCAGCCGGTTAACCTGAGCGCGCAGTCAACATTTGGAAGCATCCGCGGCACCACACAGGACCAGAGCGGCGCAGTGATCGGACAGGCGATAACCACGTTACACAACGTCGATGAGAATACGGACTTCGCCACCAGCAGTGACGGCGCGGGAAATTTCCTCTTCGAAAATCTCAAGCCAGGACACTACCGTTTGACGGTGTCGAAAGAGGGCTTCGCCAATGCTGTAGTTGACAAGGTGGAGTTGACGGCAAGACAGGATATTCGTTTGGATCTAAAACTTGCTGTGGCCTCCACTAATCAACAGGTCGAGGTGCAAGCGGCTGCCGCGGTCGTGAATACCGAAAACGCCACGCTCAGCGATTCCAAGGCCAATACTGACATCACACAGCTACCGATCAACTCCCGGGCCGTCTCGAGCAGCCCTCTGGCAGCTTTAGCGGTAGCTCCCTCCGTGACCAAGGACTCCCAGGGGAATATTGCCGTGGGCGGAGCGACGGCGTCACAGACGGGCTTCTCTGTGGATGGAATTTCAACAGCCAGTGTGCGTTTCAATGGCTCACTGCAGGACGCGTACCCATCCCTGGAAGGGATCGCTGAGATGAAGGTCACGGCGTTCAACAATAATGCGGAATTCGCCCAGATTGGCGACGTAACTTTTGTCACCAAGAGCGGAACAAATCAACTGCATGGGAGCGCCTTTGAGTATTTCCAGAATAAGGACCTCGACGCCACTATTCTGAATTTCAGCAGCAAGGCGGCGAAGAGCTTCAATACTTTCGGCGGCAGCTTGGGCGGCCCTGTGACCATCCCTAAGCTATACAGGGGAAAAGACAAAACGTTTTTCTTCCTGGATTACGAAGGGAACCGAAAAACCCAGTCTTATCCGGAAGAACTTCTGGTGCCCACGGCGGCAGAGAGAACCGGCAATTTGAACGGTCTGGTGGCAGCAACCGGAACGCCTCTGATAAATCCCTTCACAGGCGGGGGGTTTCCGAACAACATGATCCCAACCGGCTCGTGCCAGGCGTGTATCAATCCGGTGGCGCAGGCGTTGCTGAATTATTATCCCCTGCCAAACGCCAACTTAGGCGTTGTGAACCCCTCTTACAACTATCAGACTTTGGTGCCAATCCCCTCGCACTCCAACGCCTTTGATGCCAGGCTGGATCATAACATCAGCTCTAAACAGCAGATCTATGCGCGCTTCAGCGCCAAAAACGCCTATTACACCGAATATAACAGCGCCGGCACCGTGCTGCCCGCGAATAACTTCCTACCCAATGACGGAGCTAATGAACGAAACCGCAGCCTGGTAGTTTCCTATAACTATTCGATCACCCCAACGCTACTGAACGAACTTCGTTTCGGATTCACAAATTATAATGAAAACGACACGTTCCCAATCTCGGGAGCCAGTGCTATTTCTCAACTCGGGCTGATCCTGGATCATCCAGTAAACCTTGCCTCGCATCCCACCGCTAATGCCTTCCCGACCTTTTCGTTCGCCGACGGCTCGGTTACCAACATCGGGCAGGACCGGGTGGGACCCACCATTTCGCAGAATTATCAACTCACTGACAACCTAACGAGAATCATGGGCAAGCATACGTTCCGGTTTGGAGCGGATGTCCGCCGAGAGCGTTACCAAGGGGTGATGTACTTTCTGCCGTCCGACGATTATGGCCAATTCACCTTCAGCGGCACACTCACCAATTACTCGCTTGGCGATATGCTGCTCGGGCTGCCGAACCCTTCCTACTTCGCGGCCACGGGTCCATCAGAGGATGCAAGCGCCGTGCAATGGGGCGTATACGGTCAAGACCAGTGGCAGGTGAACAGCCATCTCACGGTCAATTTCGGGTTACGGTGGGAATGGCTGCCGGCGTTTCAGGAACGTAATGGCGATATCGCTACCTATCTGCAGACGGGGAACAACGTGACTGTCGTCGTTCCGGACAAGTTCTATCACTTTATCGCCAACAATTCTGTCTACCAGCAGCTATATACTGGATTTCTTCAATCATTCAATGCATGTGCGCTTCCGGGCAAGACCCCGTTGCTCCCGTGTTCGAACATCGAAACGGCGAGCCAGGCGGGGATGCCGCAGGGTCTGAGGTTTACGCCACCCCACGATTTTGACCCGCGCATCAGCATCGCCTGGCGGCCGTTCAACAATAACAAGACGGTGATCCGCGCCGGCTTTGGCATCTATACCATGACCACGCTTGGCCCCATGTCGTTCAACAGCGGCATCATCGCCCTCTCGGATCTGCTCACCTACAACAATTCTGTTGCCAACGGCGTCGCGGCGTTCCAGTTTCCGCAAACGTCTCCTTTGGGCGCAACGGCAACTATAGGCGGTGGCGATTTCGAGGAGGCAAACGAACCGCACTGGAAGGATCCTTCGTCTGCGCAGTGGAACTTGACCGTGGAACGGGAAGTGACACCCAACACGACGGTCCGATTGAGCTACGCCGGCCAAGCCGGCCACCATCTTCCCATCACCGTAGACCTGAACCAAATTCCGGCGAGCGCGACCCCCTACACCATTCCCAACAACGGGTACTCAGTCGTCGATCCCCGGGCGCCATACCAGAACTGGAATTTGTTGATGGA